>FWWL01000265.1_pt1 | contig 151439 bp, 189 predicted proteins | sample 2228331 | NCBI WGS metagenome assembly FWWL01 (sample SAMEA103939775, study PRJEB20133) | metagenome | reverse complement strand
GGTTAATTCGTATTGATTCACAACAAAAATATTTAAATCTTTATATTATAATATAAAAAATCATATATTATGAAAAGAAATCCCATAGAAATCGTTGAGGAACTGTTTGATGCCTTAGAGAAGACCAAGGCATGCTCTATCAATGAGCTCGCAAGCAGGACTGGTATACACAATCTCACAATCAGGCGGTATATAAAGCTGATAGAGACTGTTCGCCGGGAGCCTGAACTTGAGGTGATAAGGACAAGGCACTCAATTATTTTAAGACTGAGGAGGTAATAATACTCATGTCTGGTAAAGAAGATGTGTTGACCCTGAAGGTGGGTGAGCTGACAAGACGGGACGAGTTTGGTCGAGGTATTGTGCGACTCGACACACAGACCATGAAGGCGCTCAACATCAAGGAGGGTGATATTATCGAACTGATTGGCCAGAAGAGGACAGGGGCCATTGCCGTTCGATCATATCCTGCCGACATAGGCCTTTCGATTGTCCGTATGGACGGCCTGACAAGGCGTAATGCGGGTGTCAGTGTGGGTGAGACGATTAAAATCAAAAAGGCTGATGTGAGAGAAGCAAAAAGGGTTGTGCTCGCACCAGCCCATAAAGGAGTGGTGATCCAGATATCCCCAGATCTTCTGAAGAAAAATCTCTACATGAGACCGGTCCACAAGACGGACATCATCGCGCCGTTTCCTGTTGTAAAAAGGTATGGCGGACCCTCCTTTGAGTTCTTTGGCATACCATTTGAGGAATTCTTCTTTGCTCCTGTGCCGGGTGAGACAAAGTTGGTCGTTGTGGCCACAGATCCCGAGGGCATTGTGCAGATTACCGAGGCCACTGAGTTGGAGATCAGACCCGAAGCTGTTGAGATAGAAAAGGCGATACCAACAATCACATACGAGGATGTGGGCGGGCTGGGTCCTGCCATAGAGAAGATCAGGGAGATGGTTGAGTTGCCGCTACGCCATCCTGAGCTTTTCACCCATCTCGGCATAGAGCCACCAAAGGGTGTTCTGCTGTACGGCCCACCAGGCACTGGCAAGACGCTGCTGGCCAAGGCTGTGGCCAATGAGTCTGGAGCCCATTTCATATCAATTTCTGGGCCAGAGGTGATGTCCAAATGGTATGGAGAATCTGAAAAGAGGATCCGAGAGATATTTCAGGAAGCTGAGAAAAATGCCCCTAGCATCATCTTTATTGATGAGGTGGATGCCATAGCTCCTAAGAGAGAGGAGGTAACGGGTGAGGTTGAGCGAAGGGTTGTCGCACAGCTGTTGGCTATGATGGATGGTCTGAAATCGAGGGGTAAGGTGATTGTGATAGCAGCCACAAACAGGGAGAATGCAATAGACCCTGCGCTGAGACGGCCTGGTCGTTTCGATCGAGAGATTGAGATTGGAGTGCCTGATCAGAAAGGAAGAAAAGAGATATTACAGATACACACTCGGAACATGCCGCTGGCAAAGGATGTCGATCTTGATAAATTGGCTGAGATAACGTACGGTTTTGTAGGTGCTGACCTTGAGGCGCTCTGTAAGGAAGCAGCCATGGCCTCTCTCAGAAGGGCTCTACCTGGTATAAGCTGGAAGAAGATGACAGAACTGCCCAGTGAGCTGTTAGAAAAGTTGAAGGTAACGGCTGAGGATTTCAAGACAGCACTCAAACTTGTTAGTCCATCAGCAATGAGGGAGGTCCTGATCGAGACGCCAAATGTCAGATGGTCTGACATAGGAGGTCTTGAGGACGTCAAACAGATGTTGAAGGAGGTCGTGGAGTGGCCATTAAAATATCCCGAAGCTTTCAAAAGGATGGGAATTAAACCACCATCGGGTGTTCTGCTGTACGGCCCACCAGGCACTGGCAAGACGCTGCTGGCCAAGGCTGTGGCCACCGAGGCTGGAGCCAATTTTATTTCAATCAAGGGACCCGAAATCTACACCATGTGGGTGGGCGAATCCGAACGAAAGGTGCGAGACGTTTTTAGGAGGGCGAAGCAGGTCGCTCCTGCAATAATCTTTTTTGATGAGATAGATGCGATTGCACCAAGAAGGGGTGTCGAGGTTGGCACGAGAGTGACCGAAACGGTCGTGTCACAGATTCTGACAGAGATGTCGGGTATCGAGGAGATGCACAATGTGGTGGTGATTGCCGCCACAAACCGACCTGACATACTCGATCCGGCATTGCTAAGACCCGGTCGTTTTGACAGACAAATACTCGTACCGGCACCAGGACCGAAGGCAAGACTTGAGATACTGAAAATACACACAAAAGGTATGCCCCTTGCAAAAGATGTTAACATAAAGGCCATGGCAACTGCAATGGAAGGTTATACGGGTGCCGATATCGAGGCTGTGTGCAGGGAGGCTGGGCTGAACGCACTTAGAGAGAATATCAATGCAAAACAGGTAACAAAAAAACATTTTGCAGCTGCGATGAAAAAGATCAGACCATCCGTAACACCGAAGCTGATGGAATTTTATTCTAAAATCAGTGAGCAATTCAAGGCCCCGGTGAGTGAAAAGAGAAAGGAAGAGATCGCATACGTAGGATGAATTGAGATATGATGATTAGGCAGCCAGTAGTGGCTGGAACATTTTACCCCACCGACAGAGTGGGTCTGAAAAAGGAGATCGAAAGATGTCTTTCTGGGCTAAAAACAAAATCAGACTGCCAGCTTGTGATAAGCCCGCACGCAGGTTATGTCTATTCTGGAAAGATCGCCGCACAAGCAATATCCAGCCTCGTGCGAGCAGAGAGCTTTTTGATATTCGGTCCGAATCATCATGGCCTCGGGCCCGAATTTTGTGTGGCTGATAAAGGGATGTGGGCAACGCCACTTGGCAACGTAAGGGTGGAGAGCAGACTGGCAGATCTGTTGATAAAAAAATGTCCATTCATAGAGCGCTCGGATGCTGGCCACAAAAGGGAACACTCGATTGAGGTACAGTTGCCTTTGTTACAACACATGTTTAAAGATTTTACGTTTGTGCCCATTTCGGTCTTTAATGTTGACTACTCTGAGAGTTTGCTGAAAAATTGTATTCAGTTGGGCCAGGCTGCGGCAGATCTTGTGAGAAAATATGGCTGTGGGTTGATTGCCAGTTCTGATTTTAGCCATTATCTACCTCTTGCTCTGGCAAATCAGAAGGACGGTTTGGTCATTGAAAAAATTCTAGACTTAGACCCAGCCGGCCTTTTCAGAACCCTTGCCAGGATCGACGGCTCAGTGTGTGGTTATGGTCCGATTGCCATTGTGTTGGCTGCTGCTCGTGAATTGGAGCTGAAAGCAAAGATGATCGGCTCGGCAAGCTCGGCAGATATTAGTGGTGATTTTGGCTCTGTCGTCACCTATCATGCGATAGGATTCTATAAATAGTTTGAATACCGGTTCTATCCACCAATTCTGAAGACAGCTGTGCCACAGCGAGGACATTTGCCCTTTACAGCCTTTCTGCCAGATTTCAATGTGACATTTTTGGCATCGGCAATGTCCACTTTCCTTTTGCACTTCACACAATAGCCTTGTACCATTCAATCTCCAGATTTAATTTATTAGATCTGCTCTATTTAAATTACATTGTATGACAAAACTACCCCACTCGACGTTTGAACGCATACTAAGGGAATCTGCCAAGGGCATTAGGGTCTCTGATGGCGCGGCTCAGGCACTCATCGAGTACATAGAAAGTATTGCGAAAGATGTAGCCAGAGATGCTGCCGAGCTTGCCAGACATGCAGGTCGAAAAACCATCATCGACTCTGATGTGAGGCTGGCGATAAAAAGGAAGAGAATTTACTAAACTATCTCGCGCCCTCAGCCTCCTTCTCTAGCCTCTGTCGCTCTCTGATCGCAAAGCATTTCGAATCATTGTTATGGGCTGCTAGCAGTTCATCTGCTATGGCCTCTGCCAGCTTTTTCTTTGTATTGAAAGTGGCCGAATAAACCCCTTGGGCGAGATGGCGTAGAGCCACATCAAGGCGGCGCTGTGGCGAAACAACGACAGCCTTTCTGGCTATGATACCGCCGAGTCTGTAGGCGACTATCTCCTCATAGAGTGCTGCATTCTCGATTGCATTCACAAAAATCTGGATCGGATTGCTCTTCGTCTTCTCCTCGATGAGCTCAAAGGCCCGCTTTACGGCAGAGAGTACCATCTGAGTGTTTGCAGTACAATGGCCAGATGTTATTTTATGCCGTCTTCCTCTGTGACCGGGCACGATCAGTTTGTTTATGAACCTCTCTATCACATTCACTTTTTCTTTGTGTAAATTCGGAATCCATCGGCCACAACTTTTTGGAATTATCACAGGCTTCAGGTTGATGTACCTTTTGAGTCCCAGATCCTTAATCTCAACATCAGGCGACCACTTACCAAAAATCAGAATTCTCTTTTCATCCGAAGAGTGGCTCATACTATGCACCTCTCGGTTTCTCTTTTTTGCCTGCCAGCAACTCACTGAGTGCCACCCCGTTTACGGCGATCACTTTATACTTCACACCATGCATCGAACCCACCGCGCCACCCTGTGAAGCGCCGAGCCCTTCCAGCAACACCTCATCATGCTCATCAATAAATTTGATCGCACCCGTGCCCGGCACAAAGGCTGTGACCTGTATGCCATTCTTCAACAGCTGACAACGTACTGCCTTTATGATGCCAGAGTGTGGCTGTTTCTGCTCTATACCTTTCTTCTTCAACACGATTGCCCGGGCAGCTGGTGAGCCCTCAAACGGATCGTTTTTCCACAGCTTCAACATCTTTCGCTTTTTTCTGTCAGAGCTGATCCTAAACTTTTTTCTCTTTTTTCTCAGATTTCGCGCTGCAAATTGACCTGCCATATCTTTCTATTTAATAGCTATCATAAGTATAAAAAAGATGGGTTTTTACAGAAATCTGTGTCTGGTCGCAACTGCAACCGAAATCCAGCAAAGTCCGGCAAGTAGGATGAGTATGAACGCAATGGCAAGAGCGATAGCGTATGAGAATGGGCTGACACCAAGTGTGAGTTCGAGCTTTTGAACTATCCAGCTGGCAGCCAGCAGCAGAACTGCTCCAACAATCCATACCACGACAAGTTTTGAGCTCATATCTTGGCAGCCTCTTTTTTGAACTGCTCAACCTTCGACATGAACATCTCTGTGGCCTTCATCACAACGTATTGGGGGTCAAGGCCTGACACAGATTCGAGCCTAAAAATGAATTTCCTATCCGAACAGACTATCGAAATGCCCTTCTCCTCACATGCTCTACAGATATCGCATTTTGTGGGATCCTTCAGAACGAGCTTTCGATCTTTTACAGCAAGCAGTCCTTTTGGGCACTTCTTGACTATCCTCGCTGGGTCTTTTATCCCATTCACTTTTAGTTCTGGCCAGTACTGATAGCCAACTATCACTGCCTGATGTCTGGCATGCTCTTTGGCTGTGCCGAGCCTGGCTACCGCCTCGAGTTTAAGCTTCTGACCTTCGAGCAACTCAGTAATCACAAATCTATCATCTGTTGGCCTTACATTCTTATTTGATGAGAGTAGATCGCCTGAGTACACAGTGGCCGGGCCTGTTTTGTCCAGCACGAATGTGACCTGGCAGGCTGAACAGCCTTTACCCCCACACTTACAAGTCTCAGAGAAGTTGAACTTTTCAGGGTCTGCGATTAGTGGTATCAGACCGAGTCTATGGGCTAACATCTCGTCAAACATCACTGAAGAGTTTTCGTGTACGTCGGCCCATTTGATGGCCATCGTCGGGATGTGAGCAATCATAATCCTTCTCAGTGCATTGGCAAAGGCTGGGCTGACCCCCTCAACCACAAACATCAACTTATCCGGTTTTCTATCTAGGATTGTGACTTTCATTCAATTACATGTGATGGCAGATTTTTAAATCCTTTATTTTGAAATGCCTTTTTAACGCTTCACGCAAGACCTTTATATCTTTGCCACTCACTTCGGCCCTGTCTTGGGGTGAGAGCGCTATCGTTACACCGCCATTATCTGTGTTGATTTGCTTTATCTGAGGTATGAAGGCTCTCAACATCCCCTCCAAATCATCATGCCATTCGATGATACGCACGCGCTTGCCAAAAATGCTTCTCAGTTTACTTATTACAGAGCCCCCCTTGCCTATAGCCGCTGGCATGTTGTGCTGATCCACAAAAAAGTATATACTTCCATCCTTGACTAGACAGTCATGCGCAGGCACACCCGTCACGTGCTCAAACGTTGCCATGAGGCGTATGTCCTGTGTGCTGAGTTTAAGTGTCATACTGTTCAAGCTACTGTATATGATTTAGAAAATAGACTTAAATATCTCAACCGATTGTGATTCCAACCATCAGAACCGAAAAGGGTTTCCCACACAGCTCCCCGAGCGCAACTGAGTTGCCATTGAACGCTCTTATCTCGATACCAGCTATCTTAGCGTTGTGTAGGAGATCGGCTATGGAACCAGTAGGGCAATTGTTGGCATACACCACACACTCGAGGGTTCCTCTTTTAACCCCTCTCATCACAGCATTTGTGCCGAACACCACCCTACCTTTTTTTACAGCATCCTTTATTATCTTTGTCGTGTCTGCTGTGATTTTCCTTTCCTTTTTTACACCTCTCTTTTCAGTCCTTTTTGCTGCCATGTTAGTACACGTAACCTAGCAGTACCCCTCCCACACCTTTTTGTTTTGCAGTCCTCTGATCCATAATGCCGAGTGGTGTGCTGAGAATGAGTATGCCTATGTTGGAGGCTGGTAGGAAACGTTTCTCCCATTTTATGAACTCGTCGATCGTTGTTGAGAAACGTGGTTTTATTGCACCACAATCGTTTATCGTGCCCGACAGCTTGATTCTCAGTTTGCCACCCCTACCATCCTCAATGTAATCAAAACCAGCGATGTATTTGTGGTTCTGCATTATCTTTAACACTGACCTAGCCAGCTTTGAGGCAGGAGCCATACACTCCTTTTTACCAGTTGCCTCGGCTGACCTTATCACAGTAAACATGTCAGCGAGTGGATCGTGTTTCATGTTGCGCCATCCTCCGGTTTAAATATATATAGTCAATTTAAATAAGATATCGACGTACAGGCTATGAAAACACGTCAGATAATCCGTTTGGTGGAGACAGACATCGATGGTGAAAAGGACATTGAGGTAGCCATAAGAAGGATCAAGGGGGTTTCATTTGGGTTTGCACGGGCTGTGGTGAGTGTGGGCGGCTTTTTTGGCAAAAAGGTTGGTCAGCTCAGTGAGACCGAACTAAAAAGACTTGAGGACATAATAATAAACCCCACAAAGTATGGCATACCTGGATGGATGCTAAATCATCGTCGCGAGCCTAGCAGCAATCAGGATAGACATTATACAGCATCATCACTCAATTTCATACAAAAAATGGACATCAATGAGATGAAGAAAATAAAATGCTACAAGGGAATCCGACATGCTCTGGGCCTACCTGTGAGGGGACAGAGAACGCGATCATCATTTAGGAAGGGTAAGACAGTTGGTGTCAAAAGAAAGAAGGAGGCCAAAGCATGAGATACGCTTACAAACCTACGGCTGAGCACGCACGGGCACTGGGCAGATCTCTGAGGATATCGCCCAAACATGCGCTTGTGATATGCCGAGCACTGAGCGGGCAACAGTTGGCCAAGGGCAAATCCTTGCTCGAAGCTGTGATATCTGGCAGAAAGACCATCGATGGTAAGCACTACTTTACGAATGCTTCAGAGGCCATTCTTGAACTGTTGAATAGTGCTGAAAAGAACGCCGAATTTAAAGGTCTCGATCTGAACAGACTCATAATCCATGCATGTGTACAGAAAGGCTTTACTTTCTGGAGACCGAGACGATTCAAACTGAGAAGACAGCAAAGAAGGATTGCTCATGTTCAGATAACTCTGGAACAAAAATGAGGTAAAGATATGAAAGCTGTGACTACTCGGATCACAAAGGCCCTGCCCGTGGGTGCGATAATTTCTTGTGCGGACAACACGGGTGCAAAGGAGCTCCAGATAATATCTGTACGCGGTTTCAAAGCACACCGAAAACTTCTTCCGGCTGCCGGGGTTGCAGACCTCGTGACGTGTAGGGTTTACAGAGGCATCGAAAAGGTTAGACATGAGGTGATGAAGGCTGTGATAATAAGACAAAAAAAGCCATGGAGAAGACTTAACGGCATGAGGATATCCTTTGAGGATAACGCGGCTGTAATTGTGGATGACAAATTTACTCCAAAGGGCACGATGATAAAAGGACCTGTTGCAAAGGAGGTTGTGGAGCGCTTTCCTGCCATAGGAAAGTTAGCTTCGATGATCGTATGAAAAAATGGTCATCTAAATGGAAGGCAAGTAAGCAGCCAAGAAAGCAAAGAAAATATAGGTACATGGCCCCACTACATATTAAGCACAAGCTTGTTTCGGCTCACCTCTCAAAGGAATTGAGGCTAAGATATGGTAAAAGAGCTTTACCGCTTAGAAAGGGAGATGAGGTTCAAATTATGGTTGGAAAGTTTAAGGGACATAAAGGAAAAGTTGAGAGAATCGATCTCAAATCTGAAAAGGTGTATGTAGAGGGTGCAAAAGTCAAAAAAGCTGATGGCTCTGAAGTGATGGTGGCTGTGGAACCGTCAAATCTAAAGATCATCTCACTTGATCTTTCGGATAAGATGAGACTTGCTGCCATTACAAAAGGCAAAGGTGAGAAGGTATGAGATTGAAAAGATATGCGATGCCGAGATGGTGGAGGGTGGCAAGAAAGGCATATCCATGGATAACAAAACCAAGTCCTGGTCCTCATCCGCAGGAAAGCTGTTTACCACTTCTTGTTGTACTAAGAGATGTGCTCCACATAGCCGATAAAGCTGCAGAGGTGAAGAAGGTGATAAAGGCAGGAAAGGTGTTGGTTGATAAAAGGGTTGTAAAAGATAAGGGATTTCCTGTTGGTCTGATGGATGTAATCGAGCTACCCGACATCGGCAAGGCATGGCGGGTCGTGCCGGATCAAAGAGGTTTTGTGCTAAAACAAACAAAAAAGACAGACACCAAACTGTGTCGTATTGAAGGTAAGAGGATGATCAGATCCGGTATCATTCAACTTAACCTACACGATGGGCGAAACGTACTTGTAAAAGAGAAAAAGTACAAGGTGGGTGATTCTGTGATCATAGAACTACCAGGACAGAAGATAGTTGAACATCTACAGCTCAAAACGGGTCAACCAGCTTTCATCATAGCAGGCAAGAACATGGGCGTTACTGGTAAGATAAAGATGATTGGGATCAGAAAATCTCTCATTGAAAAAGCCACCATCACCTTGAGCACATCAGCAGGTGATGTACAAACTCTAAAAGATTATGTGATGGTTGGAAGCCCTGAGCTATGAAAAGCAATCCCATGCGAGAAATCAGAATAGAAAAGCTAACCCTTAACATAGGTGCCGGAGAATCGGGACCAAAACTTGAGAATGCCAAAACGATACTCGAGAGACTGACCGGCCGTAAAGTGGTCATCACAAAAACAAAGAAGAGAACGACATTCGGTATGGCCAAAAACAAGCCGATAGGGGTGAAGGTGACAATTCGTGGTAAGGCGGCACAGGATTGGCTGAAGAGACTTCTTCAGGCAGTTGATGGAAAGCTCAAAGCCTCCCAGTTTGACGATAGCGGCAACTTCTCGTTTGGTATTGCAGAGTACATCACACTCCCTGGTGCAAGATATGACCCTGAGATAGGCATACTCGGTTTTGATGTGGCAGTCACGCTGGCCAGACCCGGTTATAGAATAAAGAGGCGGGCCATCCGAACAAGAAGAGTTGGCAAAAGACATCGCATAACAAGGGATGATGCAATAGAGTGGGCTAGAACGGTATTGGGGGTTGAGATCGTATGACATTTGAAAAATCAAAGAAGCAGATCGAAGGCAAACCCGTCAAACTGGCAAGGTTTTTAAAATTCTGCTCACCTAAGAAAAGGAAGTTTGGCAAAAGCGTTAATAAATGTCGGAAATGTGGCCGTAGTGAGGGTGTGATTAGAAAGTACGGCCTCAATTACTGTAGGCAGTGCTTCAGAGAGGAGGCAGAGAAGCTTGGCTTCAAAAAATACCAATGAAAGGGGTTGTGTATGATATGGAAGGGAAGGAGGTTGGAGAGATAGAGCTAGGAATGGCCTTCTCAACCCCCATCAGGCCTGACATCATAGCCAGGGCTGTAATAGCAGAGAGGGCCAATGCCAGACAGCCTTACGGTACAGACCCCCTCGCAGGCAAGAGAACGTCTGCACATTACCATGGCCTGAGACGGTATCGATGGACAATGATGAACAGGGAAATGGCAAGGATGGCCCGAATCCACCATCAAGGCTGGCTTGATTGGACAGCCCGGTTTGTGCCTCAGGCTGTGAAGGGCAGACCTGCGCATCCACCAAAGGTGGAAAAAGTATTAACAAAAAAGATAAACAAAAAGGAGGCACTGTTTGCCCTGCTGAGTGCCGCGGCTGCGAGCGCCAATTCGGAAGCTGTGGCAGCACGTCACATCATCGATGGTGTGAGACTACCCATCATAGTAACGGATGATATAGAAAAGGCCACAACAGCCGATATCATAGCCTTGCTCAAAAAATTAGGGTTGAGTAAAGAGCTACAGAGATGCAAGCGCAAAAAGGTCAGAGCCGGTCGAGGAAAGAGCCGTGGTCGAGCAAAAACCAAAAAGGGTCCTCTGTTAATCGTTGCTCAGGACAGAGGTATCGGTAAGATAAAGGCCCTTGATGTGGTGACCATCAACAAGTTAAGCGTCTGTCAGCTAGCACCAGGTGCGATGCCTGGAAGGCTGTGTATATGGTCAAGATCGGCTGTTGAGAAGCTAAAGGAGTTGGCAAAAAAATATGAAAAATGATCCATGGTCAATAATTAAATGGGCCCATCTAGCTGAGAAGTCAATGGCTTTGGTTGAGAAGGAGAACAAACTTGTACTGATCGTTGATAGACGGGCTGGCAAGACAGAGATAAGAAAAGCTGTGGAAAAGGCCTTTGGGGTTAAAGTGGTCAGCATAAACACAGAGATATGTTCAAAAGGTAAGAAGGCTTATATAAAACTGGCACCATCATATTCAGCATCCGACATAGCAACAAAATTGGGAATGGTGTGATATGGGAAAACAGATCATATCACAGAAAAGGGGAAAGGGAGGACCTACATACAGGGTACCCAATTATCACTTCCAGCCAAAGTTGGAATACAAGGATATGCCTGGAGTGGTCATCGATATTGTGAACGCCAGACCACGTTTTGTACCATTGGCAGCCATAAGATGGGCAGATGGTAGTAAAGGTTGGGTACCCGCACCAGAAGGACTCAAGGTTGGTGATGCTATTGAGGATAGGCTGAAGCAGCTAGGTCAGATAGATGTGGGTAGTCACATATTTGCCATTGAGAGCACCCCCCATTCCGGACCAAAATTCTGTCGCACATCACCAGCCCTACTTTTTTCAAAGGAGCCTACTGCCTGTATTGTAAGCCTACCTTCAAAACAGCAGAAGGTGTTCGATCCTGCATGTCGTGCTCTTATTGGTGTACCTGCAGGTGATGGTAGACTTGACAAGCCATGGGCAAAGGCAGGCAAGCGCTGGCATGCCATGAGAGCAAGAGGAAAGCTTTATCCCCGTACATCAGCCAATAAAATGGGTGCGGTTAGCCATCCCTTTGGAGGGGCTACGGGAAAGGGTAGACCAAAAACGATCTCAAGAAATGCTCCGCCTGGTGCAAAGGTTGGTTCGATATCTTCGAGGCGGACAGGGAGGAGAAAAGGATGACAAAAGTTTGGAGAGGTAAGAGCCTGGATGAGCTGAAGGCGATGTCGCTGAGCGAATTTGCAACACTCATTACGAGCAGGGAAAGACGGGCGCTGAAGAGAGGATGGACAGTGGCTGAACAGGCACTACTCGAAAAGATCCGGACCGCACCACATAAATTCCATCGCACAAAATGTCGGGAGATGGTGATTGTGCCAGAGATGTTGGGAGCAAAGATAGGTGTATACGATGGTAGGGAGTACAAGCCAATTGAGATAAAATCATATATGCTCGGACATAGGCTGGGAGAGTTCGTGCTTACAAGAAAGGAGGTCAAGCATTCGGCACCTGGCTTTGGTGCAACAAAGTCTTCAAAGTATATACCGCTGAAATGATCGATTCGAAACGTGGAGAGGTATGATGCTCAAGGAGTTCTTTGTCAAACAGGCCATAAGGGAGGTAGAGATAGAGAAATTTCTCAGAGAGTACTTTCCCGTTGGCGATTATTCGAAGATAGAGCTCCAAAGAACACCTCTGGGCATGAAAATCATCATCTGGACAAATAAACCTGGTCGCATAATAGGTCGAGGAGGAAAAACGATCTCTGACATGACCGAGGCATTGAAAGAGCGGTTCAAGCTCGAAAATCCCCAGCTCGATGTGAAGGTGATAGAGAATCCAGATCTTGATGCACGCATTGTTGCAAAGCAGATAGCTTCGGCACTCGAAAAGGGCTACAATTATAAAAAGATAGGCAACATGGCGGTAAGACGTGTAATGGATGCTGGTGCTGCTGGCGTTCAGATTGTGATATCAGGCAAACTGGGAGGGGCTAAGGCGAGGACCTCAAAGTTCGTAGAAGGTCACATAGAGATGTCCGGCCATCCCCAAACAAAGTTTGTAGATGTTGGATTTGAGGAAGCCAACACCAAACCTGGCAAAATCGGTGTTCATGTGCGCATCATGACAAGCTATCAGACGATAACCGGAGAGAGTGTAAAAATTGAAAGAAGAGTGGTTAAAAAGGACAGCAGGATTGAGGAGCTGGCCGAAGAGGCTGTGGAGGAGGAGTCTGTAAAGACCGAACAAGTACCAAAAGCAGAGATAAAGGAAGAGGATAGTTGGGTTGAAGAAAGTGAACAGAGCAAAAAACAGAAAAGGAAAAAAGGAATGGTCAGAAATGAAATTTAAATAAGGGAGGGGAGTAATAAACAGATAACTCGAGTTTGTATGGCCATTGTGAGACGGAAAGAACTCAAAAAGTTTGATCAAAAAGAACTTTCAACAAAGCTGACAGAACTACAACTCGAGTTGGCTAAACAGAGAGCATCCATTGGGCTTGGCGCATCCGTTACTTCTCCTGGTCATATAAAACAGATCAGGCGAACTATTGCCAAAATAAAAGCTCGCCTATCTCAGGTCGCAGAGCCTGTAAAGGAGGCAAAAGGAACGAATGGCTGAGATCTGTTCCAAGTGTGGCCTTCCAAAAGAGCTGTGCACATGTCAGGTTCTAGCCAAAGAAAAGGAGAAGGTGAGGATCTATTCTGAGCCAAAAGGGTATGGAAAAACCATCACTGTTGTGGCCGGTCTGTCAGCCGATGTCGATGTGAAATCAATACTCAAGGAATTGAAGACGAGGTTGGCCTGTGGTGGTACGATAAAGGATCATCAAATTGAGCTTCAGGGCAATCATAAGGAGAAGGTCAGAGCAATCCTTCTCAAGCTGGGCTTTTCGGCTGAACAGATTGAAATTAGCTAAAGTCATGGATTGTTAAAATTGAAAATGAACATCTCTCCAAAAGAACTTGTCCGTCATGAGCTGATTGGTCTGGATGTAAAAATTATCAGCTCAACCAATAGATCGGCTGTGGGTATAGTTGGAAAAGTTGTCGATGAGAGCCGAAACATGCTTGTAATAGACGTAAAGGGTCAGCATAAAAAGTTTGCAAAAAAGGATTGTGTGTTTGCTTTTAGATTGCCTGGGGGCTGGGTTCGGGTCAGAGGCTCACTGCTCATAGGACGGCCCGAGGATAGGATAAAGAAGAAGTTTAGGTGGTGGTGAGTTGCTGTTAGCTATTTAAAATGCCCAAAGCTAATTTTATGCTATAAAGCCGGAGGATGTATGAAAAAATCAATCGGACTGCCTGACATAAAACCACCCGAAAAGATGTGTCACGATCCGAAATGTGCCTGGCATGGCAGGCTTGCTCTAAGGGGGGCTGTGTTCAGAGGTACTGTAAAATCTGTAAAGGGTCAGAGAACGGCAATCATTGAATGGCCTTACTATCAGTATATCAGAAAATATGAGAGATTTGAGAGACGGACATCACGGATTGCTGTACACAATCCTGACTGTATAAAAGCAAGGGAAGGTAACAGGGTGGTGGCCGTTGAGTGCCGACCTCTCTCCAAAACCAAGGCTGCAGTCATTGTTGGTATTGAGTCTTCGAAACAAAAGGAGTAGAGATATGAGAAGAATAAGAAACAAGTACAGAAGGGCTAAGAAAAGATGGAATGTGACGGACATAGCTGAAGAAAGACAGATTCTGAAAGAGTTTGGACTCAGACGTAAGAAAGAGATACTCGCTGCAAAGGAATTTTTGAGACAGTTTAGGCGGCGAGCAAGACAGATTATCGCTACCAAGAATAGGACAGCAGAGCGTGTCTTGATTGAAAAGCTGGTCAGGCTTGGCTTACTCAAAAATGGTGCCAATCTTGATGATGTGTTGGGACTGACGCTTAAGGATGTGTTAGGTCGCAGGTTACAGTCCATTGTTCATAAGAAGGGGCTTGCAACCACCCTGTTGCAGGCCAGGCAACTTATCACACACGGTCACATCGCCATAGCAGGTAGGAGAGTCACTGTACCGTCATACATTGTGTGTGCAGACGAGGAGGACAAAATAGCCCTTTATGCCAACTCAAAGCTCAGAAGATGAAAAAATAAAGACAGAAGAGAAAAAGATAGTCAAAGGGGCTAGACCGCAGAAGGAACGATGGGGTATTGCTCACATATTCTCATCAACAAACAACACGATAATCCACATTACTGACCTTTCGGGTGCCGAGACGATAGCCCGATGTTCGGGTGGTATGATAACTGATCGTGACAAAGACAAAGGCATGCCATGGCCTGCCATACAGGCAGCCCGGCGGGTTGCTGAAGAGGCTCTAGCAAAAGGAATAGTTGGTGTACACTTGAAAATAAGAGCACCAGGAGGGATCAAGAAAAGAATACCAGGTCAGGGCGCGCAACCAGCCATCAGAACGCTTGTTCGCACAGGGCTCAAAATCGGTCGCATAGAGGATGTCACACCAATCCCTCACAATGGCTGTCGGATTAAGGGTGGTAGGAGGGGAAGGAGGGTATAGAATATGAGAAAGCACAAACCCGTCTCCGGCTCAAGAGGCTTTTGGCCAAAGGGTCGTGCGGCTAGAATTTATCCACCACTTAAGTGCACAAAGACTGACACAAAAGTAGCACCGCTGGGTTTTGCTGGCTATAAGGCTGGCATGACAAGGGCTGTAGTGGTTGATACAAAAAAGGGTAGTCCGACGTATGGCCAAGAGATGGTGAGGGCTGTCTCGATCATCGAAACACCTCCATTGGTTGTGGCTGGCATAAGAGGTTATGGTCCGGCAAGATATGGACCGACGGCTATCAAAACGGTATGGGCTGAGAAGTTAAGCCCAGATCTGGCCAGAAAGACGAGGCTGCCAAAAAAGCCCAACACAGCCAGCGGACTGGCTGAACTGGAAGATGGAATCAGAAATGGCAAGATAACCGATATCAGACTGATTGTTCACACCAGACCAACAGATATTAAGCTGAAAAAAAGACCCGAGCTTTTTGAAATTCCGCTGGGTGGTGATCTGAAAGAGAAGTTTGAGTTTGCCAAGACAAAACTGGGCGGACAGCTAAGGGTTGAGGATGTGTTTGAGGAAGGTGAGTTTGTGGATCTGCTGGCAGTTACAAAAGGAAAGGGTAGGGAAGGACCTGTTCGGAGATTTGGAGTCAAGATCAGACCAAGAAAGCATCAGAAAAGGCGAAGACATGGCGGTGTGTTGGGTGGTAAGGTGCCGGGTAAGGTCATGCCTGTGATTGTGCCCAGAGCAGGTCAGCTTGGTTTCCAAACAAGAACAGAATGGAACAAGCACATAATAAAAATCGCCAGGGGTGGTTTGGTCATTAAGGGTGGTATACCAGGCTACGGATTAGTAACAGATAGCTACCTTCTGATAGATGGCTCTGTACCAGGACCGAGGAAGAGGCTAGTGATGATAAGGAAGGGCTACAGGGCTCCACCAAAACAGCCTGTTGAGCTAAAATCGGTTATAGTTGAGTCGCAACAATGAAAGTTCTTCTACTCGTGCTCGACGGTTTGGCTGACAGACCCTGCCCCGAATTGGGTGGTAAGACGCCTCTACAGATAGCCAAAAAGCCGGTTATTGACAGTTTTGCTTCGAAAGGAAAGGTTGGTCTGCTCGATATTGGCTATAGGGGGGCTGTCAATTCAGATTTTGGCTATTTGAATCTGCTGGGCTGCTGGTCTGCAAAAGATTATCCTGGCAGAGGATATCTTGAAGCGCTGGGAATTGGCCTGAATCCCAGTCCTACTGATATAGCGTTGAGAGCAAATTGGGCAACCTTAGACAGAGAGGGTAACATAAAGGATAGGCGGGCTGGTAGGGAGGAACTGGGACTTGAGCAATTGGCAAGTCGATTAGATGGTATGGTCATTGATGGAATAAAGTTTACCATTAGGCAGGGGGTCGGACATCGGCTTGTGATCGTGCTGTCGGGACCCGGTCTCTCAGAGGCAATAATTCCCAACGATCCTCTCAAAGAGGGTGTACCTGTGAGAGAGATCAGAGCAAGAAATGAAAATGGACGGTTTACAGCATCTGTGCTGAACAAATTTTTGAGGCAGTCGAGGGAAATTCTCGCCAAAGAGGTCGTAAACAAAAAAAGGCGATGGCCTGCAAATGCCATACTGATAAGAAATATTGGCAGGAAGAGAGAGACAGCAAGCTTCCAGTCCCGCTATCACATGAAGGGAGTATGCATTGCCGGTATACCGATTGCCAAGGGTGTGGCAAGATGGCTTGGCCTTGATGTAGTTGATGTAATTGGAGCTACAGGAAAGCCCGACACAAACCTTAATGGAAAGTTTGCTAAGGCAATCTCTGTTCTGCCAAGATACGATTTTGTTTTCCTTCATATCAATGCCACCGATATACTGGCCCATGATGGAAAGGCTGAAAAAAAGAAGGAATACATAGAGAGAATCGACAGGTTAATTGGCAAGTATAGAGCAGAGTTATGTAAAATAAGGCTAATCATAACGTGTGATCACGGTACAGCAAGCACAGCAAAATATAGAGCATACCGTCATCTTTCTGATCCAGTGCCAGTGCTGATCTCAGGGCCTGGCATAAGACCAAACCATATCGATTTTTTTGATGAGAGCCATTGCAGAAAGGGCTTTCATATGAAAGCAAATAGGTTTATAGGTTGGCTAAAAAAATCTGACTCCTACGCAAAAATTTAAAAATAAATAAACAAAAATAAACAAAAATATGAAAATAATGAAAACCGATAGGTTGATATTTTTGCTTTTCATTTTAGTTTTAGTAATTTTTACAACAGGTTGTGTTAAAAAGGAAATTGGAGAAAGTGAAACATCAAATATAACTACAAGTCAACAAGCTGTAAGTCAACAGGGAGAGATTGATTTAACGAACATAAAAACATTGGCAGATTTATTGGCTTTAGGAAAAGGAATTGTGTGTGATGTTCAGACATCGAGAATGGGATATACGGTAAATATTAAGTATTACATTAAATCAAACAAATTCAAAGTTGAAGGACAAACAAAAGATGGCAGTTTTGTTCATTTGAGGCCAGGAGATGGATATGTTTATATAAAGCCTTTGGGAGCGACTGTCCCTCAAATTCCTGGAATGAATTGTGTTTGGTTTAAATTTAAAGAAGAAGAGCCTGTAGAGAGAGGAGAGGCAGAAGGATTAGGAGAAGGTATTGAAGCAGAAGCAGGATCAATAGATACTCCAGTAGATGATATAAATTGGAAATGTTATGAAGAAGATTTGAGTGATGCTATTTTTGCTCCTCCCAGCAACGCATGTAGTTTTGAAGATTTTATTCAGATTCTACAAAAAGGTTACATTTGATAAATGGTTGTTATTTAAAAATAATTTATCTAATATTTAACATGCCAGCACCAACTCCGCCCTCATACATGGCGTATGATAGAACGATTGTCGTTTTCAGTCCTGATGGTCGGCTTCTACAGGTCGAGTATGCACGGCAGATGGTCAAGAACGGCACCACTGCAGTTGGCATAAGGGCGTCCAACAGTGTGATACTCGCCACTGTGCGCATTGCCATGCCCCTGGCTGTGATAGAGAGTTATAAAAAAATATACGAAATTGATGATCATGTTGGTGCTGTCAGTTCGGGTAGCTTGGCTGATGGCCGGGAGCTTGCCAAGTTGGCCAGAATTCGGGCTCAAATAAACAGGGTAACATACGGCGAGCCCATCTCAATACCAACATTGACTATGTATATATGTGATAGGAAGCATTTAGTTACACAGTATGCGGGTGTGCGACCGTATGGTGTTGGCCTTCTGATAGGAGGTGTTGATAGCAGCGGACCAAGACTTTTTGAGACAGAGCCTTCTGGCACAATGATTGAGTGGCAGGCTCAGGCAATCGGTCGGGGAGCTGAGAAGGCAAAAAGGGTCCTACAGAGAGGTTATAAGGCTGGACTCTCAGATGAGCAAGCCCTGAAGCTGGCGATACAGAGTCTGAAAGAGGGTGAAAAGGATGTCACGGCACAGACAGTTGAGATGGCTATTGTGAGGGCAAATGGCATTGAGAAGATTTCTACAAAACGTATACAGACTCTGTTCAGATCTTAGGTTTTCATGGTAGCGCTTGAGAAGGCTGTCATAGCAAGGCTTGACAAGGGAAAGTCCCATTTTGAGATTCTGGTCGATCCTGAGCTTGCTGCTGAGCTAAAAAAGGGTAAGATGGTTAGCATACACACCATGTTGGCTGTACAGGGTGTTTTCAAGGATGCAAGGAAGGGCGATCATGCATCAGAAGCTGAGTTGAGGACCGCTTTTGGCACAACCGATGTGACAAAGATTGCCGAGCTGATCGTTAGAGAGGGTGAAATTCAGCTCACCACAGAGCAGAGAAAACGGGCCATAGAGGAGAAGAAAAAGCAGATCGTCGACATGTTAGCCCGAGAGGCTATAAATCCCCAGACAGGCTTACCCCATCCACCAGCCAGGATTGCCAATGCGCTAGAGCAGGCAAAGATCGCCATAGATCCCTTCAAACCTGCTGAAAACCAGATCGAAGCTGTGCTCGAGGCGATACAGCCTGTGATACCGATAAAGATAGAACGGGTTGAGATCGCCATAAAGATACCCATTGCCTGGGCTGGCAAGGCAGCTGCAGTTGTTAGACAGCTCGCACCCATCAAAAAGGAGGAATGGAAAGAGGATGGTTGGTTTGCACTCATAGAAGTACCAGCCGGACTTCAGGCTGAGGTATACTCAAAACTGGCAAAACTGACAGGTGGACAGATCGAGACTCGGGTGATAAAAAAGGTTAGCTAGTTTGTAAAAGTTTTGTCTTTTTAAGTCATGATTCAAAATAGACTTCTATATGGAAGTTGAGGGACTGTTAAAGAAGGATAGGGAGTTTGTGATACCGGGTGATGCCATTGTGCGGTCTATGGAATGGCTACCCGGCAAGAATACGTTTAGGGATGGTGAATGGATAATCTCAAAAAGGCTTGGTGTTGTGTCAATCAAGGCAAGGGTTGTCTCGGTGATACCTCTGAATTTTGTGTACATACCAAAAATCGGTGACATGGTGGTGGGTCGTGTTGATGAGGTACAATCGAATGGTTGGATAGTTGACATAAATTCGCCATATGAGGCATTTCTGCCTTTATCGGGAGTGAGAGGTTATATCGACACAACAAGGACTGATCTGGCCAGCATATACGATGTGGGTGACCTCATATACACCGAGATCGTACGCATATCAAGAAGCTCTGTGTACCTATCGATGCAAAGCAGGATGGCAAGAAAGATAAAATCGGGCCGAATAATCAGAATGAATCCGGCAAAGATACCAAGGTTGATAGGACGACAGGGCTCGATGATTGCCATCATAAAGAGGGCAACGGGTGCCCACATATTCGTAGGGCAGAATGGTCTGATATGGTTTGAGGGTGGTAATGAAGGTCTTCTCATCAAGGCTGTGGAGATGATAGAGAGGGAAGCATACACAGAGGGTCTGACGGATAGGGTTGCACAGCTTCTTGGGGTTAAGTCTGAGGGAGAAGGACATGGTTGAAAGAGAGGATGGCAGAGGAGCTGAAGAGTTGAGACCGCTCACAATACAGGCTGGTGTTGTAGAGCAGGCAAACGGCTCTGCTCTCGTGAGCATGGGCAGAACAACTGCTATAGCTGCTGTGTACGGTCCTAGGGCTCTTTTTCCAAAGCATCTCAGACAGGCCGACCGGGCTGTGTTGCAGACGATATACAAAATGACACCGTTCTCAACACCTGAGAGGGTGAAACCAGGACCTTCAAGGAGAAGCATCGAGATATGCAAGGTCACAAGACATGCTCTTGAGCCTGCGATATTCCTTGAGGATTTTCCCAAGGCGGGTATAGATGTTTATATCGACATCATACAGGCAGATGCGGGTACAAGAACAGCGGGTATAAATGCAGCAGCCACAGCACTGGCTGATGCGGGTATACCCATGAGAGATCTTGTGTGCTCGGTTGCAGCTGGTAAGATAGATGGCCAGCCTGTACTCGATTTGACGGGAAAGGAGGAAGAGATAACCGAAGCTGATCTGCCCATTGCCTACATGCCAAGAACAGGAGCCATAACACTCCTTCAGATGGACGGTGACATTCCCCCACGCGATGTGAAGGCTCTCATTGAGTTGGCAATCAAGGGCTGTCAACAGATATATCAGGCTCAAAAAGTAGCCCTGAGGCAGAGATGGATTAGGGAGGAGATCGCTAAAGTGATCGAGGAGGTTGAATGATAGTCCAGCATCAATACATACTGAGTCTGGCACAGAAGGGAGGCAGGCTTGATGGTAGGCAGCCAGATCAGTATAGACCCATCAAGATACAGAAGGACATATCGGCAAATGCCGAGGGCAGTGCAAAGGTTAGCATAGGTCACACAGAGGTGTTGGCTGGTGTCAAGATGGCTGTTGAGAAGCCCTTTCCTGATAAACCGAATGAGGGCATGCTGATTGTGGGAGCCGAATTCTCTCCCATTGCATCACCTACATTTGAGAAAGGCCCACCAAAGGAGGATGCAATCGAGCTCGCACGTGTTGTGGATAGAGGGATTAGAGAGTCAAAGGCCATAGACATGACAAAACTGTGCATAAAACCCGGCGAGCAGGCATGGGCTGTTTACATAGACATACACATACTCAACCATGCAGGCAATCTGTTGGATGCAGCAGGACTTGCGGCCATGGCAGCATTACTCAGAACAAAGATACCCAAATGGGATGGCCAGAGAGTCGATTATACAAAAAGGGAAAGGGCTCTACCCATCGTGTGGAGGCCTGTGCCGGTCACGTTCGCTAAGATAGGACAGAACATGTTCGTCGATGCCTGCCTTGAGGAGGAGTGGGTGCTTGATGGCAGACTCACTGTCACGACAAAGGATGATGGCAATGTGTGCGCGCTACAGAAGTCTGGCTCGTGTATTTTCACCATTGATGAGATAGTTAGTGCTATGGAGAGAGCAGTCAGTATTGGTAAGGAATTAAGAAAACTGCTATGAGGTGATTGGATGGGTAAGGTTGGTTCGGCTGGCCGGTTTGGACCGAGATATGGACGAAAGGTGAGGGCACAGATAGCTGAGATTGAAAGGCTACAGAGAACAAGACAGCCATGCCCGGCATGCCTAAAGTTAGGCCTCAAAAGGCTGGCAAAAGGGATATGGTCTTGTCCAAAATGTGGGCTCAAATTTGCTGGAAAGGCATATAAGGCTTATTAAGTGATCAATCCTAATATACAGATTTGGAAAGGTATGACAGAATATGTGTGTATGGAATGTGGTAAGCTGGTTGAGCTCAATCTCGAGACTGCCAAAAAGGTTCAGTGTCCTTTTTGTGGATACAGGATCCTAAGAAAACAAAGGGGCATAACTGTCAAAAAAGTATTGGCTGAGTGAATATGGAGGAGAAGGTTGTGGATCAGGCACAAACTTTACAACAGCAGATACAGAACATACTGATACAAAAGGAAGGATTAAATCTGCAGCTCCTTGAGATTAAGAAAGCACTCGAGGAGATAGAAAAGGCTGGTCAGACGGAATTTTACAAGATTGCAGGACCTGTACTGATCAAAACAGAACCCGAACAGCTGAAGGCTGAATTGAGAGAAAAACAGAACGCCATTCAGGAAAGACTGGACATGCTGGCCAGATCCGAAGCACGAATCAAATCCAAAATTGAACAGCTTGGAAGCAAAAGCAAAAGGATTTAAATTTGACGTGTACAAGAATAAATAGGAGGTGCGAATGCTGCGAAAGATCTTTGGGGCTGCTTCTCCAGAAGAAAAAGAGGCTTACATTGAAGTAAATGTGATGGACTCCGAGCACAAGAGCGGCCGACTTGGCATAAGGGTTGAAAAGCTCACCGATTTTTCAGACACAGACAGAGTGCTTAAGGCAATACGTGCAGGCAACATTGTGTTCTTGAAGATCAAAGGCCTTCGGGACAAGGACTTGGGTGAATTGAAAAGAGCTGTAGAGAAGTTGAAAAAGACAGTGATAGCCAACAATGGTGATATAGCTGGTGTTGAGGAAGAATGGCTCATACTAACGCCCGAATACGTTGTTGTTGAGCGTGAATAGCCTCCTCAAAAGAAAATTTTTACCTTAATCTCACAGATTCTAGATTCTTTGGCACAACTGTCTCGATCCCAAACAGTTTGTGGATATCACGGGCTAGCTCAATGCACTTCTTTGGCTCACCGTGACCGACCACTACCCTCTCCGGCCTGGCGGCAATGTGCCTAATATAGCCAAGCAGTTGCTTTCTGTCTGAATGGCCTGTCAGCCCCGACACAGTCTCCACCCTTAGCTTCAACTCAAGGATTTTTGTACGGCCATTGACAGACATGGGAATCTCCTTCCAACCCTTCTGTATCCGTCTACCGAGTGTACCTTCACCTTGGTAGCCAACAAATAACAAACAGTTTCTCGGATCTGGTGCCAATGCCTTTAGATATTCTATGGCAGGCCCACCTATCAACATGCCCGATGTGGCCATGATGATGGCCGGCTCTGCCGAGTCGATGACTTTTGCTCTCTCCTTTGGCACGACCTGTCTGAATATGGGGGCAGTGAATGGATTCTTGCCATAGCGTAAAATCATCCTTTGCATACGCTGGCCAAGATATTCTGGATAGGCTGTGTGTATGGCCGTGGCATCCCATACCATGCCATCGATGTACACAGGACTATCAATTCTATCAGCCAATATGGCCATTATCTCCTGTGCTCTGCCGACTGCAAACACAGGAATCAATACCTTCCCCCCACCTGACAGCGTCTCATTGATGATCCTCAGCAAGGTCTCCTCTGCTTCCCGCCTGGGTGGCAGGATGTCCTCAGACCCACCATACGTTGACTCGATGATCATAGTTTCAGCACGATGGAAGTTTATAAATGAGGGATCAAAAAGCCTTGTTGGACCAAACTTGAGATCTGAAGTGTAAAGGATGTTATGCTGGCCCTCCCCAATGTGCAAATGGACAAGCGATGAGCCGAGGAGATGGCCTGATGGCTGAAGCGTTAGCCGCATATCAGGGCTTATGTCAGTGACTTCACCCCAATCCAATACGATCGAATGTTTGATCATTTTTTCTATCGCCTTTTTTGAATATGGAACAGGTCTACCCGACTTCTGGCAAACATCGATGAAATCGAAGCAGAGTAGCACCATAAGATCTCTCGTTGGAGCAGAGCAGTAGAGCGGACCGGTATAGCCATCCTCATACAGCTTTGGTATATAGCCTATGTGATCAAGATGGGCATGGCTGGCTATTATACAGTCAAGTCTGTCTGGATTGAACTCAGGTACATCAAGATAGGGCCAGCCATTCGATGCTCCTACATCTACACCACAGTCGACCATCACAGAGGAATAGGGGGTCTGGACGAGCAGACACGACCGACCGACTTGCCTGAAACCACCAAGGGCTGTTATCCTCAACCATTCGGCCTTTCTCTCCTCATCGGTCAGAACCCTTGCATTTATTCTCTGGCCTACATCATTTAGAAATTTTTTCCTATAATCTATCTCCGTGTGGAGTAGATTTCGGACTGCTCGCACAATTTTTGACTCGATGGCGGGTGCCCGCTCAATTTTTGGTAACCAGCATGTAGCGGCTTTCAGTGCTCTGTACGTCTCCCCACCCTTACCAATCACAACACCTGGTTTTTGACATTCTATCACAACCTTACCCAACTCGGGCTCAAAATATATCGCCTTTATACCAGCCTCGGCCGGTACCATCTGTTCAATCACTGCTTTGGCCTTCTCAGGCTCCATGGCTATAGACAGGTCTGGCCTTATCTGGACCCTTTTCTTTATCTCTGCTGCAACAGTCCGCGCTGCCTCCTCAGAGCGCCTGAAAAAGTCCTTCGATTTTGTGTAGAGGACTATCTCAGAGCCCTCAAATTTGACCTCTGTGATTGCCGCATCCGAAGGCAGCTTGGTCTGTAGTTCTTTCAAAATAGTTGTCATTGGGATTCTTTGAAAATTTTGAGCACCTATTTGAGCAGCTTTTTTACTTCCTCGGCAGGGATCTGTTTGAATCCCTTCTCATCAATCACCACAAGATCGATGGCAGCACCTGATGCGATGTCACGACGTATGGCAGCCCTCACTGCCTGCACAGCCAGCTTTTTTGCCTCTTCTACTGCCATCTTTGGCCTGTATCTATCCTCAAGCACACCAAGAGCAATCGGACTGCCCGAACCGGTTGAAAAATACGTCTTTTCCTCCTGAAGGCTGCCTGTTGGGTCAAAAGAATAAAGCCTTGGCTGTCCATCATATCCTCCTATGAGTAGTTGCACAAAATAGGGATAGAACCGCCTTGAATAGAGTATGTTGGCAACGAGGTTTGCAGCCGCCTCAACAGAAGCCCTCCTCTCCTCCTGCAGTCTGTAAAGCTTGAGCTCTGCCCTTATATAGCGAGCAAGGGCTTGCGCATCTCCTTCGAGGCCTGCAATCGTCATGGCAATGTGTTCGTCTAGTTGTAGTATCTTCTTTGCTTGTCTTGTTGCGACCAGATAGCCCATCGTGGCCTTTTTCTCAGCTGCCAGCACAACCGCGCCTGATGCGATCAGGCCAACTGTTGTTGTACCCGTCTTTTTCACAATATCTTCTGTCATAACTAAAATGAGATTATTAGATTTTAACCAGCTGATTTATAAAGTTTAGAGGATTCCCAAGACATTTAATCTCTCAACCCCAAATTGGATATGGCAATACGCTCACCCATCATCTCTGTACTCGGTCATGTTGACCACGGCAAGACAACACTCTTGGATAGGATCAGGGGCACTGCCGTAGCTGCCACAGAGCCGGGCTTGATCACACAGTACATATCAGCTAGCTATGTACCGACAACAACTATAAAGGCTCTTGCAGGGCCACTACTCGAAAAGTTAAAAATATCCATTGACATACCTGGTTTGCTGTGGATTGATCTGCCCGGCCATGCCGCTTTCACAACACTCAGAAAGAGGGGTGGAGCAATTGCTGATTTGGCTGTACTGGTGATCGATTGCATGGAGGGCTTCCAGTCCCAAACCGATGAGAGCTTACTCTTTTTAAAGCAGTTCAAAACACCTTTTGTCGTTGCACTCACAAAGATAGACCGTATTGTCGGTTGGAGGGCAGTACCTGGCAGCTCTTTCCTGGCCAGCTTTGGTCAGCAGAATAGTGCTGTTCAAGATAAACTTGAGGAGCTACTCTACCGTGTGGTGGCCCAGTTGGGTCAGAGAGGGTTTAGTGCCGATAGATATGATAGGATTGACAATTTTGCAAAAAAGATTGCAATCGTTCCACTTTCGGGTATAACCGGAGAGGGTGTGGCGGATCTGCTCGTTGTGCTGGCCGGCATTGCACAGAAATATCTAAGAGGTAGGCTGACCATCAGCCCCGGACCAGGTAAGGGAGTGATCCTCGAGCTGAAACCGTACAGAGGACTTGGTCTGACAGCAGATGTCATATTGTATGACGGACAAATCGAACAAGGTAACTGGCTTGTGATTGGAGGAGCAAGACCTATCACCACAAAGGTCAAGGCATTGCTGTTACCAGCCCCACTTAGGGAGCTGAGGGCTGAGAAAGCCTTTCAAAGTGTGAAAAGGGTTGGCGCTGCAGCAGGACTGAGAATTGCAGCACCAGGTCTTGAAAATGTATTGCCCGGCTCACCACTAAGAGCAATCGGGAGTGAGAAGGATGTTGAGCAGGCTCTGAAAGATGTTCAGGCTGAGATTGAGGAGGTGGAGATAGCAACTGAAAAGGAGGGTGTGCTGTTGAAGGCTGACACACTTGGCTCTCTAGAGGCATTGATAAAGTGTGTAAAGGAGCTGGGCCTGACCATCAGGGCTGCACACGTAGGCCAGCTCACAAAGGCAGACATCATGGAACTAAAACCCCTTCCAAGACCGCTCATATTTGTTTTTGGCCTGACAGTACCCAAAGAGCTTGCCAAGTTGGCCACAGAGAGTGGTGTTAAGTTGTTCGTCTCGGATGTGATCTACAAACTGATTGAAGAGTACAAAGAATGGCAGGCCGCAAGCCAGGCTCAGAGTGAGCAGGAGCAGCTGGCAAGACTGCCAAGACCGGCCAAGCTAAGAGTGTTGCCTGGTTATGTATTCCGACAGTCAAAGCCGGCTGTGTTTGGTGTTGAAATATTGGCTGGCAGCTTAAGATCGGGTGTCAGATTGGTAAAACAGGGAAAGATCATTGGAGAGGTAAAGGAGATACAGAGGGAGGGTAAGCCATTGGCAGAGGCTGTGGTGGGGGATAGGGTAGCCATATCCATGTCTGATGTCGTGTTTGGTAAGGATGTGGTAGAGGGTGATACACTGAGTGTATGGCTGACCGAGAGTGACATAAAAGCACTAAAGATGTTGGAGGCAAGATTGAGGCCGGATGAGATAGAGTTGATAGAAAGTTATGGTAGATGAAGGTTGGGCTGTTGTAAGCCTTTTTGGCTCTCCCGAAGCAGGCTTAGTACTGGCTGGTGCTGTTTTTGTGATCTGGCTCTGGCTACGCAGGAGAGCAAAACAGCCAAAACTTAAGGCCTTTGTGGTTGTATACGGACTCAGTCTGATAACCATCCTATTATTCACATTTATTATAAAGACTGTGTGGCCTATTCCCAGAACATGCATCCCCTGTCCAGCTCCGAATTGCAATCCCTGGTGCTCGGATGATGCAAGCTTTCCATCAGGTCATGCTGGGACTGCCTTCACTTTGGCAACAGCCGCTATCCTTACAATGAGAAAATGGCCCACAGTGCTACTTTTTGTATACAGCACCACCATAGCCATCTCAAGATTAGCGCTGGGTGTGCACACAGTGATGGATGTGGTGGGTGGTGCTGGGTTTGGTATCGGACTAACTTTGCTCATGTTTGCCGTTTATAGGCGGTTTTTGCTCAGATAACGAAAGCTTTATAAATCTTATTGTTATTATTACTATTAAGGAGTGACAATATCAGACTATGAAATGCTTTAAGTGTGCCTATGAATGGCAGGCAAGAATTGCCAGCCCCAAGTCTTGCCCTCGATGCAAGGTTAGATTTGATTACCCAAGAGTGAGGTGTTATGAGGTATCAAACTGAGCCTGAAATAGAATGGATCGGAAATAGGCCGGTTGAAGGTGCTTTGGGCCTGACCGATCTAAAAAAGGGAAAGATCTATGTATCGACTTTTGATGATGTGCTGAGATACACAAAAGATGAGATGAGAGAGTGGTTCCAAAAACTGGCGAATAGATTTTCAACTTACATTCTGCGACATGAGTACTTTGTGGAATGGAATGGAAGGCCAGAGAATGAAGAACAGCACGCAATTCTGGAAGCAGTGAATCTGGAAAACAGCTTAGATTGTGAGGATGGACTGGTGGGATTAGCCTATCACAAAATAGGTCTTGAGAGAGATCAGTATTTCTCAAAGACGGTCGCCAAATATTTTGATATCGAAGGTGTGTGGAGAATGGCAAAGCAGAGATATGGTCAGTACATAGATGATCTAAAGGCCGGCATTGAGGTATTGTTAGGTCTGAGGTCGGTAGAATATGTATGATCTAAGACATCTGGAGAAGAAGCTTTACTTGCCTGAAATCGATTTTGCGAGTGTAGAAAGAAAAGACAAGTTTATCAGTTTTTTGCGTTTCAGATTTCCAAAACCTGTCGATTTTGACGAAGCTTTTAGATATGGTCCAAAAGTGATAGCAGCTTATGTGGCAAAAGAGTACATTTTGCCCGAAATCGCACGTATCTGTTTTGCTCGCGGCCAACCCAACAGACCAAAATGGAAAGAGGTTGGAGATAGAATTGTTTCAACATTCGAAAATCAGGCCAATCAGTTTTTTAGAGAAAAGATTGAGGATATAAGCCCAATGGGCTGGGTTGCCTATCAGTACGGTGTTGGAACATCTCTGGATTTTGAATTCTATACTACCACACTGACAGATTCGCATGGTCGCCAGATCGAAACTCACGTGTTCTCAAGGAAGTATGGAGAGTCTGAGCCCTCTGATGAGGTGCTCAAGAACGCCATTCGTTATGCAGTTGTTCACAAAAAGCCTTTGGTTGAAGATCAGAGAAGTACTTATGAGACACTCTATCAGACAGATTTTGATATTCTTGCTCTTGAAGATAGAACGAATGGTGATGCTGAAAAATTTATCGATCTACCAACACTCCGACGTTGGCCAGTCCGTGATAGATGGCATCTGATTGGTCAGTACCCAGTCATTGGTACCCGACAGATAACTGTCGATGGACGGGTGTATACGGTAAACATTCGAAGATCTCCCTACAAATTGAAAAATGGTATGCCAGTTCCGGTTTGGAAGAAAAACGAATTTTGGGAAAATCTCCTCTTCAGTCTTGTGTACAAAACCATAGATTTTGGATACAATTTGATCCCAATCGAGGGTGTGCGTTCGGCGGTTAAACAAAATTTTGCCAAGGAACAGTACAAAGCGACTGCTGCTCTGTACAGGACCATTTTCCCGAGTGGTTATGCGAACAGGCAGCTATCTTTTGAATGGGAGTAGCCAATTAATGGCCTAGCTGCTCTTTGATATCAGCTGCCAGTTTTGGTCCGACGATTCTGATCAGCGATTCGATGGGTACCTTTCTCAGATCAGCAAGTCTTTTGAATCCTGCATTGAACAGCAGTCTTGCACGGACCCTACCAACTCCTCTCAGTCTCACTAGAGGTAGCAATTCGGTCTTGATTCCATACTGCATTCTAATGCGGAGTTTTCTTATCGCCTTTATGAATTCGAACTGACCAAGCAGCAAACCAAGCTCTGTGGCAGAGTAGAGTAGCCAGTCAGCCAGCTCAAGGCGGGCACGCAGCTCACCGGGTGTGATCTGCCACTTTTCCAACAACACATCCTCGCCCACCTCCTCGATCCAGGCCTCAAAAATGGCTGCCATTTTTATACTCCTCAAAAAGTCCTCCCATTCGAGGTCCCATGGATTTGGGATTTGGCCAAGTTCGTGTTCGTGTGCTGCGATGAGTTTGTCTATCTCAACCTTTTCTTTTGTTCTCACAGCAGGTCCTGGTTTCATCTCGGCACAACCCGAGATGAGATACAGCAGGCCAAAATCTGACTTCCTTGAGGATTTTGCACCGTCGATGATATGAGATGCTGAGAGGGGGTCGATGTAGAGCTCTGAGACTCTCTTGCCTAGTGGTGTAGGAAGAATTTTTTGTCCACCGATTTTTACAAAACCGAGTTGGCTGAGCAGTTTTAGGACTTTTTTGACAATCTGTTCGAGTGCCCCCACATCGCCATACTGATGGGCATAAAAAGTATCAGAGAAAAATTCCATCAGTTCCTTCCATTCCTGCACAATGCCGGATGCGATCAGAGCAAGGATGTGTGTTCTCAGCACAGGCTCAAGGCCAAGTTTGGATTTGATACTCTCTGGTTTGCCCATGATGTACGTCTCCCAGGCATGCCGTGCCTCTGCTCTGTCTTTTGCCAACAGAATGCCTTGTCCCTCTGAGTCGTACTGAGGCCGACCTGCCCGACCCATCATCTGTTCTATCTCAAGCACAGGGATCCAGGACATGCCGTGGTAGTGAGAGAACCGTTTAAGATCTCTTATCAGAACTCTAAATGCGGGCATGTTTATTCCAGCAGCAAGGGTTGGTGTGGCGGCGATCACTTTTATGAGACCTGCTCTGAAAGCCGTCTCTATCATCCTTCTCTGTTCAGCAGCAAGACCAGCATGATGGAAGGCTGTGCCCATGGCTATGCAGGCTGCCAGTCTCTTACACTGTTTTGTGGGATGTTCGAGTACCCTACCGATCTGGACTGAGAGTTTTTTAAGGCCTTTTCTATCCCTCTCGCTCAACAGCTTTTCAATTGCCCTACCCAGATTTTCGGCCATAGCCTCTGCAGAACGTCTTGTTGAAAGGAAAAAGAGTATTTGCTTGCCCGCCTTTAAGGTATCCAGTACAAGGGCAAGAGCTGTTGGTAACTCCGGATCAAGGCTAAGCTCCCTTTTTGGCAAAAGACTAACTTTATGATCAAATGCAACACCTCTGTACAGCTGTACGGGCCTCCATTCTGAATACACAGCCTGTGCATTCAGCCAGGCTGCCAGCTCCTGATAATTCGATATTGTGGCTGAAAGGCCGATTATTTGTGGCTGGGCGATCCTTCTCATCTTTGTGATCAAAATCTCTAGTGTGGGTCCTCTGTCTGGGCTGTTCAACAGATGTATCTCATCGATCACCACCAGGCCTATCTGATCAGCCCAACCAATGCCGTGACGGAGAAGGGAGTCGAGTTTTTCTGATGTAACGATTATCAGGTCATAGCCTGCTAGCCAGGGATCAGCGCTATCGTAATCACCAATCGAGATGGCAATCTTTATGCCGAGCTTTGAGTACTTGTGTTTGAATTCCTCATACTTTTCGGATGCCAGGGCACGGAGCGGGACCACGTAAACGGCCTTCCTACCTCTCTTTATCGTGTTCAGCAATGCCATCTCTGCAATCAGCGTTTTGCCCGATGCGGTTGGTGCTGCAACCACAAGATTTTTGTAAGAAAGTACACCAGCATCCAGTGCCAACTTTTGAACTGGGTTTAGCTGTGCATAGCCACTCAGACTCAGAACCTGTCTAACAACATCCATAAAATAATTTAAACAAAAGCATAATATGTGGGTCGTCCGAACGACAGACAGAGTCTCGTTTGCCAAAAAAGTTCTCTCAGAATATAGCAAAGAATTGAGAGGCAAGAGGGTATTCATCAAGCCAAACATCGTCAGCTTTGAGAGCTACCCAACCACAACACATCCAGAGCTGCTAGCGGCTGTTTTGAAAATACTGAAAAAATTTGAATGCAAAATTGTCATTGCCGATGGGCCTGCTCCCGATGCAGGTGACAGTCAGACCATCATCGACAATCATCCCTTACAAAAGGTCTGTCAGAGGGCTGGTCTGGTGCTGCTGAACATACACAAACAGCCTTTTAAAAAGGTTGAAGGTCTGAAGGTTTCTGTGCTGCCATTCCAGTCCGACTTCTATCTCTCCCTACCCGTGCTGAAGAGCCACAAAACGACGAGCATGACAGGGGCTCTAAAAAATCAGTTTGGTCTGCTGGCCAACTACCAGAGGATTGCCTGCCACATGAGAGTGATGAACATCCACAGGGTGATAGCCCGATTGAACAAAATCTGCAGACCTGATTTGACGATAATGGACTTTGTCCAAAGCTACAGAACAGCCAACGAAGCAAGACATGGTGGGATTCTGATAAGGCCTGGTTGGATGTTGGCTGGAAATGATCCCGTACAGCTTGATGTGGAGGGACTGAAGCTGTTGAAGAAGTTTGAGCCGGGGCTGGCCAACAAAGATGCTCACAACATACCTCACATTGCGTACTCTATTGAAATGGATGTTTGAAAATTTAAAGTTTTTTGTCAAAATCGTTTATGAACAGAGGGAATGTATCGATCATAGCTTGTGATGCAGGAAGACCTTTTGCAGAAAAAATATCTCATTATCTGAACGTACTGGAGAGGCGGGACATAAGGCTCATAGACTCGAAGGAGAGACACTTTGCCAATACTGAAATCAAGACAGAGATCGATGAGAGTGTGAGAGGGACTGATGTCTATATCGTACAGGATGTTGAAAATTCTGTCCTCGATTACAGTGTGGATGAAAACCTAAGAGCTCTGAAAACAGCCATCGATGCTGCCTACCGTGCTGGCGCAAATCACGTAACGGCTGTGATCCCCGTCTTTCCGTACGCTAGGCAAGAGAAGGCGCTCAGTAGGGAGGGTATAACAGCAGCACAGGTTGCCAGAGAGATAGAAGATGCGGGAGCTGATAGGGTAATAACACTCGATATCCACTCAGAGGCGATAGCAGGATTTTTCAGAAAGGCAAGGCTTGAGAATCTTCGAGCATCGAGAAGCATCATTCCTTACATTAAGGAACACATAGGCCTGGATGATCTTGTCATCTCCTCCGCCGATACGGGAGGTGCGTCGAGGGCGAATTATTATGCAAATAGGCTGAGATTACCTCTCAACATCATCTATAAGGTGAAGGATTATAACAGACCTGAGGGTGAGCAGGTTGAGAGAGTAGAGCTGCTGGGAGATGTAAAGGATAAAAGGGTTTTTGTCATTGATGATATGATTGACAAAGCAACAACAGCAAAACCGGTTGTGCAAAAACTCAGAGATAGGGGTGCAAAGGATGTTTATTTTGCATGCAGTTTACCCCTGTTCAATGGTCCGGCAATCGAAAGGTTAGCCGAGTTGTACAGCGATGGGCTGCTGAACTGTGTCATAGGAACTGACGCTGTCTATCATGGTGGTAAGGCGTTTATGGAAAAAAATCCATGGTATGTTGAGGTCACAGTGGCTGATTATTTTGCACAGGTAATCTATAACATAAACAAAGGCATCTCAATCAGCAAGCTGCTAGATTAACAACTTATTATACCAAGTATAATTTAGATATGGATTTCAGGGCCATAGAGAATAAGTGGCAGCGTGAGTGGGAAAGGGCTGGGCTATTTCAGCCAGAACAAAAAAAACAAAAAAAGATTTACATCACCGTTGCATTCCCCTACCCTTCAGGGGCAATGCACGTCGGTCATTGCCGCACATATCTCATACCGGATGTGATTGCCCGATTCAAAAGGGCTCAGGGCTATAATGTGCTGCTACCCATGGCCTGGCATGTAACGGGAACACCAATTATTGGTGCTGTAAAAAGGATGCTTGCAGGGGAATCAAAACAACTGTACGTGTTAAAGGATGTTTTTGGTATACCTGAAAAGGATCTAAAAGAGATGGACAGTCCGATGGCTTTTGCGCGATACTTTATCGATAGGAGCTACATCCCGGCTATGAAGGGACTCGGTCTCTCGATAGATTGGAGAAGACAGTTCACAACCAACGATCCTGTCTTTAACGCCTTTGTGACCTGGCAGCACAGCCTGCTTTATAAGAAGGGGCTTGAGAAGCAGGGTATGCATCCCGTCAAATGGTGTGTGGCCGAGTCAAACCCCGTCACCACACACGACTTACTCGAAGGTGAGAATGCAGAGATGACAGAACTGACGTTGCTGAAGTTCAAATTGGAAGAAGTAGGAGAACATAAAGGGCCTGTTTGGTTCATCGCCGCGACGATGAGACCTGAGACGATCTACGGCCAGACAAATCTGTGGATTAGACCTGACATAGAGTACGTCAAGGTCAGGGTTGGGAATGAGATTTGGATAGTCTCACAGGAATGTGTTCAAAAACTCGAAAGGCAGGGCAAGGAGGTTGAGGTTCTCGAAAAGGTTAGTGGAGAATCGTTTATCGGAAAATGGGCTGTTGCGCCTGGGCTGAACAAACCAATCGTCATCCTACCTGCCAGTTTCTGTGATCCCGATTTTGGTTCTGGTATCGTCACATCCGTGCCATCAGATGCGCCGTGGGATTTGGCAGCACTTGAGGATTTGAGAAAGGATGGCAAGATACTAAAAAAGTATGGCATTGAGAAGGTTGTGGCTGACATAAAACCCATTCCCATCATCCAGACCGAGGAGTGGGGACAGCTTGCGGCTGTCGAGGCTCTCAAAAAGTTTGGCATAAAATCGACAAAGGATAAAGAAAAGCTCGAGGCTGCAACAAAGGAAGTTTATAGGGCTGGTTTCCATAAAGGGGTGATGATTGCCGGCAAGCCCGGCATGACCGTTCAAAAGGCCAAGGAGATTGTAAAACAGGAACTTGTCAAAGTAGGTTTAGCCGACACTATGTGGGATTTCACCGAGAAGGTAAAATGCCGATGTGGAAGTAAGGTTGTGGTTGCTATTGGTCAGTCTTGGTTTATTGATTATGAAAATGCTAAATGGAAAGAGGATACAAAACGATGCCTTGAAGCGCTCAAGACGATTCCCGAGGCTAGCCGGATTGAATATTTCCATGCCATAGACTGGCTCAAGGCATGGCCTTGTGTGCGCAATTTTGGGCTTGGTACAAGGTTGCCCCAGAACCCAGCCTTTGTGATCGAACCGTTATCTGATAGTACAATCTATATGGCCTTTTACACGATTGCCCACCTACTCAAAAAGTACAAACCAGAACAGCTTAAACCAGCCTTTTTTGATTGGGTATTTTTGTCAAAAGGAAATGCCAGAGCGGTGTCTAAGCTAACCGGCATACCTCAAAAAGAGATTGCTCGAATAAAGGCCTCATTCGATTACTGGTATCCTCTCGACTGGCGTGCATCGGCCAGTGAGCTGATACAAAACCATCTGACGTTTATGATGTTCCATCATGCGGGCCTTTTCCCAGAAAGACTCTGGCCTCGCGGTATTGTCGTGTTTGGCATTGGTCTACTCGAGTCGGCGAAGATGTCATCATCAAAGGGTAATGTGGTGGTTGCCACACAAGCGCTGAAAAAGTGGGGAGCTGATACGGTCAGACTTTTCCTTGCAGCATCCGTTGAGCCATGGCAGGACTTCAATTGGAAGGAGAGTGAGCTAAAAATATACAGAAAAAGGTTAGAAAGATTTTATTTCAGAATAGATGAGCTGCTGATGCTTGCACAGAAGGCTAAAAGAAAAACGGTCCTCGATATAGATCGTTGGCTGATATCAGAGTTACAGAAAGTCATCGCCGACACCACCGCGGCTCTCGAAGGCTGGCAGACAAGAAAGGCTGCTCTGGCTGCCTTTTACAGAGCCGATGAGATTGTGCGTTGGTATACAAGACGGACAGAACCGAATCCGGCTGTGCTAAAAAGATTTGTTAAAGATTGGTTGTGTCTGTTACAGCCATTTATACCCCATGTGTGCGAAGAGCTTTGGTCTAAGATGAAACAAAAAGGTTACATCTCACTAGCCAGATGGCCCAAAGTTGACAGAAAGGCCATCAAACCCAGACTGGAGCAGGCAGAAAGATTGATCGCCAACACCCTATCTGATTGTAAACAGATAATCAGATTGATCAAAAGGAAACCCACAATGGTCAAGATATACATCGCACCCAACTGGAAATACACAGTATACAACTTTGTGATGCGAACACTCAGGCCTGAAAGGGCAATTTCTGAACTGATGTCAAAACCAGAAATAAAGGCAATGGGTAGGCAGGCTGTTAAACTGGCTGAGGATCTGTTGAAGAGGAAGGCTGAACTGACAGAGATATTGACACCAAAGGAGGAGATGGTCATTCTGAAATCAGCAAAGAATTTTTTTGAGAAGGAGTTGGAGTGTAAGGTTGAGGTCCTCGAAGCGATTGGTCAGAGTGGTGAGAAGGCGATAAAGGCTAGTCCGGGCAAGCCGGGTATCGAGCTGGTATGATTCTTTCAATCCTTGGCATGATTGATCTTATTGGAGCTGGTCTGCTCTGGTTTGGGGGTTTGGCTGGCTCTGGTTGGTTGGCCGGCTTTGCGGCATTCTTCATCATAAAAGGTATATGGTCTGTGCTGTCTGCAGGAGCTCGTGGCTTTTGGTTTGACGTGTTTGGTTGGGCTGATGTGATAGCCGGTGTACTGTTGGGATTTGCCTGGGTCGGTTTGAGTTTTGAGCTAACATCCTGGTTCGCCATCATCATGGCTGCAAAGGGTGTGTGGTCTTTGTTGATGGGCTTGGTATAATTTATTTCTTACACTCAACACTATCTATGTCGGTAATCTCTTACTACTCGAGGTCTGACATAAGGGATGTCATGATCAAATGGGCTCGTGGCAGAGAAGTTGTGGGCGTTTTTGGGAACGGCGCGTATGGTAGCAGACCTAACATGTTGTTGGGACCGGCTGACATAACTGCGATGGTTAAAGCGGGTGTTGTGGAGTTTCACTGCTCACTCGAGAGATGGTCTAACCCAATGGCTCTCAAATCGGGCGATTATGATAAGCTAAGGGTGGGCTGGGATCTCGTGCTCGACATAGACTGTGCCACCATTGAACATGGCAAAGCAGGAGTGCATGCAATCACATGGGCTTTAAGGAAGCATGGTGTGAGGAACTTTTGGATAAAATTTACAGGAGGAAATGGCTTTCATGTAGGCATTCCCTGGGAGACTATACCTAAAGAGATTGATGGAAAACCGACCACGGGTATGTTTCCATTGCTTGCCAGACAGGCTGGACTTTATCTCAAATCGTACTGTAAGGATAAGCTAGAAAAAGAGCTGCTCAGGATAGAAAGCCCTGAAAGGCTTGCACAGCAGGCTGGCAAACAACTCTCTGACATTTTGACACCAACTGGCATAGAACCGTGGAAGATTGTGACAATAGATCCCATACTCATCTCCCCAAGACATCTCTTCAGAATGCCCTATTCTATAAATAGCAAAACGGGTTTGGTGTCTCTGTTCCTCGAGCCTGATGAGGTGGCAGAGTTTGACAAGAAACTGGCTGTGCCTGAAAGGGTGAAGCCGGTGTGGCCCAAGATCTGCGATACCGAAGAGGGAATTCTTTTCACAAATGTGGTGGATTGGGCTAACAGGCAGGCTAAAAAACAACCTGTCCTAAAAAAGCACATCGCACAGAAGATTGGACCTGATGATTTTCCACCCTGTGTGAATCTAATGCTTAGGGGTTTGGCTGAGGGGAGGAAAAGATCTCTTTTCGTATTGATGAATTTCCTGTATGCGCTCAAATGGTCATGGCCGGACATCGAACGGCTGATATACGAATGGAATAGCCGAAACACACCACCACTCAAAGAAAGCTATGTACAGGCACAGTTGAGATATGGCCAGACCAAACACGTCAGTCCTCCCAGCTGTGCCAATCCCACATATTATACCTCCTATGGTGTGTGTAAACCTGACAGAATATGTGCTGGAATCAAGAATCCCATAGTATATCCATTCAAACTTCGCAAGCTGAGGATGAAGGATTTAAAGAGGAGGGCCAAATAACTCATATGCTCACATTCGAATCCCTGAGACGCATATTGGCTGAGGAGAAAGCAAACCAACACAGACTTGCTGCCCTACCTGATAATTTCTGGTCAGATGTGCGTGCGTACATGGCTGCCAAAAGTGCGGTGTGTGACAAAGAGAGTGAATGGGAGATTGAGTCTGCAAGGAATATTTTGCGGGACATCATTGAGGCGAGGGAGGCCAAACTACTCAGATTGGCAGCATTCTATGTCAGGTCTGGTGTAAGCCCTGAGCACATAACCGAGCATGAGCTGACGTTTTTTGATTCTCTGGTAGCAGTCCTCAGAGAATGGCAGGCCGCACAACAAAGAATTCTACAACAACCCGAGCTGTCAGTGATCATCCTACAGGATGTTGCCCAGTTTGTTGATGAAACTCGCACATACGGTCCGTTTGCGCCAGGTGATATGGCAAGCCTGCCCCCAGAGATAGCAAGGCTACTCATTGAAAGAGGGGTTGCAAAAATATCGGAGGAGAGATGAAATTTCCAAAAGCTATCCGTACACATTGCCCGACGTGTCGCAAGCACACCGAACACAGAACAAGGCTCATAAAGAAAAGGCCTAGAGGTTCTGCACATCCAATGTCGCAGTCGCAGAAGAGATTTCTCAGAAAGATGAAGGGGTATGGTAGTTTTCCCAGACCAAACCCAAAGGGTGAGGGCAAGGCTGTTAAAAAGGTAGATCTGAGGCTTGAGTGTACTGTCTGTCACAAACAACACACAAAAGTTGGATGGAGAGCAAGAAAGTTTGAGTTGGTATGAGAGTGAGGTGAGAGGTATGGTGGGAAAATTTATAAAGTTGAGATGTCAGAAGTGCAACAACGAACAGATCATATTTGACAGAGCAGCAACGCGCGTGACGTGCCTTGTGTGTGATGAGGTGCTCGCCGTTCCAACGGGAGGTAAGGCTGAGCTGAAGGCAAAGGTTATCGAAACGATGAAATAGGCATGAAAAAAACCGGCAAACCACAAAAGGGGGAGTTGGTGATCGCCCGAATAACAAAGATATATCCCAATTCTGCCCAGGCTGAACTGATTGAGTACGGCCTGTCTGGCATGATACACGTCTCTGAGATTGTGCGTCGCTGGGTGAGATCTATTAAGGAGTTCATCAAAGAGGGTCAGATTGTGATCGCTAAGGTGATAAGTGTTGATGACACGATAGGACTTTCCATAAAACAGGTCGAGAGACCTGATAGGGAGAGAAAGTTGAAGGAGTTCAAGGCCGAAAGGAAGGCCGAAAAGCTGCTTGGAGTTGTTGCCCAAACTGCCGGTCTGTCGCTTGACAGGGCATGGCAGGAGATAGGGTTTAGGATGCAGGAAGAGTTTGGAAGTTTGGCAAGTGGTTTTGAGATAGCACTCAAATCTCCAGATCTTCTGACAAAGAAGATTGGTCCAAAGTGGGCTTCGATTGTGACGGAGATTGCAAAAAAGAATTATACTGCAAAGGAGTACCAAATAAGGATCATGTTGAAATTGATCTGCTTTGCTCCCAATGGCATAGAAATCATTAAAAGTGCGCTGTCAAAGGCTAAAGGTTTTGACATAAAGTACATCTCAGCACCCAACTACATGCTGGTGGGCAAGGGGACGAACTACAAGGAGTTGAGGGCAAGGGCTGATGGTGTTGCTCGGGTGATCGCCGAGGCTGTGAAGCCTGGAGAGGCGAGTTGGGAGATTTTGGAATAGTTTTAATTCTAAATCTAACAATAGACATGGTGTTTGAAAGAATTGCCTCGACATTCAGACGGCTTGCAGGTACGGCTGGATTTGACAAGGCTGAGATGGATGCTGCCATAAAAGATATCCAGAGAGAGCTCTTGAGCGGCGATGTGGATGTGGAATTGGTAGCCGAACTTACAGAGAAGATCAAACAGAGCATGAAAAAGCCCATTCCTGGTCTCACATCCAAAGAGTTGCTCATCAAATCGCTCTATGACCAGCTCGTCGAATTGCTGGGAAGCCAGGCCGCTCAGTTACAACTCAGACCTCAAAAGATTTTGTTAGTTGGTCTTTTCGGCTGTGGCAAGACGACGACGATAGGAAAGCTTGGTTGGTGGTTCAAACAGAGAGGGCTGAGTGTGGGATTTGTGGCATGCGATACTGTCAGGCCTGCTGCACAAGAACAGCTTAAACAGATTGGCTCACAGATAAAGGTGCCTGTGTATGCCGAGGGTGGAAAGCCAGAACAGATAGCCCGAAAGGCCATAGAACAGGCAAAGGAGGATGTACTGATATTCGATTCGGCTGGTAGGGATGCTCTTGACAAACAACTAGCTGATGAGCTGAGTAGGCTAGCAGCTGTTATAAAACCAGACGAGATCTTGCTTGTGATACCAGCCGAACTCGGTCAGGCTGCAAAGGTCCAGACTGAGCAGTTTGCTAAGTTGGTTGGTATCACAGGTCTGATCATCTCAAGAATGGATGGTAGTGCAAAGGGTGGTGGTGCACTGGCCGCTGCCCGAGCATCTGGAGCAAAAGTAAAGTTTATAGGTACGGGAGAACATCTTGATGATCTCGAAGCGTATGATCCAAAGAGATTTGTAAGTCGTCTCATAGGATGGGGGGACATACAGGGTCTTCTGGAGAGAGCAAAAGCAGCTGGCCTTGAGCCTGAGAAAGCCAAGGAGCTCATCGAAAGGTTTGATCTGAAGGCTTTCTATGAACAGATAAGATCGATACAGAGGATGGGCCCTTTGACAAAGATTGCTGAGATGATACCGGGTATGGGGGTGAAATTACCACCAGGATTTCTTGATATACAGGAGGAAAAGATGAAGAGATGGGGTTATGCTATACAATCGATGACTGAGCAGGAGAGGGCAGAACCTGAGCTGATAAAGGGTAGTAGACTTGTACGGATTGCAAAGGGATCGGGTGTACCCGAGGCAGAGATAAAGGAGCTGATAAGGGTGTACAAACAGATCAAAAAGGTCATGCGAATAGTTAAGGGAGGAAAGGGGCTCAAAAGAGGCCCACTTGCAAGACTAACAAAACAATTCGGGCTATGAACTAAGGCAGTATGGCGATGTTTGAATGTCAAAGGTGTGGCTGGACCGGTAAGCCGATGTTTATGCAGCCGGCAACTCGGCTCTGCCCAAGATGTCGGTCAACGGCGATTAAAAAGATCAAATGATGCGCCGGCCGGGATTTCCACTTTGAATGTATCGAACCCGGATCGCCACCGTTCTGCTAGCTCAATGGCAGGGTGACGTCCTTTAATGGATCATGAATGCCCTACCATTAGACTACCGGCGCAAATGATAATTGTTTTTTATATTTAAGTCAGGACTACAAATTTTTTATATGCCGGCAGTTTCTGATGAGGGGATAGAAATCCCAAAAGAAGATGTCAGAAAAAGGACCGTACCTGTACCGAGACCACCTCTTCCAAAGCTACCCATGCCGAGGGCTGTTCCAAAATCTGAGCAGATCGAACCGGCACTTTTTATAAAAGTTGAAAAATATCAATCGGTAGTCGAAAGTTTGGACAGACTCAAATCTCACGCTCAGGATATGCGCAGGAAGTTAGACACACTCGAGAGTGCACAAAGACAGCTCCAGTCAGCCATCGATGCAGTCGAGCAAACCCTGAACAGCTTTAATTCGGCCATAGCCAGCCTTGATGGGCTATTGTACAGAAGGGGTGTTGGGAGGGCTGAACTGCCACGTTCTGAACTCGAAGGATATGCCAAAGATTTCTACAGTCAGATCGAGAAGATACGCAATGAGCTGAGGAAAATCTAATCCAAAAGCAATTTAATTGTAGCTTCTATTTTAATAATGCGGGGATAGCCAAGCGGTCAAAGGCGCCAGTCCATTTTGAGTGCTGACTCAGATGATGGCGTAACTCAAGATCTGGTGGGTTAGTCCCTTCGCAGGTTCGAAAGTCTGATTGGACCGTGATTCCTGCTCCCCGCATTGCCTTATAAATTGGGCTGGCAAAATCAAATGTATGAAGATTAGAGCAAAAAATCCCATCATCAAAACCTTCATAGCCGAACTGGTCAAACGGGGGCACGCAGAGAACAGACCAGTTTGGATAGCCATAGCCAGAGCACTCAACAGACCAAGACGGGCTCAGAAAAAAGTAAATTTGTGGAAGATTGAAAAGTATGCCAAAGAAGGTGAAACGGTGGTTGTGCCGACCTGTGTGCTGGGTAATGGTAAGCTGACCAAATCTGTGGATGTGTATGCAGTCAGATTCTCAGCAAAGGCAAGGAAGGCCATCACAGCAGCTAAAGGAAACTGTTTTGACATCACAGAAGTGATGAGGGCAAAGCCAAGGCAATTGAGGTTGTTGTTATGATAATAGATGCAGATGGTTGTGTGGTGGGCAGGCTGGCAAGCTTGGTAAGCAAGGAATTGCTCAGAGGTAATACTGTTTATGTCGTAAACGCTGAAAAGGCGGTGATCTCGGGCAACCCAGAATACACATTGGAAAGTTGGCGAGTAAAGGTACAAAGAGGACATCCGTATAAGGGGCCATTCTATCCAAAACAGCCTGATAGGATACTCAAAAGGATAATCAGAGGTATGTTGCCATACAAAAAGGCTCGAGGTCGTGCTGCACTTAAAAGGTTAAAAGTCTATACATCAATACCGCCTGGCATGCAGGAGCAAGCCATCAAACCGATTCAGGCGATGACCAGATCAAAAAAGGTCATCAGCCTTGGTGAACTGGCAGTAAAATTGGGGGCAAAAAAGGTATGGTGACAAAGAGTGCAAAGGATGCCGAGAAGAAGGAGAGAATAATTTATACTGTTGGAAAAAGGAAGAGGGCCGTTGCTAGGGCTGTTTTTAGGCCTGGTCAGGGCAGAATAACCATCAATACGATACCTCTCGAGCTAGTTGGTAATGAGATTGTGAGACTGAGGATTCAGGAACCCCTATTGATAGCAGGACAACCCAAGGATTGGGATATTGCTGTCAATGTGAAAGGTGGTGGCATTATGGGACAGGCTGATGCTGTCAGACTTGCAATTGCAAAGGGTATAGTGGAGCTGTTGCCACATACCAAACAGGCCTTTCTTGCCTACGATAGGTCACTGTTAGTTGCTGATCCCAGAAGAACAGAACCACATAAACCACCCCACAGTTCGTGGGGTCCGCGACGTTACAAACAAAGATCGAAGAGATAACATCTTTAAATATTCTGAACATAAATCTGTAAGGGTATGGAATGGGCAAGGATTAAGCTTGCAGGTCGGAACATCGAGGATTTGCAGGCAATATGTGAGGAAGTGAAAGAGATTGCCAAAAAGTGTGGTGTAGCCATAAGAGGGCCTATGCCCATGCCCACAAAGCGACTCAAGGTGTGGACACTTAAAACGCCCTGTGGCGACGGCACGGGTCATGGTAATGCAACATGGGATCGCTGGGAGATGAGGATTCATCGCCGGGTTATCGACATTGGCTCAAATGAGAGGGCCTTAAGACAGGTGGTTAGGATTGCTGTACCTGAGGGAGTAAAGATTGACATCGAATTTAAGGAAAAGTAGTTTTGGTCTGCTTCTCAATTTCTGAGCTGAGCTCTGCCAATTTCTGGCTCACAACAACCCATTCCTTTTGTATGCGATTGATCTCCTTCTGTATGTCGATTGTTCTTGTCTCGAGTATTTTTTCTGCCTGTTCGACCGACTTTCTGGCCAGCACACCTGCACCTAGATTGATGAGTAGCTGCTTTTCCTTTTCAAGTCTGACGGTGGACCAACACCCCCCACCAAGTCCGATCAACATCTCCTGTCCACTTTTAGCCTTCTGCAGCTCCCTGATGGCATGCTGACTCGTAGCTGTGTCGATCAACTGCTTTTCAAGAAAGGCAAGTTGTTCTCTCAGACCATCAGCGTATTTTTCTAACAGCTGATAGAGTAGGACCTTTTCCTGCAATTCCTTTTCTATCTTGATTTCCATAATCACTTTACTAACTTAAGTTGGCCCGTTACTTTATTAATCTTATTCTCAACTGCTGGTCCTATTCCGATAGCTGTCACGGTACCTGGCTTCAGCTCTGTCAGGCCAGCATCCCTTATGAGGGATACTGGTAAGTGTAAGGTCTTTGCTTTTGCTTCCAGGGCTAGTAGTGATTTTAGATTGGGACATTGCAGGATAATCTTTTTTGCTCCCTCATCCAGCCATTGCCGAGCATCCCTTTTATTTGCTTTTAAAAACGCCCCTAAGCTGGCATGTGCGACCTGAGCTGCGAGCTTGCCCCTACTCAGTTTTATGTCAGAACGAACGACCATGGCCTGTTTGTACATTAAAAATTTTTGTACCTCTTGATTAAAAAATCAGAAGAGATTCTTTATGCTTCTCTTTGATATCGTGTCCGAGACAGCCGGGCACCGAGTTGATCTGATTGTTACCTCTTCGATGTCGGGTGATATGGCAAAGTTGACAGGAGTTAGTGTATTTTTTGGTGAAGCAAAAATTTGGCCCACAGAGCCTCCCGTGCCATTGGCAAAGACATACACGACTGTGAAGTTGAGGTCTACCTTTCCAAAGTTTTCGACGATGAGAGTCAATGTAGATGTGCTGGTATCGTACGAAGCCGATCTTATCATCATCGCGGCATCGGCACAGTATTCTGCGGCAATCCTCTGCTGTGTAGCAATCTGAGTTGCCCAACCTGCAAGTATGCCTGCAATGACGAGAGTGAAGGCGATGAGCAAGAAGGTTGCGACCAATGGTGATATACCCTTAAAGGCTCTTGACATATTTATTATTGTTTCTTTCCTTTTAAATTAACTCTGGGTTATGGTCGTTGTGCTGGCTGCAGATGCTGCTGGGCAGGCCTCGGTTGTGATTCTGACCTCCCTCAGACTACGACCAAAATCGGCTGTCAGAGTCTTGCCATCAATTGTGAGTGAACTGGCATTGACCCAAAGATAGACTGATTGCTGTGATTTCAACTTGTTTGTGCTGTTCAGACCTGTCTGACCCCACACATAGCTCCAATTGAATTGACGCACATCTGTGCCATTATCGGCTGACAGGCCAAAGCCCCAGAGTCCCTCCTGTCCCTTGTTTGTTATCTTCACTCTCAGCTCATTGCTGTTATTGTAGTATGTGGCAGAATCGATGATGTAGTTTGTATAAACAACACAAGTAAGACTAGGGTTCGTTGTCTGTGTTGTCACCCAGGATGTGATCCATATCGTGACGAGCACACCTATGGATATGGCAACTGCCACCATCAGCACCACTGCCACGATGGGTGATATGCCTCTCATTATTATTTTTGTCTCTGACTTGCTTATAAATCAAAAGAGTCTGATCTGAAATTGTGCTGCGAATGAGAACGTAGCATAACCTAAGGCCACCATCAGCACAGAGTGTTTGAGTCCGGCAAGTATTGAACCCTCAGCCATCTTTCCCGTCACAAGACCGGCAAAAAGGCCCTGTATGAGGATGAAGTTGATGAAGGCCTGATAGTAGATCTGGGTTGTGGGTGTGGGTACGGCCTCCTCTGGCAAAGCCATCAAGCCTGTTGTCTCGGTTGGCTGGAGAATTGGGACAAGGAATATCTGAAGTACAACGAGTATGAAGATGAACACAAAATATATCAGGTAGTTTGTCAGTATCTGACCATGTACGGATGCTGCTCTCTCGCGCTTTATTTTGTTTATGGTTATCAGTGACTCACCAACAGCTGTCAGTGTGTCTGATATCTTTCCTCCCATTCTGTACGTCTCGATGATGGTCATGACAGCTCGCCTTATCGGAGTCTGCTTGACCCGCTTTGCGAACACCTCAAGAGCCGTTTTGAATGGAATACCCCAATCAACCTGTGCTGACATGTCACGGACATACTTTGTGAGTGGACCATAATCTCGCCTGCCCAGATATTTGAGCGCGATGGGTAAGGTCATACCCGAGTTTATACCCTCTGTTAAGTCTTTGACAAAAATGATGAAGTTGTCCTCAATCTCCTTTGCCTCTTTTAGCCGGGCAAATATGATGAGCAGAGGTGGTACAACCGCCACGAGCCCACCCAGCACATTAATGATGGGTACAAGCCAGGCAAATTCTGTAGGTGCGATGAAGATGTAGTTGACGGTCAGTATTGCCACACCAGCTGCCACTGCGATTGCCTCAAAGAAGTATCTTACCATTTAAAATATTGTCTTTATTATGTTTATTTTTTCGTTCTTTTTATCTCAGCCCTCATCGAAGGTACCCTCATCAGAAAAGCACATCTTTCACACTTAACCGCAAAAGGTCTCTGCCAGGGCTGTGCTGTTCTTGCTGAGTGTCCGCATTCAGGACAGATATATTCGACCTGGGCTGTATCAGAGCCTGTGGGCACAATCACCCTTATCTTGCCTTTTTCCTGACCGGCTCTGTTTGCAAGCACTCTGTTCGTGATGTAGGCAAATCGGGACATAATAATTCTTGCTTTATAAATTAGAATATGGCCATTACAAGCACGGAGAATATGGCCATGCTGCCCAGATCTGCGATGGCTGTGACGATTGGGATGAGAAAATTGTTCGGATCCTCACCCCTTGAGTAGACGTAGAGGCCGATGGCGATTGAGAGAGTGGCTATGATGGTCACGAGTATGGCCGTAACGATGGCCGACAGGCCAACCATGTAGAGCACAAGGTCTGCCGTCAAAACAAATCCTTTGAGGGCTGCGAGCAGGCATGCAACAAGGCCTATGTACACAGCACTTATGGCCGCCACCCCACCAATCACCCCCATCAGCCTCTTTAGATCAGTCGATGTCCACCACTGCCTTGGTTTGATGCGACCTAGATGAAGAGCGGTTGTGAATTTTGAGCTGATGATGGTGCCGAAATCGCCCACCATATCATTGAGTGCCGGAATCAGGATTAGTAGAGGCAATACGGTTATGATTGTTGTCTGAATCGATTGTAGCCACACACCCCCTACGGTTGAGATTACAGAAGCGATGATGAGTATTTTTATACTCTCCCTCACTATCACATGACTGACATGCTGTCTTGGGCCATACTCTTTCATATAGAATATGGTCTTTCTCGAAATGCCATACCTCCTTCTCACATGGTGGATGATGGGATGCCACTGTCTTCTTTTGATTCTGATGATCCGCTTTTTTATCCGAACAGGTAACCTTTTCATACTATCACAATTGCCACAAGCAGAGAGATCACCGACACAATGTCCCCGATCGTTGTGATATAGGGGCCCATTATATCGTTTGGATCAAGACCGTGTCTAAAAAGCCAGAGTGTGGTAAGGGCTGTGATGGGGGCTTCGATCACATTCGACAGTATGCCTGCGATCAGGGCAATAGCTATGATGGCTGGCATGTTCACACCAAAAAAGGTTAGGGTGGTAAGCCAAGCTATGAGTCCCAGCACACCACTAACCATCACTGCTAAGCCTGTGGCTGCCAGCAGGTTTCCTTTCAGGATGCGATTGTGTCTTAGCCGCGGTCTGACCACACCCAGCCAGAGCCCAGAGCTTATCCTTGCTGAGAGTGAGCCCGATATGCTGCCACGCATCTCAAGAAAGCCTGGCATCAAAATCAGTATGCCTGGAATGAGGGCTAACCGATCTGTGGCAAATGCCAGCAGTACCCCTGCGATCAAACCACCTGTTATTGAGAGTAGTTCTGCTATCAGAATCTGCTTAAAGTCTCCCATCATTTGACCTTATGTTTTATCTCCAGTCTCATAAAATCTTCAGCCACCTCACTATTTTCAAAAATCTTTTTTGCCTCCTCGAGTAATGGCTTTGGACTTGTATATCTCCTCGAGAGATGGGTGAGTATGAGCCTTTTCACATCAGCAGCCTTTGCAATCTGTGCTGCCTCTTTTGCTCCAGTATGTGCTCTCTCTTCCATCTCCTCAACGAATGTACCATCATGGATTAGCAGATCTGCTCCCTTTGCCCACTCTATGATTGCTCTGTGAGGTCTTGTATCGCCTGTATAGGCTACCTTTATGCCGGGCTTTAGAACAGCCACATCCTGTAGAAGCACTTTTTGGCCTTTGAAGACGATCTGGCCTTCCCTTTTCAACTTGCCGATCAGAGGACCCTGCCTCAGGCCATATCTGGCTGCTTTTGTGAGATCGACATTCCAGCTATCGTTCTCCTTGAAACAGTAACCAACTGCTGGCACTGTATGAATCATGGGTAGAGATCTTATCTCAAAATCGGCTGTACTCAACACAACCGATGGTTGGTCGTGTGGTACTGTCCGGGCAATGATTCTGAATCGAGGTCCCCAGTAGTCGAGGTCTAGTATATCTCCAACAAACCGCTCAGCATCTGGGCCATAAACGTATATCGGTCTTGTTCTCTTCTCCAAATTCATTGTCTGAAAAAGGCCTATCAGGCCTGCCCAGTGATCGGCATGCCAGTGGGTGATAAAAATTCTATCAATGGCCATAAAATTGAGCCCTGCCAGCAACAGTTGTCTCTGTGTGCCCTCCCCACAGTCCCACAGCCAAACATTGTCAGCATATCTTAACCAGATTGAAGGATGATTTCGCTTTTTTGTTGGAATTCCAGAACCCGTACCAAGGAAAACGATTTCGAGCATATTATTAATTGCCAGAAGTTCTAAAATCTTAGAACCAGATTCTGACCCCACCCAATCTCCCTTATATTGTGCGCTGCTTTCAGATCTGCCTCTATTGCTTTGAATTGTGTGGGAATGACTGCCTGTTTTATTTCAGACTTCAGCGAAAGACCTCTCTCCTTCTTTGCCTTCCATATGCTGCTGTTCAGCTCCACAAGGGATTCTGTTGTGAATGGCAATGTTGCAGTCTTTACTATTTTTGGAAAGGTCTGTTTGTGAACTGTTTTTTTATAGATCACTCTGTAAATGTGATCCGTTATGAATGGTGTGAGTGGAGCAAGTAGAACCAAAATCGTTTTCAGGCAGGTATGCAAAGTATAGAGAGCTGAGAGATTGCCCTTGTATGCTCTAGCCTTCACAAGTTCAAGATAGTGGGGAGCAAAAATATTCCATACCCACTCCCTGACTGCATTGGATGGGATAAAAAAGTTGAAATCGTCATAGCCTTTGAGACATTTTTTCAGAAGCTCATTTAGGTCACCCAATATCCACACATCGAGTGGCTCTACAACCTTTGGTTTTGCCTTCTGATCAAACATTGATATGAACCGTGCAACATTCCAGAGTTTTGTCAGAAATGCCGCCGTCCCGGCAATCCTTGTCTCAGAGCATCTGAAGTCAGAGCCAAGACTGGCCTCTGTTGCAGCCCAAAGACGGAATGCATCGGCACCATAGCTTTCAAGAATCGGTATGGGATCGATCACATTACCCTTTGATTTTGACATCTTCTGACCTCTCTCATCAACACCCCAGCCCATGATCCAGACATGCTTAAAGGGAGCCTTGCCTGTTAGCTGCCAGCATCTCAGCATTGAGTAGTAAAGCCATGTTCTGATGATTTCCTTGCCCTGAGGTCTGATTGTGATCGGATAGAGCTTTTTGTTTTTTGGCCAGCCACTCACAAATAGAGCTGATATCGAGCTGTCCATCCACGTATCAAAAGTTCTATCCTCTCCAACAAAACCTTCCTCAGATCGGCAAAACTGGCAGGCTTTGAATGGAGGTTTTTGTCTCCAAGGCTGCCAATATCTGCCCGGGTGTGGCAGATTTGGCTGTCCACACATCTTGCAGTACCATATTGGGATCTCTGTTGCATAATATCGCCTCCTTGAGATGGGCCAATCAATAGAAATCGAGTTTATCCAATCATGTAGAATTTGTTTGTGGCACTCAGGATGCCAGACCATGCTGTCTGCATATTTTAACATCCTTTGCTTAAGATCTATCTGCCTTAAATACCATTCCTTCATCGGTATGATCTCAATGGCTGTCTTGCTTCGCTCGCATATTGGTGTTCTGTGCAAAATCTTTTCTTTTTTGGTTACAAGTCCTGCCTTTTCCAGATCCTCAATAATCCTCTTCCTCGCCTCATCTATTCTCAGACCTGCATAGGGACCTGCCTGACGGTCCATCCTTCCCTCTGTATTTATCAAAATGATCTCCTGCAGCCCGAGCTCCCTGAAGAGTCTCACATCAGAGTAATCGCCATAGCTGCATATCATCAGAGCTCCAGAGCCAAACTCGGGCTTTGCAACCGGATGTGCTATTATTTTTACCTCTCTTTTGTATATTGGAATCTCAACATGCTTGCCCACAAACTCCCTATATCTCTCATCACCAGGATTCACAGCAACTGCCTGACAGGCACCCAGCAGCTCAGGTCGTGTGGTGGCGATCAGCATGTCCTTTCCCATTTCCCTAATTCTGAACCTTATCCACACAAGCTCTGCAGGCCTTTCCTCGTATGCAATTTCAGCATCCGCTATTGTTGTTCTGCAGTCAAGGCAGTAGTTGTTAGGCCTCGTATCCTCATATATTAAGCCCTTTTTCCAAAGTTGAATGAAGGTGGTTTGTGTGAGAGCTCTGTACTGCTCTGAATCAGTTCTGTAGTAATTTGCAAAATCACACGACATACCCATTTTTTCCATAATAGTCAGCATCTCAGCCTCTAGGTCGTCAAGGGATGTGCGGCAGAGCTCGATGAACTTTTCCCTGGGCAGATCCTGTAGATGTATGTCGTGTTTGCGCTCTGTGTAGAGCTCGACGGGCAGACCATTGCGATCAATGCCGATGGGAAAGAGAACTGAGAAGCCCTGCGCTCGTGCTGTACGAGCAATCATATCAATCTGTGCATAGTGAGCTGCCGCACCAATATGCCAAGGCCTACCCGATGGATAGGGTGGTGGTGTATCGATTGTGAATAGGCGTCTTGCCCTGGCATTAAAGCCGTACAGCCGCTTCCATTCTCGCTTCCACAGCTTGAGAATTTGCTTTTCGAGCTCCTTAGACCATCGACTTTCCTTCAATTTTGGCTGCATATTTTATTTTTTGATTTAATCTTAAATGATGACACGATTGATCGATTGAACAGTCGATAATGGCACTCCTCTTAGCAGATAATATGTGTGATCTTATCCAATCTCAAAAATCACCCTCACACTGGCCGTGACCTTGACCTTTCCAATCTCAATCGGTGAGGGTATGGCTGGCATGGCCTCCTTACCAACCTCATAATCCATTGTTCTGATCCATGGTATCCATTCCCAGCTTGTGTCGGTTACTGATTTCACACCCACCACGGACAGCCCAAGGCCAGCAGCAACAGCTTCTGCTTTTGATTGAGCTGCAGCCGATGCCTGTCTGAGCGCCTCTGCTTTCAGAGCATTTCTCTCACTCTCATTTATGTCATACTGTATGCTATCGACAAAGTTTGCACCAGCCTGTACAGCAGCCGTTATGTAGTGGCCTACTGAGAGATTTTTGATTGTTAGCTTGAGCCTGTGAATGGCTGTGTAGCCGATTATCTCCTGATTTGACCAGTTATACTCAGGATTCAGAGTATAGTAGTCTGTTTCGATGTCGATGCCGGAAAGGGCCGATTTTATGGCAGTTACAACCACGGCATTCTCCTGCTCAGCAGCCTGTGCGCTCTGATTTGTATTTCGGTAGCCCAAATAGACGATGGTTTGGGTAGGAGGAACCTCAAGCTCGGCACTACCGGTTGTTTCGATTGTTCTGGCCTCGGTTGGTTTGAGAATAGCTATGGTTGCCACAAAACCGGCCACAATGACGATTATGAGAATGGCGAGTAAAACATTTTTCATAATTATTGTTGAGTTTGTATATTTATTTCTCCAAAATTACTGCGCTCTCTCTCAATATGCCCCTCTTCTTTGTTCTAGCCTCCAGAGCAAACCTTTTGTTTAAAATGATTATCTCCTTTGTTTCAAATCCTGTCCTTTCTCCGAGCTCTGCCAACATGACATCACATTCGACAATTTTTCCCTCTACATAGGCATTTCCCAGAACGAGGCTGAGTTTTGCACCAGATCTACAAACCCTGTACAGCTCTCTCAGCACCTGTTCCATGTCAGCTGTGTATGCCTCGACCGGTTCCATTTTGTGTACGAAAGCCTCTCTCAGCCCAAGATAGGCTCTGATGCCAGGTCTTGGCCAGCCCACAAACCAGTCCTCGACGGCATAGACTTTTGTATAATCAATCTGATTGAGATAGGGTGGGCTCGTTATCACAGCATCTATGCTGTCTGATTTGAGGGGAAGCCTACGAGCATCACCAAAATCCACAAAAACCTTTGCGCTGCTCTTTTGACTTCTCTCATAATCCCTTATCATCCTTTTTATGATTCTATGATAGAGCTTTCTGAAAGGTGGTACAGGATGTTTTTTTATTTTTAGCACACCTCCATCCTTCCAGATCCAGGAGCATCTCATTGCTGTGGCTATCAGACCTAGAAGGAAAAAATCTCTCACTTTTTTATCCTCGATTCTGTTTATATGGGATCTAAAAAAGATCACATCCTGCCTTGTGGCTGGGGAGAAAAACCTCCTTGTCCAGTCGGGCATATCCCCACTTGGAGAAAATTTTATCGAAAATAGCTGCCGAGCAGTCTGATTTAGCACGTCCACATCATAGTCGGCCGTTTTGACCCTTGATGCGAACACAGCAATCGGCAACACATCAAAACCGATAGAATCTAATCCTTTTTGCTTACAGGCAAGTAAGGTTGTGCCGATCCCACAGAAAGGGTCTAAAACCGTATGACCAGTCTTTAGGTCAAACCTGTCCAAAAAGTTCCACACCAGATCTCTGGCAAAACCTTCTTTAAAGTAGATCCAATTGTAGATTGGCAGGGACTTGTTGGGCACAAAAGTTGCCAGTCGGCCCCATTCGAGCCGTTCTGTTAATTTGAAGCTCATGTTTTCTCAATACTGTCTGCCCACATAAACTATACAACCTGCCCTCTTTCCACACACAACACATCTACCCTCTGCTTTTTCCTCCCTATCAACCCTTACCCCCCTCACATGCAAATGTAGGCCGGCTTTCAGCTTCTCAGCACATGATCTGCCCTGCTCATCAACAGAACACCAGGGCACCCTGATAAAGCCGCCCAGCTTTGCCTTCTGCCTAACTTCGGTCATGCTTTTGGCTTGGTGGATCATGCTTTCAAACCAGGCATCGGCCCTTTTTCTGAGATTTTCTGTGAGCTCTTTTCCAATTTTTTGTACTGCCTCTATTAGCTGGCCTTCTGAGACTATCTGCTTCTCTCCAGTATCCCTTCTACATATTGTTACTGTTTTTGTTTTGAGCTCTTTTGGTCCTATCTCAAGCCTGATCGGCACACCTCTAAGTTCCCATTCATTGAATTTCCAGCCAGCTGTCTGATCTGAGCTGTCGATATCGACCCTGAATTGAGAAAGTTGGCTTTTCAATTGAACACATTTTTCCAAAACAGCCTGTTCAAGGATTACGGGAATGATTATGATCTGAAGAGGAGCAATTGAAAAAGGGAATACCAAACCCTTATCATCGCCATGTAGGGCTATAACCGAAGCAAAAATCCTCCATATTGCCGGGCCATAGCAGGTCTGCCAGGCCAGCTGTTTTTTGCCAGAGCGGTCTGTAAATTTTATTCCAAACGGCTTTGAGAAGTTCTGACCAAGGAAGTGTGTGGAAGGCTGTTGAATAATTCGGCCATCAGGCATCAGGGAGTCTGCGGCAAAGGTGTGCACAGCTCCTCCAAATTTGTCCCATACAGGCCTCCTGAAAAAGATGAAGGGAATGCCAAACTGTTGATGCATCACAGCTTCTGTCATGGCCATGTCCTCTCTTACCTGAGCTAGGGCCTCAGCCTCACTGGCAAACACATTGTGTGTCTCTATCCACCAAAATTCTCTACCTCTGATAAAGGGCCTGGTTGCCTTTGTCTCGTATCTCCATACCTGACAGGATTGATAGAGCTTTAGTGGAAGATCTCTCCAGGACCGAATCCAAAGAGAGTACATTTTGTAAATACCCGTCTCGGATGTCGGCCTTAGTGCAACCCTTTCTGTCAGTTTTTTGCCATCACCTGTATGTGTGATCCAGAAGACCTCTGGAGCAAATTCGGCAACATGCTCTGCTTCGATTTTGAAATTTGACTCGGGGATCACAGCAGGAAACCAGACAGGTCTGTGGCCTCTAGCCTCCAACTCTGCCTCGTACAGCCTGTACATTGCCTTCATTGCAAGCACAGCCCACGGTCTGTGAACCAGAAAGCCTTTAACATTGTATCTCATATCAGCAAGATCTGCTCTGCTGATTATCTCAGAAAACCACTCACTGAACTGTGCCTTTTTGTGCTTCAGGCCCTTTTCTTCCATAATATTATTCTTTTTAATTGTTGTTTAATATTGATGGAAATCGCAAGAGGTGCCGAGGCAGTGTTGTATGTGGAGAAAATGGATAGCCAGACGGTTCTGGTCAAGGAAAGGATCAAAAAGGGGTATAGACTTGCCATCCTTGATGAGAGGATAAGACGGGCCAGAACGAGGGTAGAGGCTGACCTGATTGCAAGGGCAAGACGGGCTGGTGTTAACGCGCCGGCGGTGCTGGATGTGAGCGATTTCAAAATTGTGATGGAGTGGCTTGGTAAGGATAGGCTGAAGGAAGGATTGGCCAAAATGACAAAAAATCAGAGAGTGTATATGTGGGGCCGGATCGGTCTGGCCATTGCAAGGCTACACAGTTACGGTATTGTGCACGGCGATCTGACGACATCCAATATGATGGTGAAGGATAGGGATGTATGGCTTATCGATTTTGGTCTTGGTAGGTTCACAAAAAGGGTTGAGGATCAGGCAGTCGATCTCTACTTGCTATACGAGGCAATAAAAGCAGCCCATTTCGACCTGCTTAAGGAAGGCTGGCCAGTCATTTTAAAAACATATAAACAAAATTATTCACAATCTCAGAGTGTGTTACAGAGACTCGGGGAGATTAAAAAGCGTCGAAGGTATATGTAATATACCAGTGAGAAGTATGGCTGAAAAGATTGAATGGATACCCAGAACAGAGCTTGGTCAAAGAGTTGTTAGGGGTGAATTTGCCAGCCTTGAAGATGTGCTGGCTGCAGGCCACATTATACTCGAGCCTGAAATCGTTGACTATCTTGTGCCAAACCTCGTTCAGGACATAATCTACATAGGAGGCAGTCCTGGAAAAGGTGGTGGAATCAAACGCACAGCCACACGGCGGACTGCGCGCATGCACAAGTCGGGTCGGAGGTACAAATTGGCTGCTGTCATTGTGGTGGGCAACAGCAATGGTCTGGTTGGGTTGGGTAGGGCAGTATCAAAGGAGCACAGGTTGGCAATTGAAAAAGCAATCGCAAGGGCAAAGCTGGCCATGATACCTGTAAAAAGAGGGTGTGGGAGTTGGGAATGTGGCTGTGGTGGACCTCATTCGATACCTTTCAGAGTGACTGCGAAGTGTGGCTCAGTATCCGTTACGTTGCTCCCAGCACCAAGAGGGGTTGGTGTTGTTGCTGATGGTACGTCAAAAAAGGTACTGAGCCTGGCTGGTATTAAGGATGTGTGGGTGAAGGTTCTGGGAAACACAGGGGCTAGGATAAACTTGGTGAGTGCTGTGTTTGAGGCTTTAAAGGGCTTGAGTCGCACAAAGGGGGAGCTATGATCGCAGCAGTTCGAATAAGGGGTAGGGTTGGAATGAGCAGAGATGTAAAGCGTACGTTAGCCCTGTTGAGACTCGATAGACCAAATCACTGTGTGCTGTTGGCCCCAAGGCCTGAGATTGTGGGTATGTTGAGGGCTGTCCAGCACTACATCACGTGGGGTGAGATTGACAAAACCACAATTTCTTTGTTAATCGAAAAGAGGGCAAGGCTGGCTGGAAGGGCCAGACCTGATGCAAAGACGATAAAGGCAGCCATCGAGAAGGTGTCCAAAGGACAGCTCAAAGATCTTGGTATAAAAACCGTTTTCAGACTGAGCCCGCCATCAAAAGGTTACAAATCTGTGAGGTCTATGTGGCCCAAAGGCGATCTCGGCTACAGAGGTAGGGAAATAAACAATCTACTCAAGAGGATGATATGAAATTTTTAAAAAGCAGAAGGAAATTGAAAAGGGTTAGGATGAGGGGACGGAAGACGTTTGGATGGGGTTCAAAAAAGAAAAGGCGGAATGCAGGCTCGAGGGGTGGCCGAGGTCGAGCAGGTATGTTTGGCCAAAAACAGGTGTGGAGGATAAAGTACTCCCCTCAGAGTGTTGGCAAGTTTGGTTTTAAATCACTGCGACAGAGAGCACTCAAGCCTGGTCTGAAGGCTATAAATCTGAGGGACATCAGTCGGCTGGCGGTTCAGGCTGAGATTGATTTGACAGAGTTTGGTTTTGATAAGGTGTTAGCAGGCGGCCAGTTGGATAGACCGATTGTGATTAAGGCTAAGGCTTTCTCAAAAGGTGCGATCAAAAAGATCGAGGCTGTGGGCGGAAGGGCAATCAAGCTCGAAACATAAAATTGGATACCGAAGCGAGTCTTTTCATAGCATCGAGCCTCTCCTTTCTCTCAAGCTTTGCCTGTTGTACAGCCTCTCTCAGTATTGCTATACTCCTATCATAGCGCTTTTTGTTTACTGGATATGGCCAACCATCTTTGCCACCGTGCGCGAATGCGAATTTACAGGGATCTCTCCAACAGAGTTGTGAACCATAAATAAGGTTTGCTATTAAAGCCAAAGCCCTAACAGTTTGGGGCCCAATACCTTTTATCAGTAGGAGTTCCTCATAGCTTTTTGGTTGCTGCTCATAAGCTTGCTTTAGAGCTTCCAGATTAGGCTTTAGTTTAGGATACTCTCTTGGCATTGAAAAATGGATAAGCTCACGAGAGCCATCGTTGACCACATCAACGCAACACTTTCTAACTTCTTCGGCCTCTCTAGCCACCATGTTTAGAGGTTTGACAAGTTTATCACACACAATGGCTGCGTGCGGTTCGTTGACAAAATCGAGCTGGGGACTGCTCAGCCAGTGATAGCGTCGAGCATAACCACTTTCATTATTCATACCTTGCTGAATGATTGCCCACCTCCCTTTATTCGTAAAAACAAAGGAATGATGGTAGAGTTGAAAACCGTCTTGCAATGCTGCACTGTCAACTTTAGCTCCGAGTTTGCTCGATTTTATAAGCTCTTCAATCTTGTCATCACTCAGTCCTGCCTGTTCAGCCCTTTGTTTTATCTCTTCTGGTGTTTTTAGAGATGCCTTTCCCTTACCTCCACAAACAAAAATTTCTTCACCCAACTCACTTTTCCTTAGCGCCTCCTTAAGAGCAGCCATCGTTACCGTTGTTGTGCCACTGGAATGCCAGTCAAAGCCAAGCACACAAGCAAAGCTCTGAAACCAGTAAGGCTCACTCAGCCTTTTCAAGAGCTCTTCATTGCCATACTCGTTCACCACAACTTCTGTTATAGCCGCAGCTAACCTTGTCATTCTTTTGAACAGCCATCTCGGCGAGTTTCCGTAGTGAAGTGGTAAATCGACACTGGCTTTGAGCATAGGCTGCTATTTAATTTAAAACCACTAAATTATTTATGCCGCTACGGGATGCCTATATAGCCTTTCTGAAGAGGCTACCCGGTATCGCAGAACCACTCATCAGACTGACCTTTAAGACGAAGTTAAGCTGGACCGCACTCATTCTACTTGTCTATTTCCTGATGGGTCAGATACCAGCTTGGGGCATCCTGCCTACATCCTTTGAGCAGTTTAGGATCCTCGAGATATTACTCGGCTCATCATTTGGCTCACTGATGACGCTTGGTATTGGGCCGATTGTGACGGCGTCGATCATTCTACAGTTGCTTGTTGGCTCCAAGCTCATACCACTGGATCTCAAAACAGAGGGTGGTAGGATCATGTTTCAAGGCACTCAGAAGTTGCTTGCTGTCATCTTCTCCTTTGTCGAAGCTAGCGCATTTGTGATGATGGGCGCAATACCGGCCAGCCCGGGCCTCGTGGGCTGGGTTATTCTTCAATTGGCTGCTGGAGGTATACTTGTGATATTTATGGATGAGCTAGTACAGAAATGGGGCTTTGGTTCTGGTGTTGGTCTTTTCATTGTGGCGGGTGTGTCGAAGTCCATCATTGTCAGAGCATTCAACCCTCTGACCACAGCTGGTACCCTGCCCGGCATAGAACCCCCAGCTGGTTTGTTACCGTTCTCGTTCAGTGCACTGGCTGCGGGCGAGCTGCTCCAGGCCGGGCTTGCCTTGTTACCCATCATAGCCACTGTGATCGTTTTCTTTATTGTGATATACACAAATGCGATAAAGGTTGAGATACCGCTCGCTTTTGGCTCGATTAGTGGGTTTGGTCGGCGATGGCCACTGAGATTTTTCTACACATCCAATATACCCGTCATACTGGTTGCTGCTCTACTCGCCAACATACAGCTAATGGCTAGGATTTCAAACAATCCGTGGTTTGGTAGTTTCGACCAGACAGGCCAGCCGATAGGTGGTCTGATATACTTCCTCACCCCACCCTCATCACAGGCTCTCTCAGGCTTCCTCATTTTAGCAGGTCTTTTTGGCCTGATCGGTGCTGCGGTCAACTACTGGTTTAGAAAGGGAGGTTTTAGACTTGTACTCTCCATGGCCGTGCTCGGCGGCTTTGTGTGGTGGGCTGTTGCAGTCATGTTGGGTCTGAGTTCGCTTGCTTATGTGCCCATCTCTGACATCCTGCGCATGTTGGTGTACACAACATTCATGGTCGGTGGGGCTGTGCTTTTCTCTATATTCTGGGTTGCGACATCGGGTATGGATGCTCGGTCTGTGGCTGAACAGATAGGCTCGATAGGGCTTCAGATACCTGGCTTTCGACGGGACCCCCGTATCATCGAGTCTGTGTTGAACCGTTACATACCTGGTCTGGCTGTACTTGGTGGAGCCGCTGTTGGTTTTTTGGCCGCTTTTGCCGATTTCACAAACGCGCTGGGTACCGGAACAGGTCTGCTGCTCGCAACACTCATCATATACAATCTGTACGAACAGCTTGCTGCCCAACATATGGAGGATATGCATCCTTCAGTGAGAAGGTTTTTCGGTGAGAGATGAAAATATGGATTGTTGGCAACAGCACAATTGGTTTTGAGTTAAAGGCGAGAAGGCGAACGCTGCCAAAATTCTATCTTGTTGAGGCAGACATGCCAGAAATTTTTTCCAACGTTAAAGAGGTCCTAGCCTGGAGGAAGGCATGGCGGTCAAAGATTTCAAGACATCTGAAAAGCAGAGGACATACGGTGGTGGTGTGCCCAGCCATCATAGCCACCCCGTGGGGTGAGATGCTGCCTATGGAGGAAATGACATTCGATGTGGCCGTTGTCATTGGAAATGATGTGAACAGCCGCATGATTGCGGCAAAGAATGCTACCATCTTGAAAACGATCAGGTCAAAAAGTGTGGCCGAAACGCTAAGAGCTCTGCTGGCCTTTTTGAGGGAGCTTCTATGAACGGCATGCTTGAGGTTTTATGGATTGCGGTCAGCCTTGCCATTGTGATGGCTGGCATACAGAGAGTTCTTCAAAGGCCAACCGAGATGAGGGCATTAAAACAGAAACAAGCTGACATAAAGAGGCAGTTGGATGAGGCCAAGAGGAGCTCTGACAAAAGAGCCATTGATCAGGCCATGACCGAACTGTTAAAAGTTAGTCAGCAGCAACTGAAGCTGAGTATGAAACCAATGTTACTCACAACACTCATCTTTTTTACCGCATTTGTCTGGCTTAGTAGAGCATACGCAGACCTTCAGATTGCCATACCATTCACCTTACCATTCATAGGCTCACAGTTTGGCTGGTTTTGGTGGTATCTGATTATAGTAATTCCGGCCACACAGATATTCAGAAAGGTTTTTGGTGTGGAATAAAAAAAATCCCGCGGGTGAGACTTGAACTCACAACACACCGGTCTCAGCCATATCATCTTTTATCAACAGACCGTCTACAGCCGGTTACTCTACCATTGAGTTACCGCGGGTATAGAATTTTGCATTTTTGTAATTATAAAGATTTTTAATCCAATATCACAGAGCCAGAAAATGTCTGTGCCCGCTTGCCTTTACTAGCATATCTCAGTGTTGCTGGGTTGAGTCTAAAGGATCCCTCGAATGGTGTTTTGATTTTGTAGCTGAGTATGCGTATCTCTTTTGGTTTGAGATGTCCAACCTGCCACAACAGCTCGATGCCTCTTTCACCTCTCCTCTCAACGGGTTTGAGATGGCCTGTGTGAAAGAGATGGACTAGTGGGGACACAACGTCACGGACCAGCACATCCTGGACCTCCTTCAAAAACGGTGCTCTCACCTCTAATACGACAGTCCATTCGGTGTTACCGTGTTTTATGGCCCTTTTGATGATCCTTGGCCTTGTGAGCCTAAAGAAGTATACCATCAGACCGCCAATGACAGCGACTGCCAGTAATCCCCATTCTGCAATGGTCGGCCAGTAATACACAGAATAAACAACCATAGCTGTCTGGCCGGGTAGCACATCAACTGTAAACGTGCACATCTGCTGTCTGGTCTGGATCGTGCAGCTCCGCGGAGCTACCATAAAACCGGTTATCCAGTCTGTTGTGATGTTTCGGATAATTGTGTAATTGTATTCTGGTACATTGCCTCTGTTTGTGACTGATATACGAACCTCGTCCACTAAAAAGCCTGACACAACCTCTGTACTTTCGATGATATCCCTTACAGGCGCAATCACAAACGGCACTGAGCTCTCAGAGCTGACGATCTTTGCTCTGAGCACGTAATCTCCAGCTGACAGCCCTGATATTGACATGGTGTGTGAGATGGTGTGTGTGCCATTGAGTTGAACACTGACGGATGAGCTTCGAACGACCTCTCCTTGACCATCTATGATATCGAATATCAGCTCCTCTGTTCGACTAACACGGGATATTATAAAAACAGTTATATCAAGTCTGCTCACTGACTGGCTAATTTTCATATCTGTTATGGCAATGGCTGGCAACACAGTCAGCCAGAAAGGCTGACTTACACTCACACGAGGATCTGCCCATGAGCTCACAACAGCCTGATATTCGGTAGTGATCTCTGTATCAGAGAATGGCAGAAAATCCATAGGAACCGTTACATTGGCACCCGGTGCAAGCGTGACCAATATTGTACCGGGATATTTCCACTCAAGATGTGGCCCCCTTACTACTATTGTAAACGAGTCCTCTGTGGTTTGATGGTTTTTTATGTTTAACCTGAAAGTTGCCATGTCGCCCGACATGACGGTTATGTTGGGATTTTCGATTGTCACCTCTATCGGTTCTGCTGCTACAGAGCTTATGAGAAGAAACAGAAGTGGTATGAAGAGGAAGACTCTCATTTTAATAATCAGGGATAAGATTTAAATTCTTTGGAATACCTTACTGCTCTTTCGAAGGCAAGCCTGAACCAGGGTGTGTAGCGGTTTGGTGTGTTTTTAATATCTTCCCTTATCTTGTCTATATCTTCCCATTTCCATTCGGCCACCTCTCTTGCGTTCGGCTTTGGCTGGCCGTCCCACCTACCTACAAACACATGATCAAACTCATACTCACACCCTTTGTTGCCAAATCTGACCTTGTACACAAAACTGAAAACTTCCTTGAGTTGACAGTCAAAGCCCATCTCCTGCTTTAGCTTTCTGTGCACAGCCACATCGAGTGGCTCGCCAACCCTTGGATGAGAGCAACAACTATTTGACCAGTAGCCAGGCCAGAGCATTTTATGTTTAGCCCTTTTTTGAAGCAGTAGCTGACCTTTTGAATTAAAAACAAATATCGAAAACGATCTGTGTAGTTTGCCGTTACCAACATGACATGCCCTCTTTGTACAACTGCCTATTTCTTTGTCTTTTCTGTCAACAAGAATCAGCTGTTCTGCCATAATTTATGTGCACTTCTCTGCTTATATGTCTTGACGATTTATAGGGGCTCAACCAAATCTATTAATGGCTGTAGCTGAACTTGTCGAATGGATACGTGATCAGCTGGCTGCGGGTGTTTCTGAGAATGAAATAAGGACGACACTAGCCAGCCAGGGCTGGTCCGATGCCGATATCGATGCTGCAATGGCAGAAGCGAGAGTGATGGTGGAAAAACCAATCGAAGGGGTCAAACGTGTGAGGAAGTTCATTGGACCAGGATTAAGTCTTGCTGCTGGTCTGCTGGTACTGGCACAGTTCCTAGACATAAGAACATTGCCACTCCTTACTCTTGGGGAGTGGACCGAACTGCTCACTGTGCTGTTTGGTGTATCACTGATAGCTTGTGCCGGTCTGCTGTGGGCTGATAAGACAAAGATTGGAGCAGGTCTCATTCTGGCCTTTTCGGTTGCCCACTTTATTCTTTTAGGCCAGATCACGGTACTCGTGATTGGAATTTTGGCCGGCATTATGGCTCTCAAGAAAAGGTGAGCTCGGGGTGGGAATTGAACCCACCTACGCCGCTCTCTGTCATTTTCTACTGCAGGCGGCTGCGTAACCGATCCGCCACCCGAGCATTATTAATATAGAAAATAAATAAGATAAGATTTCATCAATTTGGGAGGTCGCTGTGGTAAGACAAAAATTACCCGAGGCCGAAGCAAGGCTCTTTCACAGGGTGTTCATATGCATGCACTGTGGGGCTAGGATGAGGGCAGATTTAACAAAAGTCAAGGCTGGAAAAGTAAAATGTCGGCGATGCCGGTATAAACAGCTAAGACCTATACACAAGGAGCTGAAGTAAATTGTAGATATGAGAATACTTAAAAGGGGGATGAGATGAAAAAGGGTTTTTACAAGCGGGGCTGGCATCACACAAAGATGCGAGGAAAGGAGTCAACAGTCACATGCGGCTTTTGTGGTCGAATCGTACCCAAATACAAGACATTCTCTGTGAGAAGAGGGCTCAGGTTGACAGATCCTCTACTTAAAAGAGAGCTTGGTTTGAGACGGCCTATCTCCTTGCTATCTGAGAAGCTTTATGCCTGTCCGGGATGTGCCCGTTTCCATCGCATCGTGCGGAAAAAAAGATAAGTAAAAGAAATAATATTTAAAATGTTTGAATTTTACAAAAATCTTGCCGTTGTGATGTTTGGTTCTTTGGCCGATAGAACGGCAAAATATTTTGAGTCGCAGAGAGTGCTTCTCATGCAGGCTGGGATCACAATCACACTCAAGGCATGGATTGCCATGCTGTTTCTCTCAGTCACTCTTGCGTATGTTGTGACATTTCTTGTGATAGAGGTGTTGAATGTGATATTTCTTTGGGAGTTTTTCTTTTTTGCCTACCTGATAATATTTGTTCCCATACTCGCGGCAGCCTTCTGCTTTCTTTTCTTCTACATATATCCCATAGAGCGAGTTAAGGCGATAGAAAAATCAATAGAGACAAACCTACCCTTTGCCCTGGCACACATGTCGGCCATCGCAAGGTCTGGTATACCACCCGAGTTCATGTTTGAGATGCTCGCACAGTTCAGGGAATATGGCGCAATCTCTGACCAGGCCCGACTGATCATGCGCAACATAACAACCCTCGGCATGCCTTCTGTGATAGCGATAGCTGATGTGGCAAAAAGGTGTCCTTCGAAGTCTTTTAGACAGATTCTACAGGGCATCAACTCAACCATAGAGAAGGGAGGCAATTTAGTCGAGTATATCAAGGTGATGTCCGACAAGGCACTATTCGACTACAGAGTCAAAAGGGAGATGTACCTCAAAACACTCTCAACGTATGCCGACATATACACAGGTCTGTTGGTGGCCGCTCCACTGATGATGCTGGCAACCCTCGGTGTGATGGGTATTGTAGGCGGAGAGGTGCTGGGTATGTCCATCAACGATTTGATATTCCTCACCACATGGCTGGGCCTGCCATTCCTCAACATAGCCTTTCTCACTTTTATCCACATCACGTATCCAGGACTGTGATCACTCCTCGATAACCTTTAGCCCTGTATCGGTCTCCCAGATCTTTTTGGCCTTTGCTCTGACGGGTGGTATGTTTTTTGTCACCCACTCCATGACCACTGGCTTGTCTTTGTAGTAAAGGTTTATGATCTCACAAAACTCATCGTACTGGGTGACATTATGTCTAACCATCCACTCAATGACCCGTTTTCTATCCTCAAGCTCGGCCTCTATCTGCTGAAACAGGATACCTCTCTCAAAAGAAAGTCGCCTCAGTATGTGCGATTGGGCGGTGTTATCCCTGAAATCGTCTACTGCCGGAATCCAGGTGAAAGTCTTAATCGTTCTAGCCACACCCGTTGTAATGTCTACTGATTCTATCTCATTTATCGACTTCACTCTCCTGGCCGACTTGCCTTTCTCGGGTGCATTCACCATCACAATCACCACATCCAGCGCCTCGATCAGTGAGGGGCTGAGTTCAATTGGTGGGGTCTCAAGCCTCTTTATCACATCCTCAACTGAGCCTGCGTGTATCGTGCCCATGGAGGGATTGCCACTGGCCATGCCCTGAAACATCACATACGCCTCTTTGCCTCGCACCTCTCCCACAATCGTATAGTCTGGTTTCATTCTGAACGTCTCCTTAAGCAGGTCAAAGAGCTCTATCTCACCATACTTCTTTCCCTCAGGGCCAGGTATGCCAAAACCTACCCTGGTGGTGGCGGGTATCCAATTACGATGTGGAATGTTTATCTCTCTCACTTCCTCTATCGAGACGATCTTTCTTTCGGGAGGCACAAACATCGTTATCGTGTTGAGAAAAGTCGTCTTGCCCGTTGCCACGGCACCACATACCAATATTGAGGCTGAGTGCTGAACAAGGAACCAGAGATAGGCCATCATAGCCGGATTGGCTGTGCCCAGATTTATGATATCGACAGGACTGAATGGAATTTTTCTAAACTTTCTGATAGAGAATGTAGGACCCCTCGTTGTGATGTCCTTGGCTAGTGTGGCCTGAACCCTGCTGCCATCGGGTAGTGTGCCGTTGAGTAGCGGCTCGGCATAGCTAACATAACGTCCACACCGCTCCGAGAGTTTTATCACAAAGTTATTTAGATATTCAAAGTCGGTATAAACAAGTGATGTCTCGATTGATCCAAAACGGCGGTGTACAACATAAACAGAGCTATCCAAACCGGTACAACCTATGTCCTCAATGTACGGATCATACATCAGTGGTTCTATCTCATTCAGGCCGACAAAATTTCTCCATATGTAGTACATGATTTTGATGTAGGACGCATCTGTGAGCTTTGTGTTCGTCTCGATGAGAATCTGTTTTACTTTTTTTTGCAGATAGCCAATCGCGGCCTGTCTATCCTTTAACATCTCCACATCTATCATCTCTGTGAGTGCGCGCTCAATTTTTTTAAATATTGCCTGCTCATTGTCATCTAGTTGGGGCTCAATGATGCGGTAAACGAGCTTTTTACCCTTCGGCTCCCACCGAATGTGTGCCGAAACAAACGGCTCGAGTAGTGGATACATTATGTCAACCTTTGTCTCATCCTTAAATGAGGGAATGACTATGAGCCCCCTTGGCTCTCTGATAGAAAATTCGGGATATACTCTCTCCGCCTTCACCAGCCTTTTCCTCAGATATCCTCTCAGCATCATGTCTTGATAAAGGCTTCCTCTTTGGCTAGCACTGTGATGCCTTTGTTGTCGATTTGGTATGGATGTAGCTTTAGTGAGTGCGGACTGCCTCTCAACTTCCACACCTGTATAGCCCTGACGAACGTTGACTCGATCCTTTCGTAGTAAAGGGTGATGACAGAGTCGGCCACGAATTCCTCCACACCATGTCTTGTGATACCAGGTTTGCCTGCCACAATTTCGGAAACGATGAAAGCTGTACAGCCAAGCCTGCGCAGAGTCCGTGAGATGTCGTATATCATCCGCCTCAGTTCTGCTTTGTCCTTTACATAAAGGCCTAGTGCTGATATGGAGTCTATGACAACCCGGCTTGCACGTATCTCCCTAACAGTCGATTCAAGTATGTCTATCACATCCTCAATGCGGTATGGATCGTAGTGCATGAATGCAAATCTGCCTGCCCGCTCAAGTTCGTCAAACCTCCAACCAAACGCTTTTATGTTCTCACGCATGAACTCGACGGGCTCCTCAAATGAGAGGTAGACACCAGGCTCGCCGTACTTTTTGGCCCCTGACCAGATCCACTGGTTACACAAAATCGTCTTGCCGGTACCGGATGTGCCGGTTATCAGAACGAGTTGGTTTTTTGGTATACCACCACCCGTTATCTCATCAAGACCAGGAATACCAGACTTCAGCCTTTCCATATCAAATATTAGGCCTTTCAATATAAATTCCGTTGAAAAAACTACTCATGGAAGAAATAGCAGCACAGCGATTGAAGCTTTTATTGACCGAACTGGCGGGTATCAGGGGCAGGCATACCGAGCTTGTGACGGTTTACATACCAGCAGGTTTTAATCTGGCCAAGGTGGTTGAGCAGCTGAGGGCTGAGCAGGCCACGGCACAGAACATAAAATCAAAGTCTGTGAGAAAAAATGTGTTGTCGGCACTCGAAAAGATACTCAGCCATCTGCGTCTTTACAAGGCCACACCTGAACACGGTCTGGCGATTTTCTGTGGCAATGTGAGTCCTAAGGAGGGGGTGACCGATATCAGGATATGGGCGATTGAGCCACCCGAGCCGATAAGGATAAGACTTTACAGATGTGATCAGATCTTTGTACTGGACCCCCTTCAGGCTATGGTGCGCGAGAGAGAGCTCTATGGCTTGATCGTGCTCGACAAGTCGGATGCTGAAATAGGTCTGCTCAAGGGCAAGGCTGTAGAAAGCCTGAAGCATCTCGAATCGATTGTGCCGGGCAAAACGAAAGCAGGTGGTTGGTCCCAGGCCAGGTACGCGCGCATCCGTGAAGCCCTTTTAAATGATTTTCTCAAAAAAGTTGCTGAGATTGCAAATGCGCAGTTCAGAGCCATACCCGACCTGAAGGGTATAATCATTGGTGGACCAGGGCCTGTCAAAGACGATTTTGCAGCAGGCGACTTTCTAGGCCATGATATGAAAGCAAAGGTGATTGGTGTGATCAACACCTCGTACACAGGCCAGTATGGTCTGAGAGAACTGGTTGAGAGATCAGAGGAGCTGCTTGTCCAAACAACACTCGTTAGAGAGAAAAAGGTTCTCGATAGATTCTTTACCGAGTTTGCACGTGGCTCAGATCTGGCAGTCTATGGTTTGAGAGAGACAGTCGATGCTTTAAAATCGGGCAGCCTCGAGCTGTTACTTCTATCAGAGACATTTGACTGGGTAAAGGTAGAAATGACTTGCCCGTGTGGTAAAAAGGAGAGTATGATTGTGCGACAGTCTGAGATAGAAGATCTGAGATGCAGAGCATGTGGTACCAAGCCCGAGGTTGTGGTTGTTCAGAAGCTCGATAGCCAGATTATCGAAATAGCAAAGCGGATGGGTACGGCGATTGAGCTGATATCGACTCACACACCAAGGGGGGTTCAGTTTGAGGAGTTGGGTGGTATTGGGGGAATTCTGAGATACAAGGCATAGCATCACGAAACCAAAACCTTTCTTATCTGCTCATCCAGATCTCTTTTCAGCTCATCCCCTCTGTTCTGGCCTGAGAAGAAATCGATCCGGGCTGCAATGGCCAGCTTGGCCGCAACGAGTCTGGCTATTTTGCCCTTGAGCTCAGCCGGTGCCTGCTGGACTGCAGGATGACCAAAAAGTAGACCATACTTTGGCACCTTTGTCTTTTCCCTCAGATGTCTGAAGAGAGCTTTCTCACTGCCCAATAACTGTATGGTGGATGCGGGTGTTCTGGCCAGCTTCTCAAGTCCACCCGCATGTGCTAAAAGTCGAGCTGTTAGCATGGGACCTGCTATTGCGGTACAGTTTGGCGCTACTGTACGGACAAGCTCCTCGATGTACTTTGATATCTGTTCCTTTACAGTAAAAAGGATTGCAAGCCGGGCCGCGAATGTCTGAATAGCCCTTATGTCCTTTTCAGAAAATGGCATGCCTGCGGATTGCCTTGCCAACTTTGCCAGTTTGGGCTCTTTAATGGCTTCCCTGCTGCCATACTTTGCCACAATTTCAACCAGCTCCCTATGTGATGGGATTGCCTTTACCCCCTCTGGAAAGTGAAGACCCCACCATTCCCTGAGCCGCTCTGAGTAGCTGTTCAGATCTTTATCAAGTTGGTCTACCACACCAATCGCGGCCATGGCAAGCCTGTCAGATTTTGGCTTTCTTAATTTCGCTTTTGCCTGTGCTGCGGCTATTGCTGTGAGGATTCTGTTCAGTTCCTGGTTATCTTTTGCCCAACCAAGTTCGATGGCAAATCGTCTGAAATCACACCGTCCTCTCTCAATCTCATATCCTTTTTGTTTCAGCTCACGGTAAAGTCTGTCTGCTTTCTCTGAGGCTATTAGCTCTCGTGCTATTAGTTCGGCATCCTTTGGAAAAAGTGTGTGTGCTACGAGCTTGCCGTTCTGATCCAAAGCCAGCACACCTATTGGTGTGAGACAGAGTGTGATTTTCATACAGGTGCGGGGGGTAGGAATTTCGCTGAATTTCGAACCTACGAAGGCACTAAGCCACACGGTCCTAAGCCGTGCCCCTTTGACCGCTTGGGTACCCCCGCTGATCTAAACGCCCCCGGCGGGATTTTCAGAACCTGAAGGCTGCTAACTGTGAGTCTAGTTTGTAAGGATCTTTTGAACCCGCGTCTCCGGATTTCTTCGCTATCATTACCATTTGGCTCAATGCTTTCGAAAGCTCGAAAGCCCGGCATACTTGACCTGACTATACTACGGGGGCATTTGAATTTTGTGTTTTTAAGTTAAATCTTTTGGTCTCCACAAAGTGGGCACAGTGGGCTTTAATAATCAAAGCAATATTTAATTAATGGCTGTTGTAGCAATCTGCTCTGCAAAGGGTGGGGTGGGAAAAACAACCATTGCGGCAAACCTAGGTTATGCGCTGGCCAAACATTTTCTGCAAAAAACGCTCGTCGTTGATGCCAACCCAACAACTGCCAGCCTGAGTTTACACTTTGGTCTGACATCATTCCCTGTTAAGTTCTTGGATATGCTGGCAAGAGAGGCTGATCAGCTTACGTACCCTTTCGAGGCTGGTCTGGAGGTACTACCAGCTCCTCTCAATATGGATCTTACGAACATGAGGCCGAGAAACATGGTATGGCTAAGAAAGTTAGAGCACGATTTTGTAATAATCGATACCGCGCCTGGCATTGAGAGGGAGACCTGGATGGCTATGAAGCCGGCAGATAGCATACTCGTGGTCACAACACCCGATCTGCCTTCTGTTACGGGTGTTGTGAAAACAGTGGCCTTAGCAGAAAAGCTTGGAAAGGAGATCGCAGGCATAGTTGTGAATATGGTACAACACAAGCACGCTGAGCTGACAGAATCAGAGATAAGAGCAATTCTGGGCTATGATGTGATATGTCAGCTTCCACATCAACGGGGGATGGCTGAATGGGTAATCCTTGGACAGCCCATTATATCCAAAAGGCCATGTTGTGCCTTTTCTCAAGGTATTAAAAAACTGGCCTCCTGCTTAACAGGTATTGAGTACAGACCAGGTTTGATTGAACAAGTAAGAGCTGTGCTTGGTTTTTAGTGGGCCCGCCAGGAATCGAACCTGGGTCTTCCGCACGTCAAGCGGACGTCTTACCATTGGACTACGAGCCCATGGGCCTGCCCGGATTTTCAAAGACATCGAACCGGGACCCCTGCCGTGTGAGGGCAATGTCCTAACCACTAGACTACAGGCCCACGCCGGCGACAGGAATTTCGCTGTCAGAACCCTCCAGGTTCCGACACCTCCGGGAGCTGTTGCGATGTTCGCTTTGCTCCTCGTTCGCTACGGCTTCCGCTCGGGATAGAGCGGTAAGGGGTAGTGGAAGTGTAAACTCCCGGACCCCTTGCGCTTCGAACCTGTAAGCCCATCCGAGCTATATTTATAGCTTTTCGGGCGCCCGCTCTCAAGGCGGGTGCATTACCATTGCAGACTCCACCCTTATGAGAGTGGAATTTCTGCCACGCCGGCAAATTAGATTTATTTTTTTAAATTAAATTCCTAAGTTCCGAACTTTCTTTGCTGTCTGAAATACCATCTCATGATGCGATCAAACTCAGCTTTTGTAAAGGCTGGCCAGAGAGTGGGGGTAAAATATATCTCAGCATAGCTTGCTTGATAGAGCATGAAATTTGAAAGTCTGTGCTGACCACCTGTTCTGATCACCAGATCGAGTGGTTGAGGGACTAGCAGAATCTTGTCAATCGTACGAACAGGTCTCTTTATGGCTTTTTTTATAGCCTGATTTATTTCGAATCTGCTACCATATGCGAGCAGTATGTTCAGTACATGTTTGGAATAGCCTTTGGTTGCCTGTACCAGCTCTTTGACTACGTCCTTTATGTCAGGTCTCCAAAGTCCTCTATCGCCGACTATGTGTACCCTTATGCCATTGTTCTTGATTCTATCATCATTTAGCATCTGTGTAAACTTCTGCTTGTAGATCTGCCATAGTTTGGCTCTCTCCCATTCTGGTCTGTTCAGATTCTCAGTAGAGAGTGCAAATATTGAGATCTGTTTTATCTGGGGCCAGTCCATGCACCATTCAAGAAATTGTTCTATCTTTTGTGCTCCAGCCTGATGGCCCCACCATACCGGTTTGTTGTGCTTTTTTGCCCAACGACGGTTACCATCTGGGATAACACCAATGTGTATTGACCTGTCGGATTTGCTGATATCATCTCCCATATTGATTTATTTCTTACCCAAACTCTCAAGCCGAGCAATCCTCTTGTCTATCGGTGGGTGTGTGGAAAAAAGGCCTGTGAACCAGTCCTCCTTGAAAGGATTGACTACCCAGAGATGGGATGTGGCAGTGCTGCCGTGAAGTGGTTGTTTTTTGACCATCTCTGATATCTTCCTCAATGCCGATGCCAGAGCAAGTGGCCTTTTTGTGATCAGCACACCCATCTCATCGGCTAGATACTCCCTCCCTCTGGATATGGCAAGTCTGACTAGTAGTGCTGCAAGAGGTGCAAATATTATTATGAGTAGAAATGCCATCAGACTGCCCTCCCTCCTCTCACCAGCTGCAAACAGCGACCAGTAGCCAATTTGAGCAAGCCAGCTGATCGCTCCTGCGATTGTGGCTGCCATTGTCGAAATCAGCATATCCCGGTTCTTTATGTGAGCCAACTCATGGGCCAGCACACCCTCTATTTCATCATCATCCAATTTGAGAAGGCCTTGTGTGACAGCCACCACAGAATGTTTTGGATTGCGGCCTGTGGCAAACGCGTTTGGGGTAGATTGGGGAACTATATAAAGTGCAGGTTTTGGTATGCCTGTCCTGTTAGCCAGGCTCTCGATCATTCTGACAAGCCTCGGCTCATCAGTCGGTCTTGCGCCGTACATTCTGAGCACAATCCTGTCAGACCACCAGTACATGCTAAAATTTAGTGCGGCTGCCACACCAAGAGCTACTGTCCCTCCCCACAACCCACCTATCAACCAGCCCACCACCATCAACAGGGCTGTGAGGGTGGCCAGCAGCATAGCTGTTCTCAGCATATTTTGTATTCATTGATTGATTTAAATTGTTGTTCAATCACTCTGATCATCTCACTCACTATTCGTGTTTTTGATTTGCTGGTTGTGTCGATCTCGATCACATTTTTGTTCATCTGGGCTGCTTCTGTTTTACATATCTCCATTATCTCAGCCTCAACATTTTCCTCGATCTTTGCCTTTGACCAGCCTCTCTTCTTCAGCCTTTTCCTTATCACCTTTGGATCAGATCTCAGTACGATCACAAGATCGCTAGGCAGGATGTGGGCAAAATGGCCTTCAATGATGAGATTTTCCCTTATTTTTCCAATTTCCCTTATTAGCCCTTTCTCATCAACTATCCAACATTTTCTAGCTCTATCCCACTCTGTGTAAAGCCTCTTCTCTTTGACAAACTTGCTAAGATGGATAACATGCCAGCCTAGCTTTTGGCCTAACAATCTGGCTGTATCAGATTTGCCAGTGCCTGGTGTGCCTGTTATCGCAATGCGCATGTTGATTGTTGGTTAGATATTTGAGATCCTTTATTATATCAAATTAATAACTTGTATGTCTGAAATCGAGATCTGGACAGAGAAGTACAGACCACAGAGGTTGGCCGAAGTTGTGGGACAGGAGCACATAATCGGCAGGCTGCGGGTGTGGGTGAAAGAGGGGAGCATTCCTCACATGATATTTGCCGGTCCAGCGGGTACTGGCAAGACAACGATTGCGCTGGCTTTGGCTAGGGAACTTTTTGGTCCTAATTGGAAGGAGAACTTTCAATCAACCAATGCCAGTGATGAGCGAGGCATTGATGTTGTTAGATCAAGGATAAAGGATTTTGCTCGCACGAGATCCATAGGGGCCAACTTTAAGATCGCCTTTCTCGACGAGGCTGATGCGTTAACTCCAGAGGCACAGCAAGCGCTCAGAAGGACCATCGAGGCCTACTCGGGCACATGTCGGTTCATCCTTTCCTGCAATTATTCGAACAGAATAATCGAACCGATACAGTCCAGAACTGCCATTTTCAGATTCAGGAGGCTGTCAGAAGAAGAGGTTGCTAGTTATCTGAAAAAGATTGTCGACAAAGAGGGATTGAAAGTAACGGATGATGGGTTAAAGGCGATATGTGAGCTGGCTGAGGGTGATATGAGGCGGGCCATAAATCTTTTACAGGCAGCTGCTGATGGTCAGATAAGCAGAGAAAGGGTTTATGCCATAGCAGCCCAGGCAAGACCGGATGATGTGGAGACAATGATCAGACTGGTTCTGTCTGGCCGATTTGAGGAGGGAAGGAAAAAGCTCTATGAGCTGCTGTTCGATCAAGGCCTGGCTGGTGAGGATATTCTAAAAGCAATACACAAACAGCTATTTGATCTCGACCTGCCCGAACCAGCCAAGCTTGAGTTGCTGGAGAAAATTGGTCATACCGAATTCAGACTCAACCAGGGCGGAACAGACGACATACAGCTGTTGGCCTTGTTGGCACAATTTCTGAGATACAGGCCAAAGCATTAATTGAATTTTAAAAGAGCCGACCAATGTATAAAATGAGACTTGTCTTTCTTGGCCCGCCGGGTGTAGGCAAGGGTACACATGCTGATGATGTGGCAAAACGGTATGGCATACCAAAGATATCAACGGGTGATATCTTTAGGGAGGAGATAGCAAAGGGAAGTCAGCTGGGCAAAAAAGTAAAAAAGTATCTCGATTCGGGCACCCTAGTCCCAGACGATATTGTGATCGAAACTTTGAAGGCAAGAATCGCAAGGCCTGATTGCAGAACTGGTTTTATACTCGATGGTTTTCCCAGGACTGTCAAACAGGCAGAGGTTTTGGAAAAAATTGTCAAAATAGATGCTGTGATAAATTTTGTCGCATCCGACAGTACAATCATTGACAGGATATCGAATAGGCTGACTTGTAGGAAGTGTGGTGCAATCTACAATACCAAATTTGTACCGCCAAAAAAGGCTGGAATATGTGATGTGTGTGGTGGGCCTCTGTACCAAAGAGAGGATCAGAGGCCAGAGATTGTGGCTGAGAGATTAAAGGTTTACAGTCAGCAGACGGCACCTCTAATTGACTATTACAGAAGGAAGGGTCTGCTCCATGACCTGAACGCTGAGGGCGAGAAGTCGGCTGTGTCGGTCAGAATGTTTGAGTTGATTGAGAGTAAAATTTTAAAGAAATGAAGGGCAAGTTTATTGCAATTGAGGGCATCGACGGTGCTGGCGGCGAGACTCAGTCAAAGCTGTTGCTAAATTACTTAAAAGGGAAAGGTGTTGCTGTCATAAGGCTGGCATATCCTGATTATGGTGGTCCCATCGGCAAGACGATTCACACCTTTTTACACAAAAAAATTGATCTGCCAAAGCAGATCCAGTTCATGCTGTATGTAAGTGATATGCTGAAGGATGTGCCGAAGATCAGGAAGTTTTTAGCCAAAAGGTGGGTGATAGCCGATCGTTGGTTTGGCTCAACACTCGCATATCAGTGTGGTAAGGAGGTGCCTGTGAGAGTGGGCCTTAGTGTTGCAAAACTTCTCAACCTTCCAACACCAGATCTGAACATCTATTTGAGGGTATCACCGACCATCTCTATAGAAAGAAAAATAAAAGAGAAAGGTGGTCGGATTGACAGATATGAGAGCAACAGGGCCTTCCTTGAGGGTGTTTCTAAAAATTATTCAGTATTGATCAAAAATGGAATTTTTGGAAAGTGGGCTGTGATCGATGCCGAACAGCCAATCAAAAAGGTTTTTGAGGATATCAGAAAGGTTTTGAAAATTTAAAAAAATTACCACGGTTCCCTTTTGATTTTCAGCAAATAACCAACAATGCATGCTGCATAATGTAGTACTGGTGTGATGATCAGCAGCATTGCGACCCACTCCCATTTCAGTGTGATGAGCATGCTGGCAAAAAGTAGAGAGAAGATGAGAAAATCGATCTGGTCAAGAACTGGTGCTGGCCTTCCGGGTGATATGCCGGCCCTTCTCTTTATGAAAGAGCCGGCCAGATCACCCACCATTGCACCCAAGCCTAAAATAAAGCCCAGAAGGGGAGACATGGGCACGATTGTCAGGATAACGGGTGCTTGGTCAAACGGCAAATAGGGAAGTACAACCATCTGAATGCCTGCTATTGTAGTGCCAATGATGGTTCCCACAATGAGGCCCTCCCAAGTCTTTGTCGGACCAAGTAGTGGCCTACCTGCCAGTTTGGCTTCCCGGTCAATGGGGTGGGTTTTTTTAAAAAGCCTTGAAAGTGTTGCAAGGCCATTAGCAGCATATGCGGGAAGAATCAGCCACACAGCCTCGATAAAGAGCCACAGCATTTTAATTTTTAATTTTAATAATTAATAGGGCCGGTAGTTCAGCGGTTACTCCGTTTCTTAGTTGCTAAAGAATGCCCGTTTCGCATACGGGAGGTCGTGGGTTCAAATGTGCAGCAGGTTGCTTGTGCCTGAGAGTCCCACCCGGTCCATATTTTAATCAAAAAACAATTCTTTTTATGGGCCCGTGGCTCAGTGCAGCATCAGCGCTGCGAGAAATGGTAGAGCACTGCGCTGATAAAGAAGCAGAAACGCAGGGGTCGAGAGTTCGATTCTCTCCGGGCCCACTAAATTCCCTGATATAGTCTTTCGGCAAGACTTTTTGGCAAACCCTGTTTCAAAATTTTCTGAGCTGCCTGATCTATATTGTAACTGACCCTATGGAGTGTGGCTGAGAGAGATTTTACATCAAGTTCGACCCAACAGGCCTTGGGATTGCCATCCCTTGGCTGACCGACAGAGCCGGCATTGATAAAGAGTTTTTTGAATACCTTTCTCACAAACGGTATGTGGGTATGACCTGTTATCAGTATATCGGCACCCAACTGGTTTAGCCATTTTCTCAGTTGTTCCTTGGGTGTGTTGGGTAGCACATACTCGTACAGAGGATCTGTGGGGCTGCCATGGACAATCACAATCTTTCTCTTTGCCACGGTTTGGGTGATGGTTTGTGGTAGAGAGAAGAGCCATGCCTTGTGCATAGAATTTATGTGGCCTGCTGTCCATCGTAGTGCAAGCTGAGCGGGCAGATTGAACCAGCCAATCCTGTGGAAATCGAGGTTGACGTCATGATTGCCGGCTATGCTCGTGATGTCCTTCATCCTTTCGCAGACACTGTTGGGATCTGCGCCATAACCAACAATATCACCAGCACACACAATCCTTTTCATATCCTTATTCTCGATATCCTTCAACACTGCCTCCAGGGCCTCTATGTTTGAGTGGATGTCAGAAATGATGGCAAGCCTCGTGTCCTCGGGGGGTTTGGGTGCTGCAGAGATGGCCTTTTTTTCTAAGTACGCCACGGCATGATCATAAGGCATACATAGAATTGGTCGGTATAAAGATAAAGTTGTTTAAGCGCCCCCGGCGGGATTTGAATTCGTGAGCACAGTTCTGCTGTGCTACCCACGTCGCAGGCTTTTTCCGCAGAGCTCGAGAAGCCCGCATGCTTAACCGCTGTAGAGCTCATTCCGAGCTTGACTACACCACGGGGGCACTTAATAATTAATAAATAAAATAAATAAGATATGACCACCATAAAAGTATTTGAGAGACCAAAACTCGACAGACCAATACTGATTGAGGGCCTACCCGGTATCGGCAACATAGGCCGGGTTTCGGTTGACTATCTCATACAGCAGCTGGACGCAAAACTATTCGCCGAGCTCTACTCAGAACATTTCTTTCCTTTTGTAATGTTGCAGGAAAAGTGGCAAATTGAACTGCTAAAAAACAGATTCTATTACTGGAAGGCCAAAAAGGCTGGGCAGAGGGATATCATATTCCTAACAGGAGACTGTCAGTCTCTTTCACCGAATGGCCATTATGAGGTGGGTGAAAAGATACTAGATTTTGTGTCCGGATTGGGCGTTACTGACATCATCACGGTGGGTGGGCTTGCAACAGGAGAGTTAGAGGAGAGACCAAAGGTTTTTGGAGCAGCCACCAACAAGGCGGTAATGGAGAAGTATAAAAACATTGGCATCGAGTTCAGGGCAGGGGAGAAGGTAGGCTACATAGTAGGTGCGGCGGGCCTATTGCTCGGTCTTGGCAAATACCGTGGCATGTCAGGTCTGTGCATACTCGGCCAGACATCGGGTTTTCCCATCGTCACGGATCCAAAGGCCGCTGAGGTTGTGCTCGGAGTACTCACAAAGATTCTCAACATAAGCATAGACATGTCCAAGCTTGAGGAAAGGGTGAGAGAGATGGAGAGGTTTATCAAAAAGGTTGAGGAGCTTCAACAGAGAGCACTTGCACAGATTGCAAAGGAAGAGAAAGCCCCTGTGACAGCAAAGGAACAGTTGAGGTATATTGGTTGATATGAAAGATATGGAAGCAAAAGAAAAGTACACCCGTTATGAGAAAACCCGGATAATAGCAGCACGGGCTTTACAGATCGCACAGGGCAGTCCCATACTTGTTAAGGTGCCAAAGGGAATCACAGACCCGATTGAGATTGCTAAGCTTGAGTGGGAGGCAGAGGTCATCCCCATTGACATAAAGAAAAAAACACAATAATTAATCAATGATTAAGGACATAAAGGTTTGGACTATTTTTACAACTACTGGTCAGATCAGTCTAGCTGCCAAGGTCATAACAGAGGTCGGTCATGGCATTGCCTCTGTGCCGGCAGGCATATCCGTTGGTAGGTTTGAGGCAAAGCTGTTACCTCCGGCAAAGGCTTTGATGGTTTTTGCAAAAATAAAAAGCAGACTCAAAGGAAAGGATGAGGCAACCATTGATAAGGTTTTGAAAAAGATCGATCCCAGCCCAAGCTTTGAAAAAATAGGAGGCAATCTGGCTTTGGCAATTTCTTTAGCAGCTGCTAGGGCAAAATATGGTCAACTGTGGAAGATGGGTAGACCAACCAGCTTTCCCATACCCATTGTCAATGTTATTGGTGGTGGTGCACATGGTGGTGGGACTGACTGGCAGGAATTTCTGATAATACCTTATAGGACAAAAAACCCCATTGAGGCTGCCCAGACTGCGATTGAGGTCTGGCAGACAGTTGGTCACACTCTGCAGGAGAGAGGAGTGTTGCTGGGTCGCAATCCTGAGGGTGCCTGGATGGCCAGGCTGGACGATATCAAAAGCTTGGAGCTGTTGATCGACATTGCCACGGACTGGGGTTGTGGTATAGGCCTTGATTGTGCAGCATCCAGGTTGTGGGATGGTTATGGCTATGGCTACAGAGCTCTTTGGAAGGTACTGAGGCCTGATCAGCAGATCGATTTTTTGATTGAGATTTGTCAAAAATACAAAATTGCCTATCTCGAGGATCCACTACATCAGGATGATTTTTCTGGATTTTCGGTATTGACAGAGTCTATGAAAAGGGTCCTGGTTGTGGGTGATGATCTGTACTGCACCAGACCTGACAGAATAGAACAGGGTGTAAAAGAAAGGGCAACCAATGCAGTGATCATAAAGCCAAATCAGGTTGGTACTCTTAGTCTTGCCAGTCAGGCTGTTGAGCTTGCAAAAAAGGCTGGCATGACAATAGTCCCATCACACCGCTCACAGGAGACTGAGGATGGCTGGATTGTCGATCTAGCACTGGCCTGGAATGCTCCTTTGATAAAGATTGGGCTGGCTGATATGCCGAAATTCAACAGACTGATTGAGCTTTGGCAGATCCTGCCTAAAAGGATGGCTAAATTGAAAATATAGCTTTTTTTCTTATTTTTTGTTTAAAGATATTTTATTTAAATCCGCCACTTATACTTCTTATGCTCGTAGAGCGAAATGAATACCTCACAGCAGGGGTACACATCGGCACAAAAACGGTTACGCCCTATCTGAGAGGGTTTGTGTACAAGATAAGAGAGGATGGGCTGGCTGTGTTTAATATAAAGAAGGTGGATGAGAGGATTGCAATTGCTGCGACCTGGCTGGCCAGCTTCAACCGACCTTTGATCACATCTCGAAAGGAGGCTGCTAGCCAGGCCTTACAGGCTTTTGGAAAGGTTACTGGTTTCAGGGTGATAGCAGGTCGGTTTGTGCCCGGTACACTAACCAATCCGGCATTCAAACAGTTCTTTGAGCCGGATTTGGTTTTTGTTGTCGATCCACTATTGGATACTCAAGCTATAAGGGAGGCGAAGATGAAAAAGATACCCATTCTGGCAATCTGTGATACTTTCAACTCTGCTCAGGATATCGATCTTGTGATACCAGCCAATAATAATGGCAAAAAGTCATTGGCGCTGATATTCTGGATACTTGCGAGGGAAGTAGCAAAAAAGAAGGGTTTGATAAAGAAGGATTCAGAATTTAAGCCAACATTAAAGGATTTTGGAGGTGAGTGATGCCTGTAAAAAAGAGCTGGCCAGCACAGAAAAGGATGGCAGCCCAGCTGTTGGGATGTGGACTTTCTAGGGTGAGAATGGCAAGCACAAAGGAGGTGGCTGAGGCCCTCACAAGGGAGGATGTGAGGCAGCTCATAAAGAAGGGGCTGATATGGGCTGCTCAGCCAAAGGGTACATCAAGAGGTGCTGCCAGGCACAGATTAGTTCAAAAGAAGAGGGGAAGACGGGCAGGTATTGGGAGCAGAAAGGGTAAAATGGGTGCAAGGGTAAACCGCAAGGCAATGTGGATTGCCCGAGTTCGAGCCCTGAGAGCGCTGGCTAGCCAGTTCAAGCGGGAATCTAAAATCACTCCCCAGGACTATAGGAGAGTGTATGTAATGATTAAGGGCGGGGCGTTTAGGTCAAAGAAACACATGATTGCTTGGTTGAGGGAAAATGAGATGATTAGGGAGGCAGCATGGGAAAAGTAGGCCGGATCTATATCGTGCCGATGAGAAGGGTTAGGGAGGGTAGGACTGATTACAGACAGAGATTGAAATTGCTCCTTTCAGGACAGCCAAGGTTTGTGGTAAGGAAATCACTTAATCACATCTCTTGTCAGGTTGTGAAATACGATAAAGGTGGGGATAGAGTGATAGCCTCAGCCCATTCATCCCAGCTGAAAAGGTATGGCTGGTTGGCACCGTGTGGTAACATTCCCGCAGCCTATCTGACGGGATTGCTCGCTGCCCTAAAGGCGAGGCAGGCTGGCATAAAGGATTGTGTTCTTGATGCAGGTCTTTATCGCTCAACAAAGGGTAGTAGGATTTATGCCGCACTTAAGGGTGGCCTGGATGGGGGATTGGTAATACCATTCTCACCTCAGATACTACCATCAGAGGATAGATTGGCTGGTAAGGCCATAGCCGAGTGGGCAGCCAGTTTGAACAGAACTGATCCAGATCGATACAAAAGGATGTTCTCTTTCTATCTGAAGGTTGGTGTGAGACCTGAGGATCTGACTCAGCATTTCGAACAGGTTAAGCGTGCGATATTAGCAAAGAGTGTATGATCACAACTTATCCAAAAACGCACCCGCTACCAGCAGTGGAAAGGCTAATGTGGCATCAGCGTACACTTTGACAGCAGGTGCAGAGGCTTTTATTTTACCCCATGATACAGCTTCATCAGGCCGTGCGCCCGAATCGGATCCACCCTCCTCAGTCTCTGTGGTGATGTACACTGCGTAATCAGCACCATTCCTGAAGATGTTGGCATTGCACACATGATGTTTGACAAAACCGCCACCCAGTAGGATGATGCCCGTCTTTTTGGCATCGAGGGCAATTCCAACAAGTCGCACCATATCATCAGCGATATCGACTTTGAATTGGGGTTTTTCCTGTTTGAAAAAGAATATCATATCTCCGATCGAGCCATCGGTGAGTGCTGGACAAAAACAGGGAATGTTGTTTCTTGTTGCCCAGTAATAGATTGAGTTTGGATCTTTGACCTCCTTACCAAGTTCGTAGATGAACTGTGAGGCTGAGATGATCTGACCAGTCCTGACCTGTCTGTCATACAGTTTTGCCAAAAATTTGCTCATCAACCGCTCAAAGGCGATGTAGCGGTCATTGGGCACGAATATGTTGCCTATCCTGTTTATGCCACGCTTTCTTAGTTTGGCCCCATCTGCTTTGAAATCGCCTAACAGGAAGGGCTTGAGTGTTTTTATTATATCCTCTTCAACACCTCCAGCAGTTGTGATCAACACATGGACGAGTTTATGTCGCACAAGCCAGGCTATGATCTCTCTAAGTCCAGAGCTGACCATGTTCGAGTTGTAGGCAAGAAAGATTGTGGCATTGGCTGCCCTCATCGCTCTTACTGTGCGTATGGCAAGACCCAGATTCGTGGCCTGAAAACCTGTGGTGTGATAAGATTCCAAAAATCTTTTAAAATCGAATGGTTTTGAGAAATCATAACCTCTTATCGGTATGGCCGATCTTGGATTTTTTGAGCGCTTGAAGTCTGCACGCCATGCCCGGTCTATCTTTGCCTTGTCGATCATAATTCTATTGATGATATAAAAATTAAATCCTCTTTTATTAAAGCCTTGTCAATAAAATATATGACAGAGAGAGCCATTCCAATAAAGGATCTGAAGGCAGGCGCGTACATAATGGCCGATGGTGAGCCCTGTCGAGTTGTCGACATCATCATATCAAAGGCAGGCAAGCACGGCTCGGCAAAGGCCCGGATAGAATGTCAGGGTCTTTTTGATAATCGAAAACATGTTATTCTAAAACCGGCTGCAGCCGATGTGATGGCCCCAATCATAGAGAAGAAGAAGGCTCAGATAATCTCTCTCACAGAGAGCTCTGTACAGCTGATGGACTTAGAGGATTACTCAGTGTTTGAGGCATCCATACCCGATGAGCTGAAGGGCAAACTACAGCCAGGGCAGGAGATTGGCTATTGGAAGATTGGAAATCGCATTCTGCTCAAACACGGCCTTTAAGATTTTTTCTAAAAAGCTGACAAGTGCGGCATGGTGACTGAGAGCCAGGCTCTCCACACAACTTACACAGTATGATCGGACCCTCATGCTCTTCTGCAATCTTCTGTATTGCAGGCAACAGTCTGTCGACTGTTCGGATGATCGAATAGCACACACCAGGGTGGGCCCTTTCAAGTCTTTTTAGAAACACAGACAGCTCATCCCTCATCCCATCATGCTGAACTGTTTTTTTATGTGGTATTTTGGCCAGTCTGGCATAGAGCTCAATCTCTGTTTTTGGAATATCTCTCAGTGGCTTTATTCGGGGTATAAAGAGTTTTGCTTTTGTCTTTCTCACAGACCAACCTGTGATGGGACCCAGCCGGGCAAGTCTGGCAACATCACCTCTCAGAAAGTTCAGCAGCACAGACTGTGCCTCATCATCAAGTGTTGTGGCAATGGCTATCTTTGTCGCAGCCAATCTCCTAGCCTCTTTGTTGATAATCCAACGCCGTGCTATGGCCAGATCTCCCATTTTGTATGTCCCAACTGCTTTAAGACTGACGACCTTGTGACTGATTTTAAGCCTCTGCGCCAGATCCGATGCAATTGTCGTGCCCGGCATGCCATCGATCGATAAAGAGACAAAGCTGATGTTAGGTCTCTGGCCGTACAGTTTTGTCAGTACTGTTGCAAGCGTTGCCGAGGCTGGATCGCCGGACAGTGCTATTAGAATCTTATCTCCCTTTACGATCATTTTATGTCTAACTATCATCTTTGCAATCTTTTGTTCTACTGAACTGATAAAATGTCCTTGGCAGAGCGCCCTGCCCTCGTATGGTCTAAATATCACTGCCTGTTTTCCACATTCACATTTCATACGCCGGCGCCAGGATTTGAACCTGGAAGGGACAGAGTCCCACTCGCTAGCTCACATGCTCGAGGCGAGCCCGTTACCTGATTCCGGCACGCCGGCATTTAATAGTGGTTTTTTAATTTTATTTGCTCATCTCAGCCTTCTCGGTCTTTGACCCGTTAGGTCAAAAATTGTAGATGCTCTACCCGTCAGCCGACCACCATCAATCAGTATGTCGATCTGCTCTGCAATCTGTTTTGGTAGTTGGCTGGGCTCTGTAATTGTAGGTTGGCCTGATAGATTGGCTGATGTGGTCACAAAGGGCAAACCTGCCCTGGCAACTAGTCTGCTGATTGGATGGGCAGGAATTCTGATTGCCATTTTCCTATCGGATAGCCAGGGCAGCCAGTCAGGTCTCTTTTTTAGAAATATCAGAGTGTATGGACCTGGTAGCAATTTGAGATACTTGGGAAATCTTATGTGTAGATATTTTTGTGCCCACTTCTTTGAAGGTACGATGACAGAAAAGGGATGTTCTGTTCCCTTAATGCTCCTTATTTTTTGCACAGCCTTTCTATCCAGCGCATTACAGCCAATGCCATACACCGTATCCGTGGGATAAACGAATATTTTATTCTGCGCCATCAAAGCCACAATTTCCTTCTCTTTTTCTTTCAACTGATCGAGTTTTATGATCTGTGCCATTTCATAAATATGTCTGACAATTTTAGTTATGAATTTTAGAAGGATAAAAAGGCTAAAGACTGCCATGGCTGGCAGCTTTGATGGAGTCTTGCTCAACAATCCAGCTGACATCTTTTACTATACCGGTTATTGGCCCTCAACCGGCTGCTTTCTTCTAATTGCTGAACAGCCTGTCCTTTTTGTGCACAGAATAGAGACAGGGGCAGAAAGATTGGCATGTGAGGTTGTGATCATAAAGAAGACGAAGGATGTCGAAGGTCGGCTTTCAGGTAAAATAGGATTTGATGAGACGAAGCTTACTGTGGCCGATTATATGGAATTGAGAAGAGCAAAACTCACACCAGCCAGTCAACTGATAGCCAGTATCAGAACAATCAAGGAATCAGAAGAGATCGAAGCTATTAGGACGAGCCAAAGAGTTGTTAGGCGATGTTGGCCAAAGGAGTTTATTGGCAGATCAGAGGCTGATATTGCAAGGTCAGTGATCATGGCTATTATCAAAGAAGGTGGTAGACCGGCCTTTGAGCCAATCATAGCAGGAGGGCCTAATGGCTGGTACATCCATCACAGCCCAGTTGGTAGAAAAATTAGGGCAACAGATCTTGTGATAGTCGATATTGGAGTAAGATTTAACCATTACTGTTCGGATAGAACGAGGACTTTTTGTGTAAGGCAGGGAAAGAAGGAGAAGGAGATCATCGAAAGGGTGGCTGACATACAAGCCCAACTCATAGACATGTTGGTCGATGGTATACCAACACAGACGATCGATGCGGAGTATGCCAGACTGCTTGAAAAGGCAGGTCACAAACCTCTTCATGGCTGGGGTCACTCGATAGGACTTGAGCCACACGAGCCTGTTGGTGATATGATAAAGGCTGGTATGACGCTGACGGTTGAGCCTGGTATCTACATAAAGGGATTTGGAGGGTGTCGCATTGAGGATATTGTGTTGGTTAAAAAGAACAAAGCAAAAATAATTTAGACTTTTTTGGTCTCTTCTTCCATCTTTGAAACTTCTTCTGGTATGGATACGTGTTTGATGATCACCACATCACCGATGGCCTGGACCATGGGGAATGGTATGATGAGACCCTTCTTTTTCCCCAACATCTCAGACATATAACTGCCTTTAACCGTTTTTACAATAAGAGCTCTCAATTTGAATCTCTTCAGATCGCACTCAACATCCTCAACTTTGCCGCAGTAAAGCCCTTTGTCTGTGAACACATCTTTTTCCCATGTCTCAGAAACAGATGCAATATTTATTGCCATATTTAATTAATCAGACAGGCCCTTATAAAGCTTACGTTGATCAGGACGGATTTAAAGAAGCCTCAAAACAATTTCTATATGCCGGGGTGGCCGAACCTGGTAAGGCGCAGGTTTGCTAAGCCCGCTTCTCCTGATCAACAGAAGCGGGCGAACAAGAGGAAGCTGCCGCTTCCAGCGCTTCTCCTGCAACAGAAGCGGGCAATAGTGAAAAACCTGTGGGCTCTGCCCTTGTGGGTTCAAATCCCACCCCCGGCGTGCGGCTGTGGTATAGTGGTATTATACCGGCTTCCCAAGCCGGTGATGCGGGTTCGATGGCGCAAAGGGGCTTCGGCAGCTTCGCTTGCATGCCCCTTTACCGCTCTATTCCCAAGCGGAAGCCGTAGCGAACGAGGAGCAAAGCGAACATGCAGCAGCTCCGGGAGGCAAGGTGACCTTGAATGCCTAATATCCCGCCAGCCGCATGGGCCGGTGGTCTAGTGGTTAGGACGCCGCGCTTACAACGCGGAAATCGTAGGTTCGATTCCTACCCGGCCCATATGGCAGAACTTGAGAAGGAAATTGAGAGGATGAATATAAGAGGCATCATCCTGACAGCCATATTCACAGCCTTTGGTTTTGTTATCGCCCTCGTGTGGCGTGATGCAATTATGGCAACAATAGATTTATTCAAACCAACAGGACAGGGACTTTTTTATACCTACCTTTCGGCTGTGTTTGTAACAGCATTTGTGATTGTGATTGCCTACATCATAATAAAAATAAATCAGAGAATAGAAAGACTTAAATCCGATATCAAAAAATTAAAGGGCCGGTAGATCAATGGAAGCACCAGGTGGTGCAATCAAAGATCGCTACCTTGGCATGGTAGAGGTTGTGGGTTCGAACACAGCAAAGCATCGCTTTCTGTTGAAGGTCCCACCCGGTCCATTCATTTAAATTTTCTGTACAATTTTGTGCATGCGACTACTAGCAACAGCCGATGTGCACGGCAACACAGCACTTTACACCAAACTCTTCGAATTGATGGCTAGCAGAAAGTATGCCGGGGCTGCGATTGTGGGTGATATCTGTCCTGGTTTTGACATAGTGACGCAGAGAAAGTTTTTGTCAGAATGGCTGATACCAAAGTTGAGAGTGTTAAGGCAGTCGTGTGCCATACCATTATTCCTTATAATGGGAAATGATGATTTTTTGGTAAACTCAGATTTTTTAAAGGCAGCCGAAAAAGAGCGATTGCTCGAAATCGCCCACATGTCAGTGCGAAAACTGGACAAATTCTGGATTGTGGGGTACAGCTACATAAATCCAACGCCATTTATTATAAAGGATTGGGAAAAGGATGAGAAAGACATCGAAAAGGATCTTGTGCGGTTGACCAGGCTGTCGGATCCGAAAAAAACTGTTTATCTGATACACGTTCCACCCTATGGTACAGATCTTGACATGTTGTACAACGGCGAACATGTTGGTTCACTTGCTGTCAGAACTTTTATAGAGCAGTATCAGCCCTGGCTTACCATTCACGGTCATATACACGAAAGTCCTACCATATCAGGCCATTTCGGTCAGTACATTAATAGAACGCTATCGATAGGCTGTGGCCAGAGGATTTTAGACATTGATATTGGAAAAAGAACATTTAAACTCATCGGTTGATCTTATACCTTTTCTCTCTGAGCCCTCCACTTATAAGCTATGGCCTCTTTCACATACTTTAACATGGCCGAATCTGTGATATCGAGCTCAAAATCACAATCTCCATTCAGGCGCCTCATACAGATTATGTAATCCCTTATGCCAGTCTTGCTGTATACCCTCCCCAATTTATTGTACTGACCATCGGGTGCCTGTTTGAGCACCATAAACGTGTTGTCCCCTTTATACACTATCTTAGACTTCATACACACTTTTTGCCAAAAGAAATTTAAGCTTTTTGTTGAAAGGCTTAAATATTTTAAATTTTTACATATCGTTGTTATGATGAGCAGACGGAAGTTTTTGAAAATGGCAGGTTATGCGGCTATCTGGCCTTTACTCACTCCATACTCGGCAACAGAAGATGATGTGAGCGCGTTGATAAAGACATCTAACAAACTGCTCAAAGAGAACGTGTCGGTGAATTTGAAAAGGCTGCTCGAACAGGAGTGTTGGAATACAGGTAAAAGTATAAACTGTGAGTTCGAATATGAGAGTCGTAAGAGTCTGATCAAGAATGTTATGCCGGAACTACTCACGGTGTTGAAAAATGCAGGTAGGTACGAAATCTCAATGTCTGCAAAAGAGAATGTGACGGGTATCAAAATATATGGTGATCGCATCACACTCATCATGTCAAAAAATCCTTTCACAGCCCAACAATTAAAGGATTTGTTACGACTACAGAATACGGTTAAGAATCTTTTCTACGATGATCCTAAACAGATCCTAAATGATGGTTTTGAAGCTGATGTGAACTGCGTTGGTCATTACGACAGTGTAAAATGCCTTTTTCAATTACAAAATGTGGGAAAAATATCCGGATTTATCAACAAGTACGTTCCAGAAATACGTCCTGTCAAAGATGAGTATTTTTTGGAGATCAGAACACCCCAAAAGTATCGAAGTATAAAAACTACATTAGGCGATCTGCTGAACGTCACCCTCGAAGCAAAAAATTACTGATATGGATCCCTATCGTGTGTTGGGTAAGTTGAAATGGACAGGACAGTTAACCAAAGCCGAGATCATCATCAGGCACCGTGGTGCTCCTGATAACAAAAAGGTGATAGCTGGGGATGCCATCATTGATATCAAAAGGGACAGGTTCTTGTGTGTTGATAAGGGAGAAACGGCCATCCCAATGCACAGAGTTGTTGAGATCAAATTTGAGGGAAAAATTGTGTGGTCTAAAAAATGAAGTTGGGCACAAGACCCAACATTATGAAAACGGTCACGATTAGGGGCAAATGAGTAATGTATATCAACAGAGAATGTCTTCCAATAAATGATATCGGGTCTAGTTTTGCTATTCTTAACTTCACATTGAACCGATCGGACCAGCACATGCCGAGCAGATGGACACCAAACCACGGCAAAAGGGGGAACCAGTCAAGGGAGCAAAGATTTATTAGAGGATAAAGTGGAATACCTATGGCTATGATGATCAGAGCAAAAATAAGATTGTATTTCGATTTTTGAAAGAAATATATCAGCAGGGAGGAGAGTGCAAAGAAGTGAAGAATGCCAAATTTTACAAAACACTCAGGCCACCAGATGTAGGTTGTGAGAGATACCAGAGCGGCTAATAGGCCCAGCTTTGCTGCCCTTTTTGCATATTTTTTGAATGGCCTTACCTTTAGGCCCATCACAACACCCGATAGAAAAATAAACATGCCTGCGATTGGAAAGGCAGCCCAAAGCCAGAACCAGGGCAGACCGTTCAGCCAGAAGTATGCAAAGCTGCCATTATAGATAGCCATAGCCAGCACTGCTAAACCCCGGAGGAAGTCTACAAACCAGATCCGCTGCATGTTATCAGAACAGGCCTTTTACCCGAAATAGAAAATCTGCTTTTTAGAAACTGTTCGATCACCCATATGTTTGTTTGAGCATGGGATGTCAGTTCGGGTATTGCAACAACCGATTTGCCTTCTGCCAGAGCAAGAAATGGCAATATCTGATCAGCTGCATGTCTGTCAAGACAGGCCCCACTCTGCCAGTCCTCGATCAGCTCCTTTGCAGCACTCTGACCTATCTGTTCTGATGTTATGCCAAGCTGACCAATTCCTGATGAGCCCAAAATGGCCCCCTTGTCCGTCTCAAGCCACAACACGATACCTGAGCCTGGATTTAGAGCTTCGACATATTTTGTTTTGATCTCTGTTTTCAGACCAAGCTCTTTTTCGATTATTTTTTCAGCACTTTTGGCTTGCCTTTCGGCAACCCTTCTCAGCTCAAGCTGATGTGCGGCAATTGAGAGTCCCCTAAGGGATTTTATTTTTCCCTGCTCTGTCAAATTAATGGGTTTCAATTTTTTGGCAGGTATGATTTTTATCTCAGTTTGTGCGCCCCCCTTTGGATAAAAGCCGGATTTCAGGCTTTCTATTTCAATCACATAGCCCATCCTTTGTAGCAGAGGGAGCAGCACGGCTTGCAGCCAGGGAATGGGTGGGCAGAACTTGCCAAAGTCAGCACCGCCATTTATTACAATATTAATATGTCGGCCATACACACACGCAATTTGCAGGGTTTGGAGAACAAGGCCAATCGAGCCGGCTGTAGGAATATTTATTGTCAGTTCTGTTTTTGTTATGGGACCGGGTATAAATTCGATCTCTGTCGAGCCGAGCCTGTCCCCAGCTATTTTGGCATCGCAGAGCTGGCCTACAGCCCTGAGCCCCTCAAGGTGCTGTGCTCTTAGCCCAGGCTGGGCCCTCTTTGCCCTTATGTTGAAAACCCTGATTGGTGTTTGTGTTAGCACAGCCAGACCGAGTGCTGTTCTCAGTATCTGTCCTCCTGCCTCACCATACGAGCCATCGATGCTAAGCATACACATATTTAACATGTATTGATGCCATAAAGATGTTAACTTGAGTGGCTGATGTAATTTGGAAATTGGCAGATATCAGAAAGCTTTCAGTGTATGGCAAATTACCTCCATTTGAAATTGCTCAAATAGAGGAGAGGGATATACACTCTTTGAGAATCAAATCAGGGCTGAGGCTTGCTGAACAAAAAGGTAAAAGATTTGGTGCAAAAGAGATATGGCCATACTATGCAGATGAGGTTAAAAGGCTGAAAAGGGCAGGCTACAATTTGAAAGAGATAGGGGAGGAGCTGGATATAGATTACAGAACTGTCAAAAAAGCCTTAAAAGCAAAAGATGGTCAGAGATATCTGGACAGGCTTTTTGGTGAGTTGTTAGAGGATCTGATAGATGTGGTTGAGAGATACAGAAAAAGGCTCAGATTCTGATCTTCTCCCCATTTTTTGGTGCAAGCGCATCAAAGCCCTCTTCCCTCAGCTCCTGAGCAAATGCCTCTGTTCTGTCACCGTGTACAAGAACAATTTTTGCTGGGTTGATCTTTTTGTAAAAAGCCATTAGATCGTCTCTGCCACAGTGGGCTGAAAAATCCATAAACTCCACAGTCATTTTTGGTATCACATCGAGTTCGCCCAGCACAAGCCGACCCGTGTCCAGAAGGGTCCGGCCTGGTGTGCCCTCAATTTGATAGCCATTCAGCACCATCAGGCAATTCTCTCTATTGTGAAGCCATTTTACATAAGATTGGATACTTCCACCCTGTAACATGCCTGCACTGGCGATGATGATGCCGGGTTTTTGTAGCACCTCCTTTCTCTGTTTCGCACTTCTTATCTTCCTTGCAGCACCAAATGCCTCCCTAAGTCTGGCCACATCCTTTGTAAAGGTGGGCCAGTTGAGTGTGCGGGCTGTTGCTTCGATGCCCATGCCATCCAGATATACCGGAAGGTCGAGATTGTGGACCAGCATCAACATCTCCTGTGTTCTGCCCACTGCAAAGCATGGAAGGAGAACAAAGCCTTGGTTGTGAACAGTGGTTTGTACCAGCTCCCTCAGCCTATCTGCTAGTTTTGTCCTGTCGGGATGGTTTTTGTAGCTATATGTGCTCTCTGAGATCAGAACATCCACATCTTTGTAATCTGTGTAGGCCTTTCCAACAAGCACTGTGTCGATGAAATTGATATCACCTGTATAGAGTAATCTCTTTTTTCCAAATTCGATCAGCACAGAGGCTGCACCCGGTATGTGTCCTGCAGATCTTAGCTGTACGTTGACTGTTCTAAAATTTATGGTTTGGTCAAAGTTGGTCGGTTTTGAAAAGTTCAGCATCTGCTCGATGTGCTCAATCAGGTAGTGGGGTGTGAGGCCCTTCTTTTTTTGAACCTTTATGGAATCTGTTAGAAGTAGCTCTACGAGATCGAGTGTCGGGGATGTGGCAATAAGAGGTCCTGTAAAGCCTCTCTTATAAAGGCATGGCAGATGGCCGCTGTGATCGAGATGGGCATGGCTTAATATGATGGCTGTGAGAGGTAGCTGGGGCTCAATAGGGCTTGCCATTGTCTGTACATTGACGCCATAATCGAGTAAGAATCGCTCTGTGCCTGTGTCCAGCAGAAAGGATTCCCTACCCACTTCATTGGCACCACCAAGGAATATTAGCTCCATTAATAATTGTTGAGGAATTAGATAGGTTTTAGATGGCCCCACTTTTTGAGAGCAGCAGCTAGCTCCCTGTGAGTCTTGGCATACTCTTCCAGGGAGATGCCCTGATGGTAGGCCTCGATTGCCTGCATCACAGCTCTGGCACCAGCCTCTATTCCCATTGGATGGCCCTGTGTTCCTCCTCCGACCTGGATAACCATATCTGTGGTTCCATATATATCAAAAACAGCAGGAAGTATGCCTGGATGAAGACCACCCGATGCCACGGGCAGCATTGGTTTTATATTACCCCATTTTTGAGCCATTCTTAGACCTGCTATCTCATCCACCTCTTTCTGTGAGATCATCTCCTTTGTTGCAATAATTTCCTTTTCAACACCAGCCAGTTTGCCCACAACTGTTCCTATGTGAAGCTGATCTATACCAATCAATCTGGCCAGTTTGGCAAGGTAAAGCATTGACATGCCGTGTTTTGGATTCCTTGTGAACATCGCATGCATTGCACGGTGGCCATGGATGGCCATATCCAGATCGTGGGCTAGATCAGCTGCTGTCTGTAGGGCAGTAAATCCCGACACAACGATATCAATCATAAAATATCTAAAGCCATGGTCATGGACAAGATGGATTCTGCGTTCGAGCTCTTTGAGGTTTGGTGCCGTGACATTGAGAAAGGCCTCCTTGACATCACCTGTGATCTTTTCTGCTCTCTCCCTGACCTTGGCAACCCATTTTACTCTTTCATCAAATCTGTTAAAGGGCTGATTGGTGAGATTTTCATCATCCTTTAGACAGTCTATGCCTCCACACCATATGGCCATTCCAACTTTTTCTGCATGCTCTCTGGCAGTATAGCCAAGTTTTGGTTTTGGCACAACAGCCGTAACTGGTCCTCTCTTTCTTTTAAATATCCTCTTTATCACATCAGGACCGTATGTTGGTCCTCTGAAATGTCTGATGTACCACCCAGGTAGACTTGCGTCCTGCAACCTCAGATTGCTTATAGCCTTCATACCAAATATGTTTCCACCAAAGCCGCTCAACATGGCGGGTATTGAGCCCTCCTCAAAAATTGTTTTTGGATAGGCAACCTTTAGATACGGACCTCTCATCTCATAAGCATAGGCTTTAACAGCTGGCAAAAGGGCAGGCAGGCTGGTTAGGGTTGTCCATGTACCGGCTGAGCTCTCAGAGGCTATACGGCCTGCTGCTTCTTCCCTAGAAATTCCTTTAGCGGGCTCAAAATAAAACAGAACAATCACATCATCGCTTTTTGGTTTGTAGTTCTTTTTGACAAATTCGCCATACCATTCGATCTTTTCTGGCATATTTATTTTATTTTTTATATAATGGATTATATAATGCAAAAAGAAATTCTGTTAAAAAAGTACGAGGCTTTGATCAAGGAATGGAATGCAATGGCTCTGGTCATTGCGATATACTTTTCATCTGCTACTATTGGTTTGGCATTTGGATTGATTTTCAATTCCTGGCTGACTGTGGCTGTGATGCTGGCTATCATGGCTATGTTTGCAGGATTTGAGCTCAGAATTAGAAAGGCGTATGTGGTTGCAAAGGCTGAGATTGAAACAAAACTGGGTTTAAAAGGGGGAAAGGAGATAATAAGGAAAGGGCTTTTTTGGTAACATGTTTGGCCTTTTTGGATGGGGTTGGAAAGTAAGGCGGTTAAGAAAAAGATGGGATAGGCTGAGGGAGAAGGCGCTGGGCAAGGCTGAGCCGATGAGGAGGACAGCTTTGGAAAAACTCGATAGTATACACTCATCTCTTATTATGCTCGAGGAAAAGCCTCTTGGTAAGATTGATAGGATCAGGATTGCCAAAGAGGTTGAGATAGGCCTTGCCGAGGTTAAGGAGATTTTGAAGGCGAGGGCTGAGGAGCTGAAGGAGGAGGTCAAAACCTAATCATTCGTACATCGGCTTTTTAGGCCTTTCGACCAGCTTTTCAACATCCTCTGGATTTAATATCGGCTTGCCAAATCGCTCAACATCCTCTGTCAGCCTTGGACATGCTGTGTTGACTAGAACCTCTATATCCATACCAAGCATTTTGTCAGGGCTTATGTCAGCCATTGCCAATATCCAGGCCTGCTTGCCCATCTCCTGCAATCTTTTTTTCACATCCAAGGCCATTTTTAGCCTGGTCTGACCAGGTTTTGTGCATAATAGGATGCCAAATCTCTTAAGACCTTTTGCCGCCTCAATATTGGCTGTCCTTATCCTCAGCAGTCTATCCCTCTCTACTGATAGATCCTCAAGTTTGCCAGTATCAAAATCGGCAAACAGAACTGGTTTTTCTGTTCTGGGCACAAGGCCTAATGGATGAAAGCGACCTGTACCGATGTAGAGAAAGCCATCCACAAGTCTCTCAAGAGTCAGCACAGAGCTGAAATCACAGCCTAGGATTTGTCCTGGATGTGCTGCCCTGCCAGGCATCAGATCTCCTGCTGGTGTACCGATAATGGCCTTTATTTTATTTTCCTGTAAAAAGCGTTTTGCCGGAACCAGGCTGTCTATATATTGCAGGGTTGTGAAAAGGGCAAGGCATTTGTATTGCTTCAATTTTTTCAGATTTGCTTTGAGTATGGGCTTTGGATCAACTTTGAACCTCCACTCATCGTATATGATCGGAACAGTGGGCTTTATGCCAAAGTCTGAATGGCCGATGTGTAGGATTGCTCCGCAGCCAAGCCGGCCAGCCTCACAGTCCAGCACATCACAGCCACCATACGTTGGCTCACAGGAAAGAAAGACCTCAAGGCCTGCCCTCTCCAGTTGATTGACAATCTCTAGAGCCTGTGGCTTTAAACCTTCTGGAATTTGGACAAGAATCCTTCTTACTCTCAGCCTTTTTGTGTGTTTCAAAATATAGGCCATCTGTAGGGCCATATAATATTTTAGGCCATTTAATTAATATGACGGGCTCGGAGCTGCCTGGATTTTATAGATTGCCAATAGAGGAAAGGCTGAGGATTGTGAGCTCTTTTGCAAATCTCAGCCAGGATGAGATTGAGCTGCTCAAAAATACCGGCAGGCTTGATCTTGAAACTGCTGACAGGATGTCAGAGAATGTGATAGGCACATTAGAGCTGCCATTCAGTATTGCAACAAATTTTCTTATCAATGGCAAGGATTATCTCATACCTATGGCAATAGAGGAGCCCTCTGTTGTGGCAGCAGCCTCCCATGCAGCAAAGCTGGCAAGACCTGGAGGGGGATTTCAGGTCAGTGCAGAACTTCCAATAATGGTTGGACAGATACAGCTTGTGGGGGTGAGCAGAATCGAGGCAGCAAAAAAGGCCATAATTAAAAAAAAGGCAGAGCTCATAAAACTGGCAAATAGCAAGAATTCGACACTCACAGCTCTTGGAGGTGGGGCAAAAGATATTGAGCTAAAGGTTCTGAAAACAGCCAGGGGAAAGATGTTGATAGCAAATCTCATTGTGGATGTGAGAGATGCAATGGGTGCAAATATTGTCAACACAATGGCTGAGCGAATCGCACCCGAACTGGAGATGCTGTCTGGTGGAAGAGCTAGACTTAGAATAATATCAAATCTGGCTGATCGAAGGCTTGCTCGGGCAAGAGCTGTGTGGAAAAAGGAGGTAATAGGTGAGGATGTGGTTGAAGGTGTGCTGGATGGTTGGGCCTTTGCAGCTGCTGATAGGTACAGGTGTGCAACACACAATAAGGGTATAATGAATGGCATAGATGCTGTGGGCCTTGCAACAGGCCAGGACTGGAGGGCATTGGAGGCAGGCAGTCATGGCTGGGCTGCCCGAAAGGGCTATCAACCACTCACAAAGTATTACAAGGACAGAGAGGGCAATCTGGTTGGAGAGATAGAGCTGCCAATTGCTGTTGGTGTTGTGGGAGGCTCGATAAAAAGCAATCCGATTGCTCAGATTGGGCTCAAAATACTTGGAGTGCGATCTGCTCAGGAGTTGGCGGGTATAATGGCTGCTGTTGGTCTGGCTCAGAACTTTGCAGCTTTGAGGGCCCTCTCAACAGAGGGTATACAGAGAGGACATCTCAAATTGCATGCAAAAAATTTTGCGATCATGGCAGGAGCAAAGAGAGAGTTGATTGATAAAATAGCCAAAAGGATGGTAGAGGAGGGTAATATCAGCTATAATCGGGCAAAGGAGCTTTTGGAGGAGTTTGAACAAAAAGGTGATTGAATGGGTATTTTTAGGGCCTATGATATAAGGGGTGTTTACAATCAGGACCTGACTGAGCCTGTGGTCGAAAGCATAGGTAATGGCGCAGCCCGATATGTTGGACAAAAGGCGTTATTGGCTAGTGATTGTAGGCCCTCAAGTCCTGCTCTGAAGGCTGCCTTTGCAGCAGGCTGGCTGTCTGCAGGTTATGGTTTGATTGATATTGGTAAGCTTCCTCTTGGTGTGGCGTGCTGGGCTGCCTGGAGGGCAAGAAAGCCTCTGGCATACATTACCGCCTCACATCTACCCGCTCACTGGAATGGTGTGAAATTTTTTTGGCCCAATGGTATGGGCTTTTTGGAGGATGAGCTTAAAGCGATAGAAAGACTGACCATCAGACAAAAAAGGACTAAAAAGGAGGCTTTTATGACAGCAGCAGATAGCCAACAGATAATCAATGATTACATAAACTACCTACTATCAAAGGTAAGGCCGAGTAGGAGATTGTCTGTCATGTTGGATCCGGGCAATGGCATGGCTGGCCTGGTCGCACCCCAGCTGTTCAGTCTGGCAGGCTTTGATGTGAGCACGATAAATGCTGAGGTTGACTGTCGGTTTGCCAGGAGAGCTCCAGATCCATTTGAGGATCCACTGACAGAGTTGAGAAAAGGTGTTCAGGAAATCGGCATAGCATATGATGGTGATGGTGATAGGATGGTTCTGGTTGATAGCAAGGGCAGAAAGCTAAGCCCTGAACAGGTCGCTGCGCTCATATTACCAGTCCTGTTGAAAAAGCAGCCAGGACCTGTTGTGGCCAATGTTGAGTGTACAATGGCAATTGACAGGATTGCAGACAAATTTAAGAGAAAGGTCATTAGGGTAAAGGTAGGCCATACATGGCTTATGGCAGCCACCAAAAGATATAGGGCTGCTTTTGGTCTTGAGCCATCAGGCCATTACGTCATACCAAGTCTTTTGCCATTCGATGATGCACTGGCGGTCTCGTACTGGACAGCATGTGTGCTGTCAAAACAGAACAAAAGTCTGGCAGAAATTGTTGACAGCATAAAACCGTTCCCCTCTGTCAGGTTGGCCTTTGACTGTCCTGATGAGAGGAAGTTTGGTGTTGTGAAAAAATTGACAGAACTGTTGAAAAGGCAGTACGGAAAGGTTAACACGATGGATGGTGTGAGGGTTGAGACAGAGAATGGGTGGGTGCTTATCAGAGCATCAAACACATCACCGATTATAAGGCTTACAATTGAGGCTAAGAGTGAGGCTGAGGTTGAAAAGATGAAGAAGAGGTTTTCAAAGCTGCTCAAAGATGCAATAGCCGGGCGAGTGTGATCAGATAGTTGACTATCTCCTTCCTATCCATCTTTGACTGCCCGGCAGTCCGTTCTCTGAACGTGTACGGAATCTCAACAACTTTTGCCCCTCTGTTTGCAACAAGTATGTTCAGCAGCAATTTGTAACCTGATGTTCGAATTGGTGTTCTCAAGAGTAGATCTCTTTTGACGAAGAAAAAGCCTGACATGGGATCAGTAATCTTTATTCTCAGAACAGTCCTTGCAAGGAGTGTGGCCACCTTTGATACGGCCCTTCTATAGACTGGCCAGCCTGTGATGGCTCCACCAGATACATACCTTGAGGCGATCACAATGTCAGCCCTTTTTGCCTGCTCTGCCATTGTGGGTAGCAATTCGGCTGGGTGGCTTAGATCGGCATCCATCACACCTATGATCTCACCTTTTGCCTGTCTTGCTCCATCGAGTACAGCAGATGCCAGGCCTGCCTTTTTTTGTCTCACTATCAGCTTTACGGGATACAGTGCCGAAAGCCTTCTCACAACATCTGCCGTGCCGTCGGGTGAGTTATCGTCAACGACGATGATCTCTGAGCGAAGGTGTTTTGATATCTGAGGTATTAGTCTGGGTATATTTTCAGCCTCATTGTATGTCGGAATTATGACTGATATCATCTGAAAACCCACCACTTTGTTAGTATGAAGTTTGAAATAGATGCTGTGGCTATGGCAGCCATAGCAGCCAATATGTACCAGAGGCCAACCAACTCAACGAGCAGCCATAGAAGGCCTAATTGTATGGCCATACCGATTAGGCTGGCTGCCCAGAAATAGCCATACTGTCTTATCACCTTCACACCACCATCTCTCCTTCCAAATGTCCAGAACTTGTTACCAAAAAAATTTGTGCTGATGGAAACAGCAATCGCTATTATAGCAGAGACCATATACCAAAGGCCTGCCTCTGTGAGCAGCCAGAGCAGACCAAGATTGGCCACTACCCCCGACGCACCGACAATATAAAATCTAACCAGTTGGCCCAACATATAAATATTTAAACCAAACCTTTGAAAAGGAATGGTATGGAACTGAATGTGCTCGAACAGACAGAAAATAAGATTGTGGTTGAGGTGAGGGGAGAGGATCACACCCTTCTAAACCTGCTCAGGGAGGCCTGCTGGACCGAGGGAGCAGATCAGGCCACCTACATGATCGAACATCCCTACCTTTCACAGCCAAAAATAATTGTACGGGGTAAAAATCCAAAAAAGATCCTGATCAATGCAGCCCAGTTAATTATTGATCAAATTGAGGAGTTTGCAAAGGAATTTAGACGAGCATCAAAGAGTTAATTTTTTTGAAGCAGAGTAGGCAACATAAAAGATGACAAAGATGATTATTAGAGCTATTATTAATACCACATCTCCGCTTGCAAGCCCAAAACTGGGCAGCCAGCTCAGAATGGCCGGTTGGTTGTAGATCAGCAACAGGCCGAGCATGGCGATGATGGCAATCAGAAGGTAATCTGGTTTTTTGCCTTCCTTTGCTGCAAAGATGGATTTTAGAAAGCCAAAAAAGAATACCACAATAAATAGCAGAGCTGCCCACGGCATGACCTGCCAGACATAGGCTATGACCTGCTCAGATGTGAGCGAAAAGCCGGCCACAATCAGACCGATCAGGCCATTCAACCGTCTGTTTTTGAAAAGCCCGGCTGTCTCGAGAGCTCCGAATGTAATCGCAAACACCAGCAGAGCTGGTAGGATATAAAAAATAAGCTCTGGCATATTAAGCTTTAGCCTCTTTTTCAGCCTTCCTTTCAATTTTTTCAAGTTTTTCTGTTATTTCGGATATCTGCTCCCAATATTTTGATGTGACGGTTTTTGAGGCAGGCCAGCCAACCATGGCCTCAAGCTTTCGTATGGCCGCTTCTGCCTCATTTTTAACAGCCCAATATTTGCCAAATAAAAGTCCTATGTCAGTACCAGGCCTTGGATGCTCTATTTCATGTAGGATCGCTCTCATAGACTTTATTCTATCATCAATTAGTTTTTCCATCCCAGTCTGTCCTCCCATCTCTTTTGCCCGATGTACGGCATATTTAAAAAGACCTCCTTCTATAGCCGGAAAGGCTCTCTTTCCCTCCCCAAAATGTCTCATCACAAACCATATCACACCCAAAAGAGGGAGTAGGATGAACCATAGTTTTGAAAGCCACACAGCATGCGTAAACCAGCCCTGGAGGATTATGAAGATGTACACAGCAATACCGATAAGCAAGCGAAGGCCCTGTGGCAGTCCAGCACCCCTCAGCACACTGTTTGAGATGATGTACACAAAAAGGATGATAAAAATGGTTGGGAAGAAAAGCAGGTAGAAAAGACCCTCAAGCGGATTTGCATAATAACAGCTCACAACCGAACAGTTTATGTTCAAAAACTGTATGATCATCTGAATGATATCAACCATATTAATAATTGGCCAAAGATTTATTAAAGGCGGGAACAAAATTTATTATGCTTAAGTCGATTGTGATCGCTTTTGTTCTTTTCAGTTTTGCATATTTTGTTAATATAGTGGCCATCACAGCCCCTTCTGGCAATTTTACAGTCGAACCAGATACAGTCTACTTTAACTGGACAAACGGAACGATAAACATAACGGCAAACACAGACAATATCATTCTGGTTGTCAAAAATGACAGTACACTATCAGGAGTTTATGGCCAAGCAGGTTGTAACAGATTCATTGTTCAGAATGAGTCGGGTGATTATACAAATTCCACACAGCCTTTGAACGCCACAAATTGGACTCTCATGTTTTTGACTGCTGATCCGATGTGTTTGCCTGGTAGATATACAGGCAACATAACGATATACAATTCGGTCAACTTTTCTGACAACATAAGCAATCTAACAGCCATTGTTGATATACTCATACCTATCAATGATACAAAATTGGCCAGCTTTGCCGGCAGTTTTACAAAAAATCAGTCCTACCATGCATACTGGTTTTGGACAAATGCAAGCCAAAACCTAACCTGGCTTACACTCAAACTTGTAGGATTGGGTGGTGATCTCGATCTGTTCCTTACAGATTCAAATCTGAATCTTATCGAAAGATCGATCAATCGGTCAACGGGGTCTGAGGAGATTGTGGCCAGACTACCTGATAGCGGTCAGTTGTGGTCTGCGATTGTCTATGGCAATGCAAGCTCGGCATACTCAGGTTTGCTGTACTTTAGCTCTTTAAACACAAGCAATGCAAGTGATGGCTCACAAATTCAAAGTGTAGATTTTGGCTTGCTTGATCCGAATAGCACAGGATCAGCAATCATAAACATATCAAATACTGATGATGAGATTGTGTGGAATGCCAACCTTGATAAGCAAATCTGGCATGTTGATAGCTGGCCAAACAATGCGGGCCCTGCAAGCTTCAGCCTGCTCGTGCCCAATTTTACACAAAAATTAAGAATTGGGATTGTATGGAATGGTACGGGAAGATGGAACCTGACGGTAAGAGATCCTGCAGGCAATCTGATCAATAGCAGTTCGGATAGATGGGCAAATGTGAATGTATCTGGTATGCAAGTTGAGGAATACATTGAGTATAGTGGTTCTTTTGCCTCAAAACAGGGCTTTTGGAACATAACGGTTGAAAATCTCACCGCAAGTCCGGCAAGCTACAATGTGACGGCCTGGCTCTGGTTCAATGCTTCTGAATGGCTCACAACAAATTTCACAAATGGTTTTGATTTCAACTCATCAGGACTTGACAATTCGAGTGTGGTTGTTGAGCTCAATCTCACAGTTCCGAATCGTAGATTGTTGAATGGCAGTTATGGTGGTTTTATCGATTTAGCAAATTCCTCATCAACATGGAAGGTTAGATTGCCTGTCAAATTTTCTGTTAAGGCCGGCACACTGATTGTGAATGGCAATATGAGCAGCTCGGTTGTCAGAAAATCCTGGAATGTGGGATACAATGCAACCATTCCTTTCAACATAACAATAAACAATACGGGTGGTTATGATGTTTATATCAGTTATGCAAATTCGAGTTTTTTGAACCTGACAAGTACAAACTACATGAATCTCACCATCGATTCGGCACCAGTTGTGATTCCAGCAGGCGGTTCAGATTATCTAACTTTCAATGTCACGGTCAATACTTTACAGGCACAGAACACGGGCACGTACAAAGGTTGGATACTGTTCAATACGACGAATGCAACAGCAAACAGCAGCTCCTATCCCTATGAGCTGTTCAATCTTACTGTAGAAGTAAATCTTACTGATGGCCTGATTGTGGATGTTGTGAGTATAAGTCCGGATTGGGTTGGTAATACAAGTCAGACACAAAATATCACATTTGAAATTAAGGTGAGCCTTGTTAACGGCACGATAATATCCACCTCTCCTATGATGGGTATTAGCAATTTCACCAGAATATGGATCAATGAGAGCAATGCAAGTGCGTACGGTTATGTGCTTTCGAATATAACAGATTCTCAAAAAATATCTCCATTCTGTAGTGGGGGAACGTGCTTTGTCAATGCTACCACTACTGCAGGTATGGTAGGTGGTCGATATACTGTTTATGCAAGCGTGAAATGGTGGAATGGTGTGGTCAATCTGACCGGTACTGGCTCTGATGGTCCACTCATAATCAATGCAACGGGTCTCTACCTTTCGGGTCCAACCAGCCTTAGCACGATCGATGAGGGTAGCAGTACCAAATTGAATGTGAGTGTGTACAATTGGGGGCCTGTAAAAGCAACAGGAACTTTGAGTATTAGTGGCTGTTCGGGTATAGCCACTGCCTCCTTTTCAAATGTTTCGGCTGGTTGTGGCTCTCCCCCAGCTTTGGATATTGATGGCAATGGTACCGAGTTCTGCTGGTTTGAGTGGACGATTACAGGTCAGAATGTATCGGGTGATAAAAACTGCACATTCACACTCACAACATCGGATAGGGCTTTCAACAATCTGAGTGTGAGTCTCACAGTAAGAGATCTTCAAGCACAACAGCAGCAAGAACAACAGCAGCAGCAGGAAGAACAGCCAACCTATCAGCCAGCCCTTTCGATTTTGACCTGGCCAACCAACCTTTCGGCCTATATCGGAGGTTCAAACAGCAGTACTGTTGTTGTAAAGAATACCGGCACCCTTTCAGGGATCGTAAAGCTGAATGTGTCGATTGACAGTGGCATCACAGCCACAGTCAGTCCTGAGAGCTGTACAATCGCTGTTGGTGCTAACTGCTCCTTTACTGTCAGCTTTGCCGTTGCCAACACATCGACACTTGGCAGCCGTTCGGGCACATTCACAGCATACGTCTCGACAAGCCCAAACATAAAGGACTCAAAAAGCTTTACCTTTACTGTTCTGGCCACAGAGAGCAAACAGGCCGAACTGAATGCTAGTTATCAGAACTATTTAGCCATGTTTGCCAATTACTCAGAGCAGATCACCGAGCTTGAGAGATCGGGCTTTGTATCCGCCACGAATCTGTCGAAAGTGAAGATTTTGCTCGAGGAGAGCAACACAACATTGGCAGTCATTGCCGATGCGATCGCAGCTGGCAATTGGTCTGAGGTTGAGAGGCTGCTCACAGAGCTAAACATAACCATGGCTAGAATTGGTGATGAGATTGTCAAACTGCAGAGTGAGCGACAGGCTGGTGAGCAAACGTTCTGGTCATCGATGTGGATATGGGCTGGGGTGGCTGTGGTGGTGATGGGCACCGCAGCATTCATTGTTTATCTGCTGCTACCACCAAAAGCGGGCTGGCATCCCACAAAGGGCTTCAGGCCACCCAGGGAGAGACTGCATAAAAAGATTAAAAAGCTGTTCACATCAAAAAAGCAGTAGCTATTCTTTGACTGTCTGTTCGACAATCTGTGCATATGCCGGCCTTGTGATGAGAATACCAACCAGTACACCGATAATGGTTGTGATGGCAAAGCCTCGCACAAGACCGATGCCCAAGAACATGAGAGGCAACATGGCCGCCACCACAGTTGCCGCTGCGCCGAAAACGATAAAGAAAGCTCGCTTAATTTTCTCCTTTATCGTAAGCATTCGCTTTATCTCCTTTCCTCCTCTCAGTGACTCATCGGCAATTATCACCTGATCATTGACCCCCATACCAATGGCTGCAATGATGCCTGCAATGGCCGGCAGATCGATCGTCCATGAGAGAAGACCAAGGAGAGGGATCAGTATCGCACCTCCCCATGATATCAGATCTGGTTCGTGTCTTTTGGTCCAGGCTAAGAAGAGTATTACAACGTTGATGATCATCACGGCTACCCAGATGGGCCAATCGTTCGTTGCGGCGATACCTAATATCATGACTATCTCGGAGAGTACGATCAGTATGATGGGTAGAGCTATCCTCACAGAGCGGTATCTGAGAAAGATCACTGTAGATACGATGATCACAGCCAAGCCTGCTGCTAGGCCTGCGGAGCTGAAAAAGTCAACACCCAGTGTGGGTGAGATCGTGCCAACGGATGCTGTGGTTAACTTGACAGGTAGTGCGCCCGAACGTAGGATTGTCTGTAATCTCAACTTTTCTTGTAGCGCTTCTTCTCTCTCACTACGGGTGCCCTGTATCTGGGGATTCTGCACAAACTGGCCTCCAAGGCTGGCTGCTATGTTGAGTTCTGAGACGAGTTGATCGTCAAGGTAGAGCAACAATTTTGAGTTAAGATATTCCTCTCCCGTTACCAGATCTAGGTATTTGGGAATACCTGTTGTGAGATCGGCAAATCGTCTCGCTCCGGCCTCTGAGAGCAGCACACCAAAGTAGAATGACCACATCCCGTCTGTGGGCATAACACCCGAGCGCTGGGGATCTGTATAGACCAGCTCGATATCGGCACTACCAAAAAGGTCTGCTATCAGTATCACATTGTTCTGGCTGATGTTGTAGAAACTGAAATTTATAACATAGATCAAAAAACTATCATTCACTCTAACCGTCATCGTATCGACTGTTAGGGTGCTATCGGAAAGTCTTACTGGATAGCTTCTCGTTCCTATAATCAGGCTGCCCTGACCATCAACTAACTGAACAGGTTTTGTCAGCTTTGCCTTAAAGTTACCCTGTCTTGCCAACAGGTCCTCGATCACACCTCCTCCGAGACCCGTTGCCTCAATCTGAACATACCATTCGTTACCAACACCGAAAGAAAAAAAGGCTATCTCTCTCAGACCGTACAGATTTGCCCTTGTCTGTAAAGTTGCTATCACCTGATCTATTATCTCCTTCGATACATTACTCTCAGGTTTAAGTATTATCCTGGTACCTCCCCTCAGATCGAGACCCAGCTCGAGGTTTGTTCTCGACATGTCCAGCACTTCAATACCTATGCTTTCGTTGACAGAGAAGCTGTAAGGCTTACCATTGGCTTTCAAGGAGATATTGCCTGTTAGGTTTGCCACCTTTGCCGCCCATTCTCTGGCACTCCCAATAGGCTGACCAGCCAGCTCAGTTATGATCATGCCGGGTTTTAGACTCTCAAAGGCAGGTGAGCTGGGACTTACATAAACTATCTCAACACCAGTTCTGCCGTATGGATACGTCTTCAGCCCTATTGCGAGTAAGGCACCAATCAGGCACACAATCACAATCCAGAGCCGCCAATATTTGAGCATAATTTTAAATCCTCTTCTCAGCCCACCATCTCAGCAGTGTTGCATTCTGTAGCCATGTGAAGCACAGATCGACCACAAGACCGATTATCAGCACAACTGCAATCTGGGAAAGAATGGATGCCACACCAGCAATCACGATTGCTACCAAGGCTGCGAGGGCAGTGCCTGTCATGGTCAGGCCTGTTTTGAACGCAGATCGTATTCTCTCATCAAGACTTCCCTCACCTCTCAGAACCCTTGATGTCAGTAATATGTCAGTATCGATTGAGTAGCCAATCAACATCAAAAGGGCTGCCAGGCTTGCCAGGGAGAGCTCAATACCAAAAAGCTGCATTAAAGCGAGTGTGACGATGAGGTCTGACACACCACACAACACGACGTAGAGGGATGGTAGTCCTGTTCTGAATATTGCCCACACTACCATACCCATCAGAGCAAGGGCTGCTATGAGTGCCCACTGAGCCTGTATCCAGAATGTCTGACCAAGCGCAGGACCTATCACCTGTACAGATGATCGAGTTGTGTCGATTCCTACTGCCTGTAGAGCTGATAGTATGAGTGTGTGATCAGCATCGCTAGGTGCCTGTATTTGCAGACTGTGTCCTGTAAGAGAGCTGATGTGTCTAACAGTGGCGCCGTAGACAGAGAGATCGGGAGGTTGTACAGGGCCTGGCAGACTGACTGTTATGAGTAGACCACCCTTTAGCTCGATCGATCGGATAAACCACTCACCCGTTGTTGTGTAGTTTAGCAAAAGGATGGCTATGGCAAAAAGTAGCAGAGCTGTGGGTATGGCAATGAGTGGCCTCATTTAATAAATTGGCACTGTGATAAAAATGTTCAGCACTTACATTTGTCGTACGGTTTTTTGCACTTTGCACACACCCCTTTCACAATATCTGCTCCGCATCTACAGGGAGTACAGCCGCACGTCTTACACATGCTATCTAATATTTATTGTTTTTTTAATTGAAATATGTTTGATGTTGCGATTGTAGGCGCAGGACCCGTTGGCCTTTATCTCGCAGCACTACTTCTCAGGAAGGGGTTAAGGATTGTCATACTCGACAAATCACCTGGACCATGGTCAAAGCCATGCTCAGGCCTTGTTTCAGAGCGGTTTGGCCGTCTTGTTCGGCTAAATGGTTGTGTTGAAAGACGGATCGCCGGAGCAGTGCTGTCAAACAAACACGAACAACTCAAAATCCGTAAAAGGGCTTTGCTGATAGACAGATTCAGCCTTCACAGCCATCTGGCTGAAGGTGTTGATGTGGAGTGGGGCCGATGTGTTGGCAGCATTAAGATCAAAAAGGAATATGCTGAGATAAACAGAGGGATAAAGGCCAGACTGGTTGTGGGTGCTGATGGTGTCAATTCGGTTGTTGCCAGACATTGGGGGATCAGACATAAGACCCTGACCGGCATTGTTGGCTATACCAGGGAGGAGATGGATGACTCTGTCCATGTCTGGCTGGTAAGAAAAGGTTTTTTCTGGCGCATTCCAAGAAAGGACATGACAGAGTACGGCATGTTGGCAAAGAGAGCGAATTTGGATATTTTGGAAAGGTTTTTTAGAAAAAGATTTAAGAGGACTGCTGCAGGTCTGATACCTTGTTGTCCAGTAAAAAGCTATTTTGAAAGAACGCTATTGGTTGGTGATGCTGCGGGTCAGGTCAGAGACCTCGCAGGTGGTGGGCTTGTGTGGGGCATGCTGGCAGCCAGAATTGCTGCAGATATAATAGTTAAAAGTGTGGAGCTTGACAATCAGTCAGCAGGCTTTCTCTCATCGTATGAAAGGGGCTGGCAGGCCTTACTTGGGTTGGATATTAAAGCTGGCCTTATGGTTAGAAAAATGCTCTCCGAACTAAAAGAGGTTGAGATAGAGCAGATCCTCAAAATACTAAACTATGTCGGAATTGACAAAGCAGATATGGACTTTCCTTTCAGTTCATTGTTCGACAATCTGCCATTTCAGGCCATAATGTATAAGACCTGAATCTCCATCCTCGTATATTCTGCGGAAGACAGCCTGCACATTCTTGCCTATCTCAATTTTGTCAATGGGGCCAAGGATCTGGCCTGAAACCCTCACACCACCTTCCAGTTCGATTATGCCAACAGCATACGGAGCTTGGCTCTCAAAGCCTTCTGGTGCGATGTGTATGACAGTCCAGGAGACAATCTTACCTTGATCAGAAAACTGATAATCTGTAAGGGACCCTCTCTTGCGGCACTTTAGACATACTGGCCGAGGGGGAAAGTAGAGACTACCACACGTTGTGCACTTTGTACCAATAAGTCGGTACCTGGGCTTTTTCAGTCTCCAGTAGAGAGGGATTGAGCTTTTCATAGTTCTGAACTGAGGATGTGCACAATGGCTGTGGCCCCAGAGCCACCCACGTTGTGCGCAAGTCCTATTTTTGCTCCCCTAACTTGATTGATTGCTTCACCTCTAAGCTGCTTAACAATCTCTATGATCTGTTTGATGCCAGTGGCTCCGACAGGATGACCAAGCTTTAGCCCACCATCCGTATTAACAGGTATCTGGCCTGCAATCGTTGTCTGTCCATCGACGAGCAGCCTTCTGCCCTCACCAGGGCCTGCAAAGCCCAGATCTTCGTATGCGATCACCTCTGCAATGGAAAAGCAGTCATGGACCTCTGCCACATCTATCTGATCTGGTTTTAGACCTGCCTGTTTGTATGCCTGAAGGGCAGCCACCTTTGTTGCTGGTATTGAAGTAAGGGTGGATCTTGAGTGTAAAGCCAGGCTATCAGAGGCCTGCCCTGAGCCGACAACCCATATTGGGTTGGCAAACCGATCTGCAACCCTCTCGGATGCCAGCACAACAGCAGCCGCACCGTCTGTGATGGGTGAACAGTCGAGCAGTCGCAATGGATCTGCAACAATTGGTGATTTTAGGACATCAGCTACTGTTATTTCTGAGTTGAACTGAGCATACGGATTTTTCAGACCATGTCTGTGGTTTTTGACTGGCACTAAGGCTAATTCTTCCCTCGTCAGACCATACCTTTTCATATAGGCTCTGGCCATCAGTGCATACAGACCTGCAAATGTGAGGCCTACAGAGCTCTCCCATTCCTGATCTCCGGCACCCATCAGTGTGGCAATTGCATCAGAGCCTTTTATATCTGTCATCTTCTCTGCCCCAGCTGCTACTACAATATCATATTCGCCCGATTTGATAGCAAGTAAGGCCTTTCTGAAAGCCAGTGCTCCCGAAGCACACGCAGCCTCACATCGTGTGGCAGGTATGGGAGTTAGGCCTGCCTGATCAGCTGCCAGTGCTGCTAGATGTTCTTGACCCACAAACCGACCCGCCGACATGTTGCCAATGAAAAGGGCTTGCACATCAGTTGGCTCGATGCCTGCATCGTGTAAGGCCAGACTACCTGCTTCTGTTGAGAGAGATCTCAGTGAGCGGTCCCAGTGTTCGTCAAATTTTGTCAGCCCAACACCAACAACAGCTACCTTCATAGCATCTCATCCCATTCTCAGCTTCCCCCTCAGCCTTGCATACAGTGCATAATCGATAAATTGCCCCCTCTCGATCCACCATCTTACGGGTCTGCCATTTTGTTTCTCTTCAATACCATCCTGAACTGTAAATATAAAACTGTCAGAGCCTGCCCCCGAGCCATACGAAGTGAGCAGGATTCTTTCACCCGGCTTTGCAATATCAAGGACAGCTGCCAGCCCTAATGGAGAACTGCCCGAATAGCAGTTGCCAATCGATGTCACAACAAGACCAGGCTTTATCTGTTCAGTGCTAAACCCTAACTGCCTTGCAACTGCTATTGGAAATTTGCCATTGGGCATGTGGAACACAGCATAGTTAAAATCAGTCGGTCTGAGGCCTGTTTTTTGTAATAGGCCCTGTGTGGCTGAAATCACATGTTTGAAATATGCCGGCTTGCCAGTAAATCGTGCGGCATGGGAGGGATAGTCCTGACCCTCCCTTCTCCAGAAATCGGATGTGTCGGTTGTGTAGAAATGCCAGGCATCCAGCGAGGCAACGGGGTCGGGCCCGATCACAAAGGCAGCACCACCAGCAGCTGCTGTGTATTCCAGCACATCACCAGGTTTTGATTGTGAGCAATCAGCTCCAATTGCCAGACCGTATCTTACAAAGCCTGCTGCCACAAGACCTGCTGCCAGCCATATACAGGTAGTACCTGCCTTGCATGCAAACTCAGTATCCACCAGGTTGATGTTTGTGTCCATACCCAGAGCCTCTGCCACAACAGTACCCGATGGTTTAACAGCATAGGGTTTTGATTCAGAGCCGATATAGAGAGCACCTATCTGATTTGGTTGTATGCCTGCCCTGATTATGGCCTGTTTTGCAGCCTCTACAGAGATTGTGATTGTGTCCTCATCAAGGTCTGGGACTGACTTTGCCTCAATACCAAGGCTTGCCTTTATATCAGCAGCATCCTTGCCCCACACCCTGGCTATCTCTTCGACAGAAATCCTAAATCTAGGTATGTACGCTCCCCAGCCACAGATGCCCACCTTCTTAAATCCCATTTCATTGCCATGCCTTGCTTCCATAACAGGATTTCAAAAAGAAAGGTTTTAAAGTACCATATGTTATTTCGACGATTGACTAATCAAATTAAGGTCGAAAATTAGAAAAATATAAATATGGAAACCTCCCAGGCAATCAGGGAGAGGACATCCATAAGGGCATTCAAATCAGACCCTGTCCCAGATTCTCTGATCAAAGAGCTACTTGAGTTGGCCTGCCAGGCTCCTTCTGCAGGCAATGTTCAAGAGTGGCTTTTTGTGGTTGTGCGGGATAAGGCTGTAAAGGAGGAACTGGCAAGGGCTGCTCTGGAACAGGACTGGATTGTCGGAGCACCGGTTGTGATTGTTGTATGCGCAGATCTGGCCAGGATCGGCCGAGCGTACGGTGAGCGAGGAATAAATCTGTATTCAATACAAGATGTTGCCAATGCAACCATGGCACTGATGTTGGCAGCCTGGGATAGAGGGTTGGGCACGGTTTGGGTTGGAGCATTTGTTGAGCGGGATGTTCAGAATGTGCTGGCATTGCCTAGCACCGTAAGGCCTTTAGCAATCATTCCACTTGGCTGGCCAGCAAGGATAGGCAGAAAGCCGGCTAGAAGACCAGCTGAGATACACTGGGATCACTGGTGACATGACAGTAGAGTTTTTCAAAAACATTTTTAGATTCGATATCTGGACAGCACTTGAGACAGAAAGCGTAAGGACTGCCCTACCAAGGTATGTAGATATACTCAAAGGTAGGGCAAGGGCAAAATTTCTGATTCTTAAAGAAAGGGGCATACTTCAGAAAAGGGCCAGAACTGCCTACAAAATGCTGAAAAGCTGTCAGCTTTGTGAGAGAAGGTGTGGTGTTGACAGAACAAAAACCTTGGGTTGGTGCCGGGTTGGGGATAGACCAACCATCTCTTCCTGGTTTGAGCACTTTGGAGAGGAGCCATTCTTTGTGCCATCTTTTACGATCTTCTTTATGGGCTGCTCCTTTGCATGCCAGTACTGTCAGAACTGGACAATCAGTCAGTGGGTTGAAAAGGGCCAGACTGTTACAGAGGAGCAGATCGCTCAGGCAATCGAAGCCAATAGTGGATGTCGCAATGTCAACTTTGTGGGTGGTGAGCCAACACCATATCTACCCTTCATATTAAATGCGATGTCAAAAGTGAGAACCAACATACCGGTTGTGTGGAATTCCAACTTTTATATGTCCGAACAGGCCATGGCCTTGCTGGCTGATTTTGTTGATGTGTGGTTATCTGATTGGAAATATGGCAATGATGGCTGTGCTCACAGGCTCTCAAAAGTGACTAATTACTGGGCTGTTGTGAGAAGAAATCATGACCGGGCATTTAGGGATTCTGAGATGGTGATCAGACATCTTGTACTGCCAGGCCATTTTGAGTGTTGCACAAAGCCCATTCTTGAATATGTTGCGGCAAACTATGGCAAAAGGGTAATAGTCAATGTGATGGGCCAGTACAGACCCGAATGGAGAGCTAAAAAGTATGAAGAGATTGGCCGACCGATCAGGGCTGAGGAGATGGCCAGAGCCTGGGCATTAGCTGAACAGCTTGGTTTAAACTACATAAGGTAAACTAAATATGGCCAAGGAAAGGATTGCAGCCATTGTGATTGGCCTTTTGATGATAGGTTCTATTTTGGGCTTTGCACTGATGTCGGCGAGGCAGCCTGTAGAAGAGCAAAAGATTGGCAATATAATCAATAGACAGCTCACAGCTCAGGAAAAAATAGCCATATTACAGAGCGGAAAGGTGTTAATCGAGTTTGGCTGGCCTGAGGACTGCCAGACCTGCCAACAAAAGCAATCTCTGTATCTGAGTTTTGTACAGGCCTGGCCTGCCTTTGTGGTGCTGTCGGATTTTAGTTCAGATCAGACAATCGATCACATGATCGGTCGGGACGGACAGATTGTGGATCTAACCAACATAAGCACACAGGAAGATCTATTTGGGCTGTTCTGCCAACAAGCAATTCTTCAGCCAAAGGAGTGTTTGCTGGCACAGATATGATGTTAAATTTCAAAATTTAAAATCTCTCTTAGCCTTTTTGGATCTGCTCTGCCCTGGCCAAGTTGCGGTCGGCCACCTCCTGCACCGCCTGCCTGACTGCACAACCTTTTTATCTGTTCTGCCATGTCCTCTCTAGCCGACATGCCCACAACATCACCCGAACTGTTGAAGAGGATGACCGTCAACTCTGGCTTTGATTTGAGTAGCTGGCCTGCTATGGCGATCATCTCCTGTCTATCTCCATCAATCTCACACATCAGCTTGTCATTTTTGATTTTTTCCATCAATCCGATCTTTTTCTTCTCCGCAAGTTTGTGTGTCAGTCTCTCAACCATTTTTCTCTGCGCCTTCCAGTTCTGGAAGACTGACTGAACAAGCTCTGGTATATCCTTACCCTTTATCTCAAATCTGGGCTCTGGTTGATTTAGCTGTGCACAGAGTCTGTTCAGCTTTAACCTACCTGCTTCGATCTCTGTCAAAAATTTGCCAATCATTTCCTGAAGGGCCTCTGGTGGCAAGTTGAACTGGGCAGCTGCTCTCACCATCTGATCTAGTACATTTTCTGGTTTGATGGTGATTTTAATACCGATTTTTTCCATCAGCTCTTTTGCTATACGGCCTATTTCTTCTATATATTGCTGTGCAGCATCACCAGCTTTGATGATGATCCTATCGATGCCATCCTGTATTCTCTCTGTGCCCACAATCACAATACGACCTATTTCTGCCGTGTTGTCAACGTGAAGCCCACCACATGCCTCTGTATCAAGGCCCTCTATGGATATGATTCTCAGCTGAGCTGATGGTACTGCACCACCCTGGTATATCCTCATTGTATACTTTGACTCGGCCTGTGATCTTGGCAACATCTCCTTGACAACGGGTAGTCGGGCTTCTACAATTTCGTTTGCTCTTATCTGTAGGGTTTGTATCTGGTCTGGCTCTATTGCTTTGTAGTGGGTGATGTCGAGATGGGCTTTTTCTACTGATTTTGCCGAGCCTGCCTGCCAAACATGGCTGCCCAAAAGCTGTCGAGCAAGCCCGTTGATTATGTGCACAGCTGTGTGATGTTGTTTGAGCTGCTGTCGTCTTGGCCAGTCAATGATCCCTTTGACAGACTGACCCGATCTGAGTTCAGGCTTCTCAACAGCATGCACCACAACACTGCCTATTTTCTTCACATCGTACACCCTGAACTTTTTGCCATCTACCTCTAGCCAGCCATGGTCAGCCTCCTGACCACCTCCTTCGGCATAGAATGCTGTGCTGTCCAGAACAACCCATTTATTGTCAATGACTTTTAGTACCTGTGCATCGAATTGCCTAACTTCTGGCTTATCGTAGAAAAGAATCTTTGTGTCTGGCAGACCCGTCACATCGATCTGCTCTTTTTGCTCGATCCTCTCTGTCATGTGTCTTTCAGAGAGAACTGTCCAGAAATTGTCTGGTATGGTAATATCAATACCCTGCTTTGCTCCCTGTTCGACAATTGTGTGGGGTGGAATGCCATGGGATTCGTAGAGCTCGACAAACCGCTCTGTTGTGAGTGGTTCTTTGCTTGCTATCAGTTTTGCTACAATAGCCTGTCCCCTCGCCTTTGTCTCGGCATATCTTTTTGCCTCGAGATCCAAAATTTCTGAAAGGCTCTCAAGACCCCTACCAATATCGGGAAAGAGAGGTTTTAGCCATTGAGCGTGCAGTTCGGCAAGTTTTACAAAATCTACATCCATTTCCCACTTTTGACTCAGATCTATGGCTCGCCTCAGAATGACCCTCAGATTGTAACCTCCTCCCACATTGGAGGGCAGACAGCCATCCTTTGCAGCAAAAAGGATTGATTTGATATGGTCTGTGATCGCAAAGGCTGCCTCAAGCTGGCCGATCTGTCTTTCGATGGAGTCAAAGTCTGTTCCAAGTTTGTCAGCTATATCCCGCTTTGCACTCTCTATATCAGCCACTTCATCCATGTTCAGCCCACCTGCTAGCTGGCTGTATCTCAAAAAAAGACTTTTATCATAATCAATACCCGACATTGCCAGTTTTAGGGCAGGACCAAAAACGGCTTGATAGGCAGTTGGACTACCCTGAGAGAGCCAGGCAAATCGCTCAAGGCCTGCACCCATATCGATGATGGGTCTCTCTATGGCTTTCCAGCTAGTCGGACTGCCAAGGAATTCTGTGAACACCGCATTGCCCAACTCAAGGCCTGCCACCATGTACTCAAGTGAGTAGCCAAAAGCAGCAGGACCTATCCACACATCCTCAATCCATGTGATGTCCTCGGGTCTGATACCAAAGCCCTTTGTCAGCAAACCATAATCAAGTTCTATACAGCGGTCCTTCCAATAGCCAGTCTTGCCATCGTACAGGCTGTGCTGGCCTACCATCACAAAACTTGTGAAATGCTTTCCCGTTCTGCCCACGTTTGGAATATCATTGAATCGCATACAGGCCTGTGGAATGATTAGGGGATTTGCGGGTAGCTCAAATGTTGTGCCATTGCCAGCCCTCTGAAATGCCACGATAGAGGCGATTGTAAAATAAAGACCAGGAAACCATCTGCACACAACAGGATAAGAAGGAATGGATGTATGACCAGCCCTTTTGAAAAATCTCTCTATGGTCTGCCAGCTCTCAATGTAATCAAGGACCTTCTTTGTGGGAGGTCTGCCGATAAAGGAGTAGGGCACACACGGCACATCACCGCAGAGTTGTCTGTCCGGATCTAGTGTCCAATAGCTCTTGCCACATGTTATGCATATCTTTCTAATCCAACCTTCGGTTTTGAAAAGCTCGACTTGCCAGTATCTGCTATAATCCTTTCTGAACTGCTCAAGTAGTTGGACTTTATTCATAAAAATATTTGTCGAGCAATAAAATCAATATTCTAACCAAACAGTGAGCTTAGACCCGCCACAGCCTCCTCGGCAGCCTTTTCCTCAACCTTTTCCTTTTTCTCCTCTTTCTTTTCTTCCTTTTTTGCCTCGGTGGTTGTAGGAACTACTACGGCTTGTTTGAGAGCCTCTTCTATGTTTACCTTTTCAAGAGCACTCACCAAAGCCTTCACCATCCCCTCGTCAGGCTTTGCGCCTGCTGCTTCCAGAATCTTTTTAATACCCTCTTCGTCTGGCTTTTTGCCGAGTGCGTGCAATAACAGTGCTGAGTAAATGTATTCCATACATTCCTTGTTGGTTTGGGGATATTTAAAACTAACCTAAGCATTTTTCTGATATTGCCTTTGCCTGGCTAGTCGCTAAAGCTATCATGTGAGCTATCGTCTCAGCCACTGGCCATTGAGCAGCTGTTGCCAGTCCCAGAGCATGTTGATGGGCTTTTGATAGAAGGATTGGCACGATATCTGATACGGGCCAGGCAATCACAACTGCCAGAGAAAGGGCCGAATTTCTACCCAAAACAATCTCATCTATCCATGCACTGGCTGGTTTGAAGAGCAGATCTTTTTCAAAGATCGTCCGACCATCCCATGCCACCACCACATTGAGGCCAATCTCAATCGGTTTGAGACCAAGTTTGGCAGCTATGTCTGCCTGACTTTTTGTGATTGGTTGGCCTGCTGGGAGGAACAGCCTGTCAGCCTTTATCACAATCTTATCTCCCTCAACACCGACCTGTAGACCTGCTCTCTGCAGCTCACCTATCGCAGGGCCTGGGGGCAAAGCAGTCGGTCCTGCTCTCACCCACACATCCGATGTTGGAATATCACCGGGTTTGGCGGATGCGAAACTTTTTGATGCTGTGATGTCATCGGCAAGTTTGAGGGGTGAAAGCTTTGAAAGTAGCAGTGCAGGCTCACCCTGTATGTAAGGTTGTAGGTTTTGTAGACCTGCCTGGGCTAATGCCCTGCTTATAACCGACTTCTTAGCCATTTTTATGACAGCCTTACCAGCCAGCTTTGACTTAATCTCGAGCAGCTGTCGGGCTGGCAATTTGTGCATGTTGATGAGACCGACTGTAGCATATCCTGCTATTTCTTTGGCTAGCCTTTTTGCCTGCTCTGCCCTTTTCTGTGCTCCCTTTGAGCTCATACCTTCACCGGCCTACCCATTGTAAGTTTGAGCAGAACTGATTTTATGTTTGCAGCTCCCCTAGGTAGCCTGTCCTTGACAAGATTGTACACAGCCTCAGCATTCCTGGCTATTGCCTGATCCGACATACTCTGGTTGCCAATCGCAACTGCCACCACAGGGCTCTCTCTCAATACGATTCGGATTGAACGTCGGGTGGCCTCGATGAGTGGTTTTAGTGCAACATTTGGTGGTACTGGTTTTGGCATTTTACCTCTCGGTCCTAGCACAACACCCCAACTCTTGGCAATGGCTGCCATTAGAGAAGCCTCAGCAAGAAACCAATCATAGCTCTCAACCAGCTTCTTCAGCCTTTTCTTATCAGCAGCCAGCTCGGCAATCTCCTCCTTTCTTATCACCAGATCAGCACCCGCCTCCTTTGCATCCTTAGCCAGATTGTCAGCAATCACAGCCACTCGGAGAGGCCTGCCTAACCCCTCTGGTAACACAAGCTCGGTAGAAAATCTGTTTTCAGGTTTTTTTAGGTCAAGGCCTTTTAGATTTATAATCAAATCCCACGTCTGGACGAAATTCCTCGGCTTTCCAGCCTTTGCAGCCTCTATCGCCTTCGCCCACTCCATAAGCTCCTGCCTAAGCAGTAATATGTGATTGTTAAGTAGGATTTAAATATAACCAGCACAAATAATAATATGGCCTTTGTCCAACAGGTCAAGGATTTCCTTTTGACCCCAAGCAAAGCCTTTGGGGCTGTGAAGGGAGTAAATTTGGGTCGGGCTTTTAGATACTTTCTCCCACTACTGCTGATATACTCAGTTTTGCTGGCTATTCTGACAGCAGCTGCGGTTGGTCTGATGGGAAGCATTTTTGGTACGTTTTTTGCCGGACCAATTGGTGGTCTGGCAGGAGGTCTTGTTTTAGGACCTTTGGCTGCTCTGATTGTGCTGGTAACGGTGTTGATCGGTGGTATAATAGGTGTATTCATCGGTGGTATCTGGCTGCACATCTGGGTTTACATATTCGGTGGTAGAAAGGGTATTGAACAGACGATAAAAGTTTGTATGTACGCATTCACACCCACAGCATTGATTGGCTGGATACCGTTTATCAATATAATTGGTGGAATCTGGACACTCATTCTCTCAATAATAGGTGTGCGTGACCTGCACTCAATCACAACGGGTCGAGCAGTGGCTGCTGTGATCATAGCTGCGATAATCCCACTCGCGATTGCAGCTTCAACAGGGCTGATCGTTCAATCAGCTACTTTTAGGTAGAATTAGGTAGAATTATTTTTTAGATATAGTAGTTGCTTTCTTTGCTGCTTCAGCTTCCTTTGCAGCCTTCATCGCTTCATATCTCTTCCTTTCCTCTTCTGTTATCGCACCCTTACCAATAGTAACACCCATTGAGCGGGCTGTGCCCTCAACGAGCCTCAAAAAGGGAGGGCTATCAGAGCCAAATTTTAGCCTTGCAATCTTTGCCACCTGATCAGGACTCAGATCACCCACTCTCTGTCTACCCGGCTCAGCCGAGCCTGACTGTATGCCAAGTTCCCTCTTTATTAGTGCTGTCACTGGAGGTGTGCCTATTTCGATCTCAAAGGTTTTGCTATCGGTATCCACAGTCACTTTTGCCGGTACCTGCATGCCCGCCATCTCAGCTGTCTTCCTGTTGATCTCCTCTACCACCTTTGCCACATTTATTTTGAGAGGGCCAAGGGATGTGCCGATGGGTGGACCAGGACTGGCCTTACCTCCCTCAACCAGGAACTGAAAGGTTTGTTTTGGCATAATTTCCTCTCTGCAATTCATCCTTCGATCTCTTTCTTTTCAGCCGGTTTTGTGACTTTGACAAACTCTGTGGCAATTGTAACGGGAATGGGTATGGCAGCCTCGAGCAGCTCGACCGTCACCTCATCCTTACCAATCCTCTGTATCTTGCCCTTTTCACCTTTGAATGGCCCTCCTATGATCTCGACGATGTCTCCGATTTCTATCTTTATTTTCTCCTTTTTGTATTCTAGAAACCTGGCCACCTGATCAAGAGCAATAGGTTTTGATATCAGACCCTTTATGTGCATCAGACCATGTATCGCTTTCTGTATACTTTCCAGGTTGCCCTCAACGAATATGTAACCCTTTATCTCAGCTGGATGAAAGACGGCTTTTATATCAAGGCCTTCTGCTCTGACCTTTGTGCTGACTAGGTCTGCCACAATGTCCTCCCTACCAACTGTTGTGCGAACGATGTAGATCGTCATATTCCCAGCAATATGAATGTGATGAATATCACAAAGCCGATCAGGCCTATCAGCACAATGCCCACAGCGCATATCTTTAATGACAACACAAACTCGTCCTTTGTCGGTTTGCGTGCTACCTGTAAAATTCTTCTCCACTCCCTTACCTTTTCTCTAAGACTTACCATGTTCGCTCGATCAGATAGTGGGTGAAATCCTTTAATAGTTGTTTTGCACGGCCTGGTCTGAGTACCGGTTCAATGTCTGCCCAAGCCTTGGCCACCAACTTTACAGCCACTCTATTGGCCGATTCAATCCCACCATACTTTTTAATTATATCAATTGCCTCTCTAATTAGCTTGGCATTCCTTGTGTGGATGCTCAGTATCTTTATCAGCCTCTGTCTGTCAGCAGGGCTAGCCACCTTTAGTGTGTGTATCACAATCAACGTCTTCTTACCCTCTGTTATGTCATTACCCCATGCCTTGCCAAAGGTCTTTCTGTCAGCCACTATGTCAAGTATGTCATCCTGGATTTGAAAGCCAATCCCTATTGCTTCGGCAAATCTGCCAATCTTGGTCTGGACTGCCTGGGACTGACCAGCAAAAAGGGCTGCAAGTCGGGCTGCCATTCTGGCAAGAGTGCCTGTCTTCCACGCAGCCATCTGCAGATATTGCTGCTCTGTGGGTATGGTTTTTGTCCTATGCCACTGTATATCCAGTGCCTGGCCAAGATGTATGGCCGTCATCTCCTCAGCCCATATCGACCAGGCAGCCAGGGCTGTTTTTTTGTCAAGTTTTTGCTTTTTGAAGATCAGTAAGGGAAGAAAGTACATAAAATTGCCAGCATTTATCGCCACATCAGTACCAAAAATTCTGTGCGTGCACGGCTTGCCCCGCCTCATCAAACCACCATCTTCCACATCATCAACCATTATCGAACCTTCGTGTGTGAGCTCTATCAGAGCTGCCCAATCCTGATATTTTTCTGGCTGGCCGCCCAGAGCTTCCAATAGGAGCAAGAAAAGGGCTGGTCTCCATCTCTTACCACCTCTGTTCAGAAATTCCCATACCGGCTTTGCCAGGACAGCCTGTAGGGCCTTGACATCGGGTTGATGGATAGGGCTAAAATTGGCCAGCCAGGCTTTGGTGATGTGTCGGGGCAGATACTTTGCTATCAGCCTGTCTATGCCCGCCGACCTTGCCCTGAGATAGCTCTCTATGGTCATAAGCAATTTTGGGATAATACTTTAAAACCTATGTTTTTTATAACCGAGAACAAAATTAAATATGTTCCGCCGTGTTCCCTCTGGCATTCCCGGCCTTGATAAGCTGATAGAGGGTGGCTTTGTGGACGGCTCGGTCAATTTAATAACAGGGGGTACGGGTACTGGTAAAACCATATTTGGCTGTCAGTTTCTGTGGGCAGGTCTGCAGAAGGGCGATTCGGGAGTTTACATAACTTTGGAGGAAAGGCCTGAGGATATAAAAGCCGATGCGATGCAGTTTGAATGGGACTTTGAAAAGTATGAAAAGAGAGGACTTTGTCGGATCATTTACTACGATCCGATACAGCTCTCGACAACCGGAGCCTCCCTGGTCGATGATATAGCAAAGCTGAGGGCTGCCCGAATAGTGATCGATTCTACCTCTTTGTTCGGCATTGCGCTCAAAGATCCTGCTCAGATCAGACGAAGGGTTTACACACTCGTTCACAACCTAAAAAAGCCAGGTCGGGTCACACTTTTGATCTCAGAGATCCCAGAGGGCAGTCCTGCTCTCTCCAGATTCGGTGTCGAGGAATACGTAGTGGATGGTGTGATCGTGTTGAGGGCAGTGAGTATGGGTAAGGCGGGCATGGAGAGAACGCTAGAAATAAGAAAGATGCGACGAACAGCCCACGATGAGGGGATACACGATTTTGATTTCACAAAGAGTGGGATAAGGGTCCTTTAAACCATGCGTCTATTAAGAAGTTTTGTTTTCTCATCCTTACATATATCCATAGCAGCATGTCTATGGGGAGTTATAACTTTCATTTTATTGGACGTCCCTATCAACACATCTTTGCTGATAGTTTTTTTTGTAACTTTTTTAACTCATACTTTTAACAGGCTTGCGGTTAGCAAGGAAGATAGAATCAACTATCCTGAAAGGGTTAAGTTTGCTTTAAAGTATGGAAAATGTTTAAAAATTGTCAGTTTAATTGGTTATTTTATTGCCTTGATTATAGCTCTAAGTTATAATATTGTGGTATTGGTGCTTACAATCTTACCAATAGCTATGCTTTTGCTATATCCTTTTTTGAAAAAAATAATCTTAGCAAAAAATATAATAGTAGGTTTTACATGGGCAATTACGGTTATTCTTGTTTCATCTTCAGTAGGTATTTTTAATATGGCAGTTCTTTCATTTTTTGTTTTTGTTTTTTTCAGAGATTTTACTAATTCCATATTTTTTGATATCCGTGACATTGAAGGAGATAGATACGCTGGTGTAAAAACATTTCCAGTTATGTTTGGTGTTAAAAAAACCATCTATTTTCTATCCATCCTTAATATTATTTCTGGAATTTTGTTGGGCTATTTTGTTTTCACAAACATATTGCCATTATTCATGCTCGTATTGTTAGCTTTGGTATTTTATGATTTTATATACTTCAAACTTTTGGATAAAAAGATCGATAAATTCGTTCTATACGATTTGATTGCCGATTCTGAAATATATTTCGCTGCATTTGTTGTGATACTGGCGAGATTATGGCTATAAAAGATGCTATTATTAAATGGTTTCTATTAAATGTGATAGTTCCACGTAGGGCTATTTTTGGAACTCCAGGATTTATTACAGCTGACATCTCAAAAAGTTTTTATAGGGAAGTTGTATTACCGGAAAATGTTTTTTATGATATAGAGAAAAGGGTTGTACAAAAATACAAAAATGGTGCAGAGATACTTTATAGGATTGGTAAAAGTTTTGGTTTTTGTTTTGGTAAAAATAATAATCTTCCTAATATTAGAACAGTGTCAAAAAGGGAATTTATTAGTTTTTCAAATTTTTTGGCAAGATATGTCTGTGCTACCTGGGCATCAAAAATAGAAAAACTCTCTATAGATATAGAGAATGGTATATTTCAATTAGGCGTAAAAAATTATATTATTTGTAGCAAAAATGGTTTGGGCTATCTCTTAACAACAGGTGTTATTGCAGGTATCTGGTCTTACAGCTTGTATAATAAAAGGTTGGAAGCTGTCCATATAACTTGTGAAGGTAAAGGACAAAATAGTTGTTATATTATAGCTGCACCTCAGAAATTTTTTGAAAAAGAAAATATAAAATATATCATTTGTGATGAATTTCCAACCTATGATAAAACTTTTATGTATGAAAAATTTAATAAACCGGTAAAAATACAACGATATTCTCTTATGGATCTTATCAATACGAATGTAATAAAATATGAAAAAGGTATGATCAGATTTGGGGATGAACGATTTTTTGAATGTGATATTAGTCTTATATATCTTCTGGAAAATGATAATTTATTGAAAAAAATAATTTTTGATGTATGCTTTGAATGGGGCAAAAATTTTGTTGAAAAAAATAAAGTAAAAGATGTAGATAAATTTATAAGCAATATCCTAACAGCATTTGGTTGGGGAGACGTGTCTGTTTTAAAAGAAAAGAAAAAAGTTATATTAAATTTCTATCCTTGGTGTGAACTTGCTAAAAATTCTCACTTTGATTTTATCAGAGGTTTAATATCAGGAATGTTAAGTTTTGGAGGTAGGGATATTAAATTTAAAAAATTTGAATTGAACACACATCAAGAACATCCTGTTCTGTGTCTAAATATTTAGGATTTTATTTGTTGTCTGTAAAAAACTAATTTTAATGGCCAAACAATAAATAAAATGGAAAAAATAGCTCCAGAATACGATGTTGTAGTAGTGGGTGCAGGTCCGGCTGGTTGTATTACGGCAAATTTTCTATCACAAAAATATCGAGTTTTGCTACTCGATTGGTCAAGGTTTCCTAGAGATAAGCCGTGTGGTGGGATATTGGTTGAGGAAAGCGGACAGTTTTTACAAAAGTTGGGCAAAATACCGGCAGGTATTTTTTCGTATCCAAAAATGATGGGCATCAGATATGTTGATTTTGATAATAGTTTTGAAGCTATCCAAAAGAGATCACTGCTGAATATCTCTAGACGTATATTCGATTATTGGTTATTGAGGCGTACAACAGAACATGTGCAGTTTGTTCCGGAAACAAAATTTTTGAACTTTGAACAACAGTCTAAACATGTCAAAATCCTTTTGGAAAGGCATAACAAAAAATTTTTTGTTAAAACAAAATGCCTTGTGGGTGCTGATGGTGCACTTTCCTCTATAAGAGCTCGGATTTCGTCTATGTCGGTCAGGCAGTATTTTGCAATTCAAGAATGGATAAAAACAGATTTTGATACAAAGGATGTGATCTTTATATATGATAACATTATTGGTGATGGTTATTCCTGGATCATACCAAAAAGAAATTATATAATTGCTGGGCTGGCTGTGAAAATTGGTGATAATGTTGAAAATAAGTTAGCACTGTTTAAAAACAGAATTGCCAAAAAATTAGGCCTTTATGGAAAGGTTTTGAAAAAGGAGGGTGCGGTTAGTCTCAGACCACAGAGTAAAAGGGATTGTATATTGGGGCAGGGTAACGTATTGCTTGTGGGAGAGGCTGCGGGTCTTATAAGTCCTGCTACTGGTGAGGGTATTTCCTTTGCGTTGAGAAGTGGGCATGCCTGTGCACAAGCGCTAAATATTGGTTTGAGGGATGGGCTTGAGAGGTATAAAAGGTTTTGTCAGCCATTGTTGAAAGAGATTGATATGAAAGCCAAAAAAGCCTCCATATTATCAGATCCTGTCAAAAGATTACAGTTATTAAAACATTTGGTGGATGGCCCACGATGAGGGATACATTCTTTTGATTTTGGCAAGCGAACAGCAGTTCATTTTGACCTTGCCATCCCTGCTTTGTGAGAAATGTTATTTCAAATGGTCGGTGTTATTTATAAGCTCAATCTGTGACGTTCCATCTTGATTTACTTTAATGATATTCAGAGCTGCTTTGTCCTGTTTTAATTTTTCGAATTCGTTTCTTGGCAATTTGGTTAAATAAAACAACAGCTCCACAATGACTGCACCATGGGTTACGATCAGAACTGTTTTATTAGAATATCTTTTTACAATTTTCTTAAAGAAGTTCACAATCCTTTTCTGTACTTCAAGACAACTTTCTCCATTTTTAGGTTTATATTCATGGAATTCCATTTTACTCCTCTTTACAGCATCAAACAATTTTTCTTTGGGTTTGCCATTGAAAATTCCAAAATTTCTTTCCCTTAATTCTTTCTTTGGAATTATATTCAGATGATGGTATTTGTTGATTATCTCAGCCGTTTCCATTGCCCTTTTTAAATCACTTGAAAAAATTGCATCTATGCTAACATCTTTCAATCGCAAGGCAATTTTTTCTGCTTGTAGGATACCATTTTGATTTAAATCTTCATCTATCAATCCAAGAAAAACTCCTTTATTGTTACCTTCTGTCTCACCATGCCTAACTAATAACAGTTTCATTCTGACGGCTGAGTCCTTCTTTGTATAATTTCAGAGTTTTTTCTAAAGAATCTTTGAGCTCCTCAAATGTTCCGATTTCTGGAGATACAAAGTATGAAGAGTGTAAACATACTTACCACATGTTTCCTCCCTGTCATATAATTAATGTTAATTAATCTAGAGTTGATGGTTATAGGTTTACTCTGAGACGAATAGGATCTCAACAGCTTTTTCAGCAAAACTGCACGCCGCAACGATATTGTATTTTGTGTAGGTCCGCTGTGTTAGGCCATCGACAAAACCTCCCATTTTCTAAATCTCATTCATTAGCTTATTGTAGGTCCTAGTTTTTGTTCCTTCAAATATTATATGCTCAATAAAATGTGCAACGCCATTATTGCTTTCCTCTTCATCTACAGTTCCTGCTTTTACAGCTAGTGTTATGGCTACAGTTTTTGTTTTAGGCCTTCTCTCAAGTAGCAATTTTAGGCCATTTGGATAGGTTACTCTTTCCATATCAAGAATAGATAAGCTATCAGTTAAACTTATCTGCAAGGTTGTGGTGGTGGTTTACATGCACGGGGCGTACAAACTTGTATGTAGCCTGTTTCTGATTTGTAGATCGGCTCAAATTCTGGTTCAAATATCTTCTGGTATTTTTTCAGCTTCATAACTATTATTATTAACCAAAAGTTTTAAAATTTTTATCAGCTCAATCAATTTTAAATATGGCAATCAAGGACAGGATAGTTTCGTGGTTTTTGAGAAATGTAGTGATAAAGGAAGGTATTTAAGTTTTTAATTCGTATTTATTCTCATGCGCAAAACAGATGTTTTGATTATTGGCATAACCTTCTCACTTTCAATAATTAAAAAGTATGGTTTATTTTTATATTTTTCATATTCTTCCGGATTTTCTTTAGCCGCTTTAGGTATGGGTTTGGGCTCAAGAATTTTTTGAATTGCAAAATTACAGGAAACTAAACTATTGATGATCTCCTCAAATGTGTGAGGTTTTATTGGAATTTTATACCTTTTATCCCAGATGCCAGTTTGCCATTTTGATAAAAAATAATTATTAAATTTTTCAATATTCCTAAAAGGATGTGCGGTTGAGATGATAAAGATACCTGATGGTTTCAGTATTTTGTTAATCTTTTTGAAAAACATCCTAATATTTTCTAGATGTTCAATTAACAGGGAAGAACAGACTATATCAAATGTTTCTGATTTAAATGGAAGTTTTTCTGCATCAGCTAATTGTACATTGACTTTAGCATATTTTTTAGCTATAGCTACCATTTCTGGGCTTAAATCAATAGCTGTTACTTTGGCCCCCCTTTTTGCCAGAATTTTGGATAGTATACCGGGCCCACATCCTAGGTCTAAAATTTTTTTATTTTTAACATTTTTTAATAAAGATAGCATGGCTGGTAATTCGATATAGGTATTTACAAATCTTTTTCTAAGTCTCTTGGAATAATAGTATTTGGCATAATTGTCATATGCTTTAATAATCTTTCTTTTCATAGGCTCTAATCACATTTTCATAAATTTTTAATTGTTTTTTATTTACCATTCTTTCAAAAAATAATTCAATTAAATTCTGCAATTGCATAGGTTAGTATACTTCCACTGTCCTAGCGCATTTCAACTATTTCAATATTACTTTTAAGTAGTACAAAAATTTATAAATTTAAAACATAATTATAATAATGGAAATTGTGATCAAGTCGGCAAAAGAGGGCATCATTACAATCGATCGACTCACAGAGGCTGAGCTTGAGGCCCTGGCTGAGATAAGGTCGAAGCAGTGGGCTGATGTGCTTGAAGCAGAATATGGCGATCCTCTGGCTGAGAGTCTGGCCTGCTTAAAGAAGAGAAGGGAGGTATGGCCTGAAGGTCAGCTGGTTCTCTACAATAGCCGGCCTGAAGGAGCTATACATGGTCTGAGGGTCAATTCCTATACAGAGGATTTTACTGAGGAGCTGTTTAGGGATTGGCACACACTGACAGGTATGGGCAAATATACCACACACAGACCGGATGGCAACACACTGGTCTGTCCTGAGGTTTACTCAGCGGCCAAGGGTGGTGGTAAGGAGCTTGTACTAGCTGCTCTGAGGCTGGCAAGGGATGGCAAAGGTATAAAAAGGGCAATAGTTTATACAAGACCTTTTGTTGCGCAATTTCTAAAGGATGATGGAATTGATTACCAGGCATACATGGAGGCTGTGCGGGAAAAAAGGCATTCAGATCCTCTTGGTATGCACCTCAGCCTTGGGGCCCAGTTTGTGCGGTTTGTGAAGGGAGGTCGACCTGCTGATAAAAAAACTGCAGGCTATACCGCAATATTGGAATACAAAATTTGATCTACATTCTCTCAAGTCTTTTGATTCTCTCCTCGATGGGTGGATGGGTCTCCCAGATGTTGTCTATAAATGAATTTCTCGGATCGTCGATAAAGAGATGGGAGATTGACTCACTGACTGGAATGGTATGGCTATTTGCTTTGATTTTTTTCAGTGCGGCCATAAGACCAGCTGGATATCTAGTTAAAGCAACTGATCCTGCATCTGCAAGAAATTCTCTCTGTCTGCTGATGGCCAGTTGGACAAGTCGGGTTGCAATGGGTGCAATTGCAGCCAGTATCAGAGCAACTATTAATATTATGGCTCCCTGACCTCTCAGTCTTATTCTATGGACTGAACGGAGCAGGAGATGGCTTAGTATGGCCACAAGGCCAACAAATACACCCACCATCAAAAAGAAGCGGATATCAAGGTTTTTTATGTGGGCCATCTCGTGGCCAATCACACCCTCAAGTTCGGCCCTGTTCAGTTTTTGTAGAGCTCCTTCTGTAATTCCGATTATGGCATGTTTTGGATCCCGGCCTGTTGCAAAGGCATTGATATCGGAATGTGGAATTATGTAAACTTTTGGTGTGGGCAGACCTGCTGCAATGGCCAAACCCTCAACCGTATTCAGTAAATGGAGATGTTTTGTGGGATGAGCTGGTCTTGCCTCGGCATCCTTTAGAATGATTAGATGGCCTCTGTAATAGACTGGTAGGGCTGAGGCCAGAACAAGGGCCAGAGAGATTGTGAAAATAATAAGTATGGCCACAATGTTTATCTCCATACTACCTGTGATCAAAGAGGACCATATCAGGTAGAGAGCATAAAGGATGGCAAAGAGAAAGAACAGAACAGTCAAAACAAGCAGGGCCGAATTGCGTCTGTTTGCAGCTGCCGCATCCTCAAAAGAGATTCTCTCCATTTTGATTAAAATCTAACCTTTGGTACTGCTCGTTCCTTTTCAGCAATCTTAAAGAATTCGAATCGGCCCTCCCTGTGGCCCATCAGCCGGGCAAAAAATATGCCCGGTACTGTCGATACGGCCAGATTGTAGCCATAGACCGAATCGTTGTAGTACTGCCTTGCATAAGCAATCTTGTTCTCGATACCCTCAAGCTGTTCCTGTAGCAATCTGAAGTTCTCAGAAGCTCTAAGTTGGGGATAGTTTTCGGCTAGGGCAAAGATCGATTTTAGAGCAGCCGATAACATGTCAGAGGCTTTGGCTGCCTCGGCTGGCCCCTTAGCCCTCAGCATGGCCTGTCTGGCCTTTGTGACTGTATCCATAATTTTCTTCTCATGTCGGGCATAGCCCTTTACAGTCTCGATCAGGTTTGGCACAAGATCATTTCTCTTCTTTAACTGAACATCAATTTGAGCCCAGGCAGCCTTTATCCGGCGGGAGAGGATTATTATCCTGTTTACGTAGTAGAGCACAACTGCCACAACTATCAGTAAAATTACAATTAGAGCAATCGTTAACCAATCCATAATTATTTTTTGTTTAATTTATTAAAAAATCTACCAATAATTCATATGGTTAAAGTAGAAGAGTTGATGAAAAGGGCTGTCATCACAGCCGATCCGAACATCACAATGGATGCTGCGGCCCGAATAATGACAAACAACCGAATTGGCTCGATCATAATAATGGAAGGTGAAAAGCCGGTTGGTATTCTCACAACAGAGGATATCGTGTCTGTGATTGCAAGAGGACTAAACCCAAAGAGGACAAAAGCAAAGGATCTACCAAAAAAGCCTCTCGTGACGGCACTACCCTCGGATAGCATATTGGATGTGGCTAGAAAGATGGTTAAAACGGGTTTAAAAAGGATACCTGTTGTGCGGGCTGGCAGGCTTGAGGGCATCATCTCTGATAAGGAGATCTTATCAGCAGCACCTGAGATGATAAACATTCTCTCAGAGCGACTCAAAGCAAAAGTTGGGATCGTTGCCAGCCCGAGGCAGACCATTGAGGGTATATGTGAGAACTGTGAGGCCTATTCTGATAATCTGAAGAATATTGGTGGGCGTTGGCTGTGTGAGGATTGTAGATAATCTTCTAACTACCCGGACTCGGTTCTGATTCTGTCCATTGACTGTCAACTTTTGTGATGGTCATTCCCTCCCCTGCCCATTTTGGATCGTACGTTAGGCTGTCAATCACATTACCGTTACTATCCTTTAAAGTAATCGTTTCATTCATTGTGTTTGAAAGCCCCTTATCGCACATGCTTGCTGTGCTTACATGGAGAGCAAGTGAGTGACTAACATTGAAATTGTCATAGACTTCTGTACCAGTATCACCATCTGTGATGATGGCGTGTTGGGCTGGAGCCAAAATGTAGCCACTATCATTGAGTACGATTTGGGATCTGGCAACATATCCAGAAAGTAAGGCCTTATCGCACAGCATCCAACCATTCAGATCGATCTGGGCAGGACCGGGATTGTAGATCTCAATCCATTCATTGTAGTTGTCATCCTGTACGGGATTGTACATTATCTCACTGATGTAGATATTTTGTGGTTGTGGACAGTCGGCCTGACAATTTTCATAGTTTTCTGCTGATTCACACAACCCATTACCACAGCATGGCTGGACTGGCTGACAGGAGCAGGACTGATTGTCAAGTTGTTGACAGGTTCCACAGACCAACTCACAAGCTGGTTGCTCATGACCAGCACAGGATGGGCTACAATTGCTACACATCCCTGTTGCTGGATTGCAGGTATTGGTACAGCTGACTACAAAGCCATCAGGGCATACCCTTTGGTTTGGAGCGCATGTGATGTTTTGGCAAAGATCTGGATTCTGTGTGCTATTTTGGGACACATTTGTTTGAGTAAAATTTTGTGTGTCCTGTTTATTTTCAATATTTTCGATCTCTGTGATATTCTGTGAAGTTTTTGTGATATTTTCAGTGATATTTTCAACTTCAATATCGGGATGGACATTTATCAACTGACCTGTTTGTGTACAGCCTGCAATCAATAGAATTGGTATAAGAAAGATTAGAAAGGCAAATTTTTGCATAAATTGTATTATTTTCAATATAAATTAGGGCCCGTAGCTCAATCGCGCAAGGGGTCGCGGCAGCTTACGCTTGCAGGCGAAAAGGGGCTTCGGCAGCTTCGCTTGCATGCCCCTTTACCGCTCTATTCCCAAGCGGAAGCCGTAGCGAAGCGAACATGCAGCAGCTCCCGGAGGTGTCGGAACCTGGAGGGTTCTGACGTGCGGAGCAATTGGATAGAGCAGGGGCGTCCTAATTCAAGGATTAAGCCCAAGGTTGGGGGTTCGATTCCTCCCGGGCCCGTCTGTTACCACCGAAAGGTATTTAAATACAGACAGAAAATTAATTAGCAGTTAGTGATAAAATTTACTATGGGAAGAGTGATTGTTGTTGGATCGGGTAAGGGTGGTGTTGGTAAGACAACAACAGTAGCAAATCTGGCAGTAGGACTGACTAAGATGGGCAAGTCTGTGATTGCAATAGATGGCAATACCACCACATCGAATTTGGGATTACATGTTGGTCTGTCAAGATATCCTGTCACACTACAGGATGTGCTGAAGGGGAGAGCTCCTCTCGAACAGGCCATATGGTGTCATCCAGCTGGTTTTCGTATCATACCAGCTGATGTGGCGATATCAAAGGTGATGTCGCCAAAACCAGGTCAGTTGTTGGATGTGCTGAACAGGTTAATAAGGAGAGTAGACTTCGTTCTCATCGATTCGGCTGCAGGTCTTTGCTCTGAGGCACTGTCGGCTATACGGGCTGCTGATGAGCTGTTGGTTGTGACGAATCCTGAGCTACCAGCACTGACCGATGCTCTGAAGCTGGGCGCTTTTGCACAAAAATTTGAGACAAAAAATCTTGGTGTTGTGCTCAACAGAGTGAATGGCAATCATCAGTGGTCAAAGGAAGAGGTGGAGGAATTTCTTGACATGCCAGTCATTGGAGAGGTTGTTGAGGATGTGGCTGTTCAGAAAGCGATTGCAAAAAAGATCCCTGTTGTGATGTACAGCCCGACCAGCAAGTCAGCCCACCAGTTTATGAGCTTAGCTGCCCACCTGGCTGGTGTGCCCTATAAGCCGGTCAGTCCTATCCTCCACAGACTTTTTGGCTGGTTGATTAGGTAAAAACGTTCAAATTGCGAAACACAAAACTCATATTTAGCTCAAAGCCAACCACAGGATTTTCTAGGCCCCAAGCTGAGAGTACGGTGGGGCTCAGCTCGCCGATGTGACCAGCTACCACCTTTTCGATCAGTATAGCCCCTGTTCGACCTTCAATAAAGGTTGGATATCGGACAGGTCTGATGGAGTAGCTCAGACCAAACTCTCTCATAAGGCTGTCTAGGACAGCCGCGATCTGGCTGTAATTGACTGTCCGATCGCAGATCACAGCTGCCAGCATGCTGATGTTGTCTGCTCCTGTCTCGGCCTTTGGATTTGGAACAAGCACATCACCAAGCTCAAATATTCTCTGGGGCAATTCGTGGTGGCGATTTTGGGCCAACACTTTGAGCAGAGATGGTAGTAGAGCCGGTCGGCAGATTGTACACTCTGAGGTGAGCGGATTTGCAGTCCGACATACAGGGACTGGTTTGATGGCCATATTCTTAAACTGCTCGGTCTCGTTGGTTAATATCATTGTGATTACCTGCTGAAAACCAAGACCTGTCATCACACTCAGCACATTCTGGCTCATTTCTGTCCGGCTTAACCGTCTGGCTATCGTGGCCACCCTAGGTATCCTTGGCTCAAACTTCTCATAGCCATGGGCTATGGCTATGTCCTCTACCACATCGATGGGGTGCATGATGTCGATACGGTATGGTGGTATGACAACTGCTCTACCATCCCAGCCCAAACCCATACGCTCTGCTAGTCTGCCCAACTCACTGGGTGTGAGGTTGAGATCGAGCAACTTGTTCACATAATCAATATCAACAGGCATTGTTCGACTCTCAAGGTTTGGTGTTGGTCTGCCCGCCACATTGACTGTATAAATCCTGGCTCCACCATCAGCAAGCGCTGTTGCGATAATAGCGGTTATCTGGTCTGTGATTGTTTGATTTAGACCTGTTACTTCAATGAACAGCTCTGTGCTTTTTGTGCTCAATTGAGTTGACTTTGAATTTATGATGGGGGGAAAGGAGATAGGATGGCCTGAGCTGTCGACTATGACTGGCCAAACTGTGTGGCTGGCAAGTATGTGACCGTACTGCCTGCCCTTTGGATGCTCGGCAACTATCTGTTTAAGGGACATAGCTTTTGTGCTCTCTAGTGGCACAAATCTGAGAGTGTCAGGCCTGACTGCTTTGTATGTCAGAGGTCCTCTAAGCTTTTGCCCATCGTGGATGCCAATGGCTGCTTTTGTTCTTTTCCTACCTAGGGTTTCGGCCAACTTTTCCTGGAAAGCCATCAAAGCTGCAATCGAGGCTGAGCTCAGCCTCACCCCTCTTGCGTATGCTGCGGATATGGCAGGTCTGACCTTCTCAACCGATGGTTCAACCTTTATGGTCAGGCCACTGGGTGCTGTTGTGTAGGTTCTCAGACCTGGTTGGATCCATAGGCTCCTTAGGGCCCTACCAAAGCCTTCATGGCTGTACAGATCGGGTCTGTTTGGAAATATCTCATAGCATACGGTCTGTTTGTCGATCCTTTCTAGAGGGCAGCCCAACATGGCAGCTGCCTCAAAATCCTTTTCAGTAAGCTTTTTACCCACCAGCTGTTCGAGGATCTGTCGGGAGAACTCTACCACTGCCATAACTTTACCTTCCTCAGCCAGTCCAGATCGTTTCTATAGTAAAAGGATCTGATGTCAGAGATACCCAGTTTTAACATGATCGGTCTTTCAAGACCAAGACCCCATGCTAGTACAGGACAGTCGATGCCGAGAGGGGCTGTTACCTCTGGTCTAAAGATGCCTGCTCCGCCCAGCTCAAGCCATTCTCCCCTCTCCTCAAAATATATCTCTGGCTCAACCGACATCTCTGTATACGGAAAATAGGCTGGTCTGAATCTGACCTTATCAAAACCCAGTCTTGTATAGAATTCCTTCAGATAGCCCAATAGATCTCTAAAAGATACACTCTCATCGACAACTATACCCTCAATCTGTGTGAACTCGGGCAAATGTTTGTAATCGATTGTCTCATTTCTAAAAACGCGGCCTATACAGAATATCTTTGCTGGTGGCTCAAGTGCTGCCAGGGCTCGGGCTGAAACTACGGTTGTGTGTGTTCTGAGAATGGCCTGGGCAGCCAGGTTCCGGTTCCAGTTATAGCCCCATCCTGTTGAGCCTGTGGCTGCTCCTGTTTGATGTGTGTTGCCCACTTCCTCCACAAGTCTGGGATCTGGGAGGGCTGTTCGCTTTGGATTTGACATATAAAATGTGGCTGCCATATCCCTGGCTGGGTGGTCCTGAGGTACAAAGAGGGCATCGAAGTTCCAGAAGGAGCTCTCTATCAGTGGGCCTTCTCTCTCCTCAAAGCCCAGATCAAAGAATATCTTCCTTATTCTCTCTATCCACACACTCAGTATGTGTGGCCTACCCGGCCAGGCAGGCCTGCCGATCAGAGCAACATTGTATGGTTTGAATCTGGCCTTTAGGGCAAGACCTGATTTTATCAGCTCGGGTGTGAGCTCCTCTATCGGCTCCTTAATCTCTATTTTCTCCCTATACGGTTGGATAAGCCGCCGGCTGACTAGCAGCTCGGCCATCTCCTTTGTTATGGGCCTTTTTTCAGCAACATCGGTCAGAGCCTGCTGTTCGGGTATGGCCTTTGGCATTTTGAGAAGGATGAGCTTTTGATCTTTTACTGCTATCCAACCCTTCTTTTTTGCCCACTGAAGGGCTATTGCAAATGCAGGCACCTTTTTGCTTGCAACCTTAATCGAGATGGGAAATTTGAGCCTGAGCAGCTGAACCTCAGGCAGGCCCTCAACAAGCCAGCGCTGGCCCTCTGGTGTGAGAGACCATTTTGGCATGGGATCAGCCATAACATATATTGCTTTTGGTCTTATATGTTTATGAATTGGTCAGAGATATGGGCAACTCTTTCTGATATGCGGCTTGATAGGCCTGCTTATATGTGGGCCTTTTATCAGAGGCTTCTTGGTGATTTTGAGTTTAGAGATAAAAAGGTACTAGAATTGGGTTGTGGTACTGGTTTCAATTCATTGATGATGGCAAAAGCTGGGGCCAAAGTAACGCTGTTAGATAGCAGTCCTCAGGCACTAGCTCTTGCACGGGCTAACTTTGTCAGCCACGATGTGTCGGCCAAGTTTGTGCTTAGTGATGCATTAAAGCATAATTTGACAGGATTTGATCTTGTGCACTCCGAAGGTTTGATAGAGCATTTTAGAGGATGGCAAAGACAGGCAATCATTGATAGCCATAGTAGGGCTGCCAGAAGTGGAGGAAAGGTGTTGATTATCGTACCGAACAGGAAGTGTGTGACCTACAGACTGGGTAAATGGTTGGGTCAAAAGACAGCTACCTGGTTATGGGGTGATGAGTGGCCATACAGTAAAGCTGAGTTATGTGTTAGAATTGAAAATGCTGGGTTGAGTGTAGAAAAAATTGAGGAGGGTGAGTTTCTATCCGCTCTGGCATGGCCCCTACTGCCATTATGGGCAAAACCAACCTTTTTGAAAAAGGTGCTCACAGCACCAGCAAGTCGAGTTGGCATAGCATTGAATTATGGTTGGGGGTATGGTCGGGTATTAGGTGTTGTTGCAAAAAAATAGCTTTCTACCAATTTTTCAGATCCAGTTCTGGTCTGCCTGCCCTTTTTGCTCTCACACCGGCAATCACACCTTTGATATAGAAGGCCATAACTAATGGTAGATAGATAAATGTGTAGGGGATGATGAGTATTAGATCTCGGCGTGCGGGCATGCTGAGTATGGCAATGTGTGAGGTTGTGGCTGCGATCAGGGAGGTAAAGAGGGGGGAAAGGAGTGGAAGTAAAAACAGGCTGAATATAAACAGGGTCTCCTTTACGGAGAGAGTGTACATTGCATACACAGCCAGAATGGGTAGGATGTAAAATAATTTGAGGCTGATAAAGGCCAGCATAGCAAGCAATAAAAGGGTGTAGGGTAGGAAGTTTAGCAGAAATTGGGGATTTTTGACATAGAATCTTTTGTGGCGAGACCAGGAGAAGGCAGCCCCTTTACCCCATCGATATCTCTGCCTGCCAAGCTGGCCAAAGCTGCTGGGCTCCATTGTGCGAACAATAGCCTGTGGCTCATAGGCAATCCTGTAGCCCTTTTTAACAAGTCTTGTTGAGAGCTCGACATCCTCTAGCAGTGTGGCTGGCCAGCCTCCAAACTTTAGGAATGTAGACTTTCTAAATACAACAGCACATCCTCTGAATGAGATGAGGGAGCGAAAGGCCATACATGATTTGAAATAGGAGTGGCGGAAGCTGTTCTCAATGTTAACAAGGCGGGCCACAAAAGATCTGTTTGCCGCAACGTATCTTGGCATGACGGCTGCTATCCCTGGATCTGAGAGCCAGGGAATGAGCTTTTCTAGACAGTCAGGCTCGACTACTGTGTCTGAATCGAGGAAAAAGAGGAACTTGCCTTTGGATACTTTTACTGCCTTATTGAGGGCTAAGGCCTTTCCAAGCCTTTTTTTGTTTCGAATACATCTAACACCCATTGCCCGGCATATGTTGGCCGTACTGTCTGCACCATCATTGACAACTATGATCTCCTTTTTTGGCCATCGGAGAGCCTTGGCCGATGCAATGGTTTTTCTGATATGAGCCTCAGCCTGCCAGGCTGGGATCAAAATTGATACAAATGGTTTTGAGCTGAGAGGAGGTCTTTTTAGTCCTCTCTCCCACCACCAACCTGTAAACCAGAGCAGTCCTGTGATGGTGGTAAAAATGGCAATCAGCCCTACCCAACCTGTAAACCAGAGGATAGCAAAAAAGCTTGTAGTGCCTGCCAACAGCACACCTATAACCTTAGCAATCCTTTTTACATCCTTTGCTATCATAAGAATAATTTAGTACTGCCTGCCTATAAGTAGGCTTAGACGGCCAAACAGGCCCGATCTGCCTGCCTTGATGGCTACTTTTCCAGTCCTGATCGAATCAAAAATCGAGTCCTGATCTGGCCTGGCATCGATATAGGTTATTGCGCTGCCTATTTCAGCCAGCCTGTGCGCATCCGAGACTGCGAGTCCGGGTAGGCTGTGTTGTTTTGCAAATTCAGTTGCTGCCCTATTTGAGCTGGCCATCAGACAGTGGCTGTTAAAGACCTCGACGGCATCTACAAATTGAACAATTTTTTCTGCATTACTGCCAACAGAATGGCGAAAGCGGTCAAAAGGATGGGGCAGTATAATCAAGCCCCCTTTTGATTTGGCTAGCCGACATGTTTGGATGATATCCTGATGGGTGGGTAGTTTGTGTGTAAGTCCAAAAATGGCTATCTCGCCTTGTACTGTTCTGATCTCCTGACCGACCAGCACCACAACACCATAATCTCTTGCTATCCTTTTTGCCTCGATACCACCCCTTTGGCCGTTATGGTCTACTATCCCCACAACATCTAGACCAATCTCGATTGCTCTTGATAATATCTGAGCTGGCTTTAGGCTGCTATCGCCTGAATAGAGGGTGTGAATGTGCAGATCTGCTTTTAGCATCCAATCCTCCTCAGGAAAAGTTGACTCTCAACTCATTAACAAGATTTTCTACCTTAACCCTAACCTGTGCCATCGTATCTCTATCCCTTATCGTCACTGTGTTGTCCTTCAGGGTTTGGTAGTCAACCGTTATTGCCTTGGCAACACCGATCTCATCAGCACGGCGGTATCGGCGGCCGATCGAGCCTGTCTCGTCGTAAAAGGTAGAAAGGCCGGCATTCTGTAACATATTTTTGATCTCAGTCGCCTTTTGGGGCAAACCGTCCTTTGACACGAGAGGAAATACCACAGCATCGAATGGTGAAAGGGGTGTTGGTAGTTTTAGAAAAGTGCGCATCTCATTTCCCACCTTTTCTTCTCTATAACCTAGGTCAATCAGGGCGTACACATTTCTGTCAACACCAAAGGATAGCTCAAGGATGTGAGGTATGAAGGTCCTACCATTCACATTAATTGACAGCTCCTGTTTTGATGCCCTCCCATGACCGCTCAGGTCATGATCTGTTCTGTAGTGTAGACCCCCAACTTCTTTGAAGCCACCAACCGATTCGATAAAAAGCTCGATGTCCCAGTGGATTTTGTTATAAAATGCTCTTTCCTCAGCCGAGAGCTCTCTGAACCTAAACTTCTTCTTTGGTATGCCCAATATCTCAAGGTAGAACCGTTGTATCTTAGCAAGATGCCAGACATAGAATTTTGGCAGATTCATTTTTTTGACCACATCCTCACACCTCATCTCTCTGATTTTGTTTGCCTTTCTATCAGCAACTGAAAATAGCCTTAGTGGATATTCTGAAATCTCATCAAACCGCTCATGCTCGTTTATTTTTTCAGGATCAAAAAAGATCTGCAGCTCTGCCTGTGTGAACTCTCTCTGTCTGAGCAATAGCTGTCTGGGTGATATCTCGTTTCTGTACGCCCGACCTATGATGGCAATGCCTAGAGGGAGCTGCTTTCTCAGATGTTCATAAATCCGTCTAAAATTTATATAGGCACCCTGAGCTGTTTCTGGTCTGAGGTAGGCTTTTGTGCCATCCGAACCGATGCCAACAGAGAACATCATGTTCAGAATGCCAGCATCCTGTAGAGGACCTTTACATAACGGGCATCTAACATTGTACTTTTTAATCAGCCTTGTCAAATCTTCTGGTTTAAGTCCCTCAAAGGATTCCTTCAGAAATTCTTCCACTATGTGATCTGCACGATGAAGTGTGCCACACTTTTTGCATTTCGTCGTTGGGTCGATGAAATTTGCTGTGTGACCGGATGCAACAAAAACCGACTCTGGCATGATGTGGGTGGTCTCTATCTCAAAGTAGCCATCCTTGATCACAAAGTAGGACCGCCATAGATTCTCCCATCTCCGTTTTATAGCCGTGCCGATGTGGCCCCAGTCATAAAAACCCGATATGCCACCATATATCTCTGAAGCCTGCCAGAAAAGGCCCCTTCGTTTTGCCAGGTCCTCGATCTTTTCTACCTTCGTTCTATCTTTCATTCTTTTTCAGCTTTATGATTGCAGCTGCCAGATCGCCTCCACTTTCTATCAGAGCTTGCCTTGCCTGTTCTCGACTCGCGCCCGTTTGGCTGACCACAAGACTTACATCTTCTTCACTCGGTTCGGTCTGCCTCTCTTCGACCTCACCGAGTATTTGCCAGCTGGTCTGGCCAGATACTGTCAGTTTTGTTACTTGTGGATTTTTTATCACAATGTCTTTTTGGTCAGTCTTGATTATCACCTCATGGGCTTCTACCGGCACAGCCTGCATGCCTAGTTTTGCCATTGCTTTTTCAAGTTGTTTTGGGCTTATTTTCATAGCTTCATAATGAATTTTGTGAGCTATATAATATTGAAGAGATATTTTTTTATGTCTGCTGATGGAAAAGTCATTCATGGAAATGCAACTTCTTGATGTGGATTATGTGTTGCTCGAAAATAAGCCAGTGATAAGATTGTGGGGAAAGACGGCCGATGGTGAGCCTGTGTGTGTTTTTTACAACGGCTTTCTGCCATACTTTTTTGTCAACCGAGATCCAACGGATGTGTTGGGAAACAGTGCACTGATAGAGCCAACGAACAGGACTGCGCTGAACGGATCGAATAAGGTTTGGAAAGTGAGCATATCAAACCCAGCCGATGTGCCAAAGATAAGACAGAAACTTGAACAGGCTGGTCTGATCTGTTATGAGGCTGACGTTCTGTTTAAGTACCGTTTTATGGCTGATGCTGGACTAGCTGGATGTGGATGGATTAGTGTTGAGAACGGCCGGGCTGTTAATACAACAGCTGTACGGCCTCTTGCGGTTGAGGCAAAGAGTGTGGTTCCTATCGAGCGGTCGGATGATGTGCAGTTAAAAGTGCTCGCCTTCGACATAGAGTGTGTGACTGATAGTGAGAGGGTGCCTGATGCGAGAAGAGATCCTATCGTGTTGATCTCGGTTGCTTTTGACCCCGCATGGCAAGGTAGGCAGACTGTTGTGTTGTCGGTGAGGGATGGTGATGGTGTGAAAGCCTTTGAGAGTGAGGCTGAGATGATAAAGGCCTTTTTTGACATCATCAATGATTATGACCCGGATATCATAACTGGTTATAACTGTAACAACTTTGACCTTCCATACATCCTTGAGCGGGCTGTTAAGTTTGATATAAAACCCGTTTTTGGCCGTTGTGCGTACAAACCGGTGAGTGCCAGGAAGGTTGGTATAAGGTGTAGAGTTTCGGTTCCTGGGCGGGTTGTGGTAGACAGTTATGAGATAATAAAAAGGGACTTCTTCTTGCAGCGGTACGGGCTTGATTTTGTTGCCGAAAAGTTGTTGGGTGAGCAAAAGGTAAACATAAGATATTCACAGCTTGTACAATTATGGCGAGGTGGGCAAGATGGGTTTAACAAGCTCGTTGCATATTCTGAAAAGGATGCCTGGTTGGCACTGGAACTACTCAAAAGGTTGAACCTCATCGATAAGTACATCGCCCTTTCAAAGGTGGCGGGCACACTACTTCAGGACACAATTGATGGTGGTGAGACAACACGAATTGAACAGCATGTGTTGAGGGAGTTTAACAGAGCAGGCTATGTATTGCCGTGTAAGCCGAGCTCTGATGAGGTGGAACAGAGAATGACAAAGGCTGTGGGTGGTGGTGAGGTGCTCGAGCCGGTAAAAGGTCTTCACTCAAACATAGCCGTATTGGACTTCAAATCTATGTACCCTTCGATAATATGTGCATTTAATATATGTCCGTCGACGATAACGGACAGTGGAGGACTTCAAACACCATCTGGGGCTCGTTTCCTGCCAAAAGAGGTCAAGGAGGGCGTCATACCAAAAATAGAGCGACAGTTGATGGAGAAGAGGGAGGATGTGAAGAAAATGTTAAAAAAGATAAAGGATGTGAAGTTGAGCCGCACGCTCTGGTTGCATCAGTGGGCGCTCAAAATCATGGCAAATGCTTTCTATGGCTACTTTGGATACGCACGATCCAGACTTTATGATCCAAGGATCGCCAATGCCATCACATCATCTGGTAGGGCAATCATACTCAACACAAAAAAGTTCATTGAGGAGCAGCTTGGACGGCGAGTTGTCTATGGTGATACGGATTCGCTTTTTGTACAGCTGAAGAGCACAGATTTTGAACAGCAAGTGGCCGAAGCTAGACAAATCGTCGAACAAACAGCACAGCAACTCCCCTTTGGTATGCAGATGGAGTTTGAAAAGATATTAAAACGTTTTCTGCCTCTCACAAAAAAGAGATATGCTGCATTGGCTATCATACCTGGTGAAGAAGGTTATGAGGAGGTCATCGAAACCAAGGGTATCGAAACAGTGCGGCGCGATTGGTGCGATCTTGTGGGCATCACAATGAAAGCCATACTCGAAATTCTACTCAAGCAGACCGATATTAAGGCGGCTGTACAGTACTTCAAAACAGTGACCGAACAATTACTCAGTGGCAAGATACCAATACAGAATCTGGTTATCACAAAGACCATCACAAAGGCACCCAAAGCGTATGCGGGTGTGCAACCACACATCGAGTTGGTAAAAAAGATACAGGCGAGGTCGCCGGGTGAGGCACCGGGAATTGGTGATAGGATAGGATATGTTATCATCAAAGGTTCTCCTCACACTATGCTCTCAAAGAGGGCAGAAGATCCTAGTTATGTGGTAGAAAGAGGGCTCACCATAGACTGTAATTATTACATTGTAAATCAGTTGCTGCCTCCCATTGAGCGCATCTTCAGATCACTGGGTATTTCCAAAACAGAGCTGCTGGGTAATGGCAGGCAGACGGATCTGCTCGACATGTTGCCAAAAGGTCGTTTTGCATGTTCACGTTGTGGCCTAGATTGGCCTAGACCTCCCTTGGCTGGGGTGTGTGAATGTGGAGCACCATTTTAAAATCGAAATACGTAGCCCACTTCCACTCGCAGTAGGGGGGTGTGAAGTTGGACTAAATTCACGTATGGATTGGTTGCTAAAGGTCTCACTGGTTTGTGCTCTAGTCGGTTTGGCTGGGCTATGGATGGTTGTTCAGTGGTGGCCAGGTGAGCTATCAGCCATAGCCAGTATAGGACCTGAACAGGTAGGCAGCACTGTGCGTGTGTGCGGAAACATAACTTATAGATTTGTCTCAAAGGCAGGCCACATTTTTATGAAAATAGCTGATGGTAGTGGTGAGTTAGATATGGTTATATTTAACACAACTGCTGACAGTTTTGATGTACCTGCACAGGGCCAGACCGTGTGCGCTACAGGTAGGATTGAGTTGTACGAAGGTAGGATTGAGCTGCTACCAGTTAAAATACAGACAGCAACTGATCGAGGGTGAGCCAGATATCCGGTTTTTGTGCTTTTGTGAACTGCCAACCGGTTTTCGTGCGCCAAGCTATCAGGGCTATCGCGCCTGCCTTTGTTGCCCATTCAATCAATCTGGTTTGGCTGTCAGCGTTGAGTTTTGGTTTGGTGCGCCAGGCCTTGCATTCTATGGCTAGAATTAAACCATTCTTCAGCGCAACAATGTCGGGTGGTGTTAACCAACTCCCAGAAGCCGGAGCCCTTATAACGGCAAATCCTCTGCCACTCAGTAGGTGGAGAAGCTCGCGCTCATACACAACCCCTTTCCTGTAGCCCATTAAATTTTTTGTGATTTTGTTCGGATATATATGATTTTATGTCAATTAACGTAATATGGATCAGTTGAGTAGTGAAGAGGTTGCCAGACAGAGGCTGGCCAAAGACATCATTGGAGAGGTTGTACTCTCTGCAAATCCTGGTCAGACACTGCGTAAATGGAGGGAAATATTCAAGATATCACAAAAAAGATTGGCAAGTGAGTTGGGCACAACACCATCCGTCATATCAGACTACGAATCTGGTAGGCGGCGCTCTCCTGGTATAGGTATGGTTAAAAAGTATGTGCTGGGTCTACTCTCGATTGATAGTAATGTGGGAGGGGGTGTCAGTGGGTCATTTTTGCCCAGCTCTCAGGTGGGTCTGGCTTCAGCCATCATTGATCTGAGAGAGTTTGACCGAGCTGTTAGTCTTGCCGAGTTCTGTACAGCCATTTCTGCAAAACTTGTTGGCAAATCAACCGGTCAGTCCATACTTGGTTATACCATTATTGATGCTGTCAAGGCGATCACAGAGATGCCCACATCAGAGCTTGTGAGGTTGTATGGCATAACCACACAGAGAGCTCTCATATTCACAAAAATCAGTAGAGGTCGTACGCCTCTCGTAGCAATTAAACTGACAGGTCTAAGGCCTGCGCTTGTTGTGCTGCATGGTATAGCTACTGTCGATGAGTTGGGTAGGAGGATTGCCGAAGCAGAGGGAATACCTCTGGCTGTGTGTAATATTGAGAGTATAGAAGATGTCAAGGCAAGGTTGAGGGGGCTGGTCTAACTTTTGGCTTTGTGGGCCTGACAGATAGCCTGGCCATTTTCGATCAACACAGTTCCATACCAACCTTCGTATGCAGGCCCTGGATAGAAGATCTTCGTTTTCCCAATCACATCCTGACCAGCTGCTTCGTGTATGTGTGCGCACACAACCAAAAGGGGTTGGGTTTTCTGAACAAACTCTCTAATCGCTTTTGAACCAACATGTTGTCCTGATGATATTCTGTCGCAGTTTGTGTCATAGGGTGGGGCATGGACGAGTAGCACATCCGGTTTGAATTTGGCCAGTCCTGCTGCCACCTCCTGCTCTGTTGGCTCAAAGAGTGTATTGAATGGGGTACTCGCACCACCATATCCAGCAAACACCAATCCATTTAATTTTTGATTTTTGTTGTGCAAGTTTGCGCCCATCTCATCAAACAACTCGAGAATCTCGTGTGGGTCGTGGTTGCCTGGTACACAAAAGAGTTGTTTTTTTAGAGAGAGCAGCTTCTGTAATACAATTGTGGCTATGTCGAGTTGGGTAAAACCTACTGGTATGTCGAACATGTCTGTAAAATCACCAGGGCAGAGTATGGCATCGATATCATTAGATACCGAATCTAAGATGGGGTCGAGTTTTTTGTACTGTCCGTGTATGTCGGCAATTATAAGTAATTTCATAAAAAGAATTATTTTTTGAATTAAAAACTCTGACCCCATAATTTCGAATGGAGTTGTTTTTTGATTTAGATGTGATAACAGTGTTATAATTGATTTGATCTTTTTTTCTCTCTCCACTAGAAATCGAGGTGTGTGAGATTTGTTTTGATTTAATAATGGCGCGGCTTGCTTGTATAACAATGTTATCACACAAAAACATCAATCTATTTAAACCCCTATTTCATATAGAAATCCATGACCCAACAAAAATTAAAAGAAATACTTACAGATCTTCTGAATAACAAAAAACCCATTTTTAAAAACCGTGTGGTATTGAGTCCCGAATGGCTACCTGATGTCACACTCCACCGAGAAGAACAAATAAAAACCCTTGCCTCGATTATAGCACCGGCAACAAAAGGTCAGCCAATTTCAAATGTTTTTATATACGGTGGCACTGGGACTGGCAAAACATTAGTAGTTCGCCATCTCATGACAGAGCTGCAGGCAATGTCAAATCTGACGTTTCTCTATGTAAACTGCAAATTGAAGAGGGTCTCTGATACAGAGTACCGTCTGCTTGCAGAGTTGTGCCGTGCACTGGGTCAGGAGGTTCCAGCAACGGGTCTACCAACAGAGGAGATCTATAAGACGTTCTATGCTAGCCTAAAGGACAACCACACAATCATCATTCTCGATGAGGTAGATGCGCTTATTAAAAAGGTTGGTGATGGCATACTATACAATTTTCTCAGATCCGGCCAGAGAGCAAAACTGTCACTGATTGGCATATCAAATGACATAACTTTCATCGAAAATCTCGACCCAAGGGTAAGGAGCTCATTATCCGAAGAAGAGTTGATGTTTCCACCATACAATGCAACCCAATTACAAGACATACTAGCACAGCGCGCAGCATTAGCCTTTGAGGAAGGTGTGGTGGAGCAGGCCATGATCGCTAAGTGTGCCGCGCTCGCAGCACAGGAACACGGTGATGCACGCCGCGCAATAGACCTACTCCGTATAGCCGCTGAACTGGCCGAGCGTGCAGGCTGTCAGAAGGTGGGCACAGAATGGCTAGACATGGCAGAGCAAAAACTCGACCTCGATCGTTATATTGAGATTGTCCGCACACTACCCAGACAGTCAAAGGCAGTACTATCTGTGATAATCAGGCTTGCTGAGAGAGGGCCTGTGCAGACAGGGGATGTGATGTCACTCTATGAACGAATATGTACAGCAACAGGGCTAAAGATATTAACACCACGTCGTGTTTCGGATCTCATCGCCGAATTGGAAATGCAGGGTATCATTCAGTCTCGCATCGTCTCAAAAGGTAGATACGGCCGGAGTAGGGAGATAAGCTTAAAACTGGCCAAACCCATAGTTGAAAAAATCAAGACAGTGCTCTCAAGTCATTTTACCTCCCTTTAGTATGGATAGAAAAGAGGCATTCCATTTAGCACTCTCAAATGGTGTGTTACTTTCTCCACAGGCAGTAGAGCTTACCAAAGATGAGCTGATGTCCCTTATCACAAAAACCAAAGCTAAAGGTGGGCTAGTCGTTCAACCCGAGGCTGTGAGGATAACACAGCGAACTGTAAGGGCTGTCCAGATGACATCAGCAGATTATGTGAAATACTATGTTAACAAATACAATGCCCTCAAGGCGATACTTGATAGAAAACTCCCCGACAGTGTGGCCATAAACAAACTGAGCACTGGCCATGCCACAATTGTGGCCATGATCAGAGGTGGGACTGATAAGGGGTTCATGGCAGAGGACCCAACTGGACAAATCGAGGTTGTGGCTAAGGAACAACCAGAACAAGATGTGGTGGTTGGCATAACAGGTTATGTAAGGGCCGGCAAGCTGTGGGCAGAACAGCTGATCTGGCCCGATGTTCCACTTACCCACACCCCATCCACCTTACCAGGTCTGACAGCCATCCTAAAGGGTCGAACAATACAGATAGATGATCACAGCCTTACAATCACAACCACTCCAACATGGATCACAGTCTCAAGAGAAAGCCAACATGTGAATATTCTAGTCTATCAGACAGAGAACCCACAACCCAGACAGTGGCTTAGGTACCGCCATCTCAATCCATCCCCAACAGACATAAACTCAACAGACGATGTATGGCTACTCGAGCCCATACCCGACATCATATGGCTACTCACAGAAAAGCCATTCTACGATGTGTACAGAGGTGTTGTGATTTTTTCACCAGGATCGGAGGCCGTAAGGCTTGATCTCTCAAACATGACCATCATACGGGACTGTACAGCACCATAACAGGCATCATCAACACACCCATAAGATGTGTTCTTTTTGTGCCTGTCAGTGGGGCTATGAGACCGATTGCCGTGGCTACACCCAACACCACAAGACCGATAAGCCCTGTCAACACTCCAACAAGACATACAAGACCAGTCATTATGACCAAATTGAGCACTCGATAATTAACACGCTGGATAATGCTGGCAAACCTGTGAGTCAGTGTGAGCGTTACCATAGCCGAAACGCCTGTGGCAAAGAGAGCCGTTGCCATCAACACAGCCATCTCACCAAAACCAAAACTGCCCAAAATCTGTTGTACGGCTATGGCTGCACCAGATCTCGGCTTATCAATCAGATAGAGTGCGAGCAGCGAGAAAAGCGTTGATACGGTTGTTATACCCCCAACAGCAATCAGAAACTCCCTTGCATCCCTCCTCCGTGTAGTCTCCTGTACAACCACCGCAGCCTGGGCAGGCCCTATACTGGGTAAGATACCAACTATCATCCCAGCCAACCAACCTTTCAAAGTACCCACAATCCCAGTCAGTTTACTCAACCTCACCCGATCCACCCTCTGAGCTGGTATGGTCTTACCCACTCTCATCGAAACAATGAGTGTTGGCAGACCAAAGAGACCTGTAAATACAGGAAATAACAACCACTGCGATGGCAGCACAGCATTGTTTAGCAAGATCAGACCAAAAAGGCCAGCCAATAGGAATACGGTAAGTCCCCAAGCCCTTTTTGGCCCCTCTGTCCATACCATGACAGCCACAATCACTACCAACAACCAGAACATGTAAAGTCTAGCCATTTGATAGAATACAGGTAATGCGACAAACATGAGTGGTGCAAATACAATACTCAGCACGATCACACCAATCCCACCTGCTACAGTCAGCCACACTGCCTCATAACCTCGACCTTCCAACATCAGTCGATGTCCTGGCAACACAGACAGTGCCGTTTCGGCATCGGGTGCACCGATAAAAACAGAAGGTATGAAAGAAACAAAACTGTTTGCAATCACACACGCTACTATGAAAATGGCCAGTGCAACAGGACTGGCAATGCTGAGCAACCACGACAGAATGGCCAACATACCGGCTATGAATGTGTTGGGATGTATGCCGGGTAGCAGGCCTGCCACCACCCCCACACCAACACCAGCCAATGCCCACCCAAGAATGTCAATCATCTCATCACCGATGCAATCCTCTCCATGGCTTTTTTCAATAAAGGCATGGCCGTGGCATAGCTGATCCTGAAATAGCCCTCCCCACCAGATCCAAACTCACTACCCGGCACAACCATCACACGTGCTGATCTGAGCAGCCACTCAGCCCACGTAGCCGAATCAAAACCAGCTGGTACAGCAGGAAAGACATAGAACGCTCCCTCAGGCCACACAAATTTAAATCCAGCCCTCCTCAGCTGCCGGCACACAAATTGTCTCCTTCTGTCATACTGGCTCACTATCCGCCGCTCAAAGGCTTTCATACCCTTGAGACCCTCTACTACAGCTGCCTGTGATATGCTGGGCGCACATATTGTCGTAAAAAGATGCATTTTCGACATCACCTCAATAAACCTACTCGGCCCTACAGCCCAACCAATTCTGAAACCAGGTACAGCAAGGCTCTTTGAGCAGGAAAAGAGACTTATTACATGCTCTGACATACCATTCAGTGAACCTATAGAGATGTGACGACCTTCATAAACGTACTTCTCATATGCTTCGTCTGATATGATCAGCAAACCATGTTCGAGTGCAAATGTGGCTACCTCCTCAAGCACATTCCTTGACCAAACAACACCAGTTGGATTGGCAGGACTGTTGATGATGAGCGCCTTCGTCTTTTCAGCCAGTATAACCCGTCTTGCAGCTTCTGTGTCAAATTGCCAACCACCATCCTCGGACAGTCTTACAGGCAAAGGCGCACCAGATAGCATCTCAATGAGAGGTCTGTACGCCAGAAACGAGGGATCGGGATAGAGCACACCCTCTCCTGGATCTACACAGGCCATCAGGGAGAGGAGCAGGCCCTCAGAGGAGCCACATGTTATGAGTATGTTGTCAGGCCCAACATCCACCAATCGATTCTCTTTAACAACCTTTTTGATCACAGCCTCGATGAGCTCAGAGTTGCCCATAGGAGCTGTATATCCTGTTTTACCTGCTCTGAGCGCACGACTAGCAGCAGCCATCACAGCCCGGGGAGGGGTGATGTCGGGCTCACCCGGACCCAATGATATTATATCTTTACTCTCAGCAGCCAACTTTAGCAGCCGACCCATCACAGAACCTGGCAGCTCATACCCTCTCTCAGACAGCGTGTCTTTTAACATGTTAAATTTTAACCACGGGCATAAAATTAGTTATGAGTTCACTCAAACAACTTGAGCCACTCTTTAAACCAAAGGCGGTTGCCGTTGTTGGTGCTAGTCGCTCACCACAAAAAGTCGGCCACGTGATATATCGCAATTTTCTCGAATCAGGTTTTAAAGGGGAAGTGTATGCCGTTAATCCCACCACATCACAACTTCTTGGTCGGCCATGCTGGCCAACCGTCCGGGCAATCAAAAGGCCCATCGATCTGGCGGTAATTGCACTACCAGCCTCAGTTGTGCCGACGGCTTTGGAGGACTGTGGCAGGGCTGGTGTGAGGGCAGTCATAGTCATATCAGCTGGTTTTAAAGAGATTGGCAATACAGACCTTGAGAATAAGATAAAAGCAATTGCAAAAAGGTATGGCATGAGATTACTCGGACCTAACTGTTTGGGTGTATTTGATCCGAGAAGCGGTGTCGATACATTCTTTCTACCCCGCTATAAACTTGAAAGACCAGGTCCAGGCAGCATAGCCTTCATCTCACAGTCAGGCGCTCTAGGATCTGTGCTGCTCGATTGGATGGCCATGAAGGGTTACAGGATATCAAAATTCGTCAGCTATGGCAATGCCGCGGATATCGATGAGGCAGACCTGCTAGCCTATCTTGCAGCTGATCCTACCACATCTGTGATCGCGATATACACAGAAGGTATAGAGAAAGGGAGAAAATTTTTCAATGTAGCAAAAAAAGTGACACGCAAAAAGGCTGTCATAGCCCTGAAGGCAGGCACAACAGAGATGGGTCGGGCAGCAGCAGCCAGTCACACTGGCAGTCTGGCAGGTCAGACTGAGATTTATAGAGCAGCATTCAGACAGTCAGGCATCATCGAGGCAGCAAATCTCGAACAGATATTCGATTTTGGCCGTGTGATTGCCACTCAGCCTCTACCCAAAGGACCGGCTGTACAGATCATCACAAATGGAGGCGGGTATGGTGTGTTGACCACAGATGCGATAGTGAACACAGGACTTCGTCTAGCAAGGATGGACTCAAAAAGTCTTGCCAAGCTGAGAGAGATCATGCCAGCCCATGTGGTGTTGGGTAACCCCATCGATTTAACAGGAGATGCAGATGTCGAGCGCTATGACAAGGCTTTGGAAGTCGTGCTGAAGGATCGTGCAGTTGATGCGGTTGTGTTGATCACACTTTTCCAGACACCAACACTCACACCCGATATCGTCGAGACTGTGACGGCTGTGGTTGGCAAAAAGCCACTCGTTGTAATTGCAGCTGGTGGAAGGTATACAGAGGTTCTGAAAAAATCGTTAGAGGATGGAGGTGTGCCGTGTTTTTCATATCCCGAGGCAGCAGCTGCTGCCCTGCGCGCACTCTGGCAGAGAGCACAGCAGATATGAGATATGTGATGTCTTTGGGTGGCTCCGTGATGGTGCCCGCAGACATTGATGTGGAATGGCTGTCAGCTTTTAAAGAGGTTATAACCAAGCACATAAGATTGGGAAAATTTTTTACCATCATATGCGGTGGAGGAGCGACATCGAGAACATATCAGGCTGCAGCCGCCAACCTTACAAGGTTAGATCCAGAAGATGTTGACTGGCTAGGTATACACGCCACGAGGTTAAATGCCCATCTGTTGCGCACAATATTCAGAGACTTTGCATATCCCAGGATAATAAAAAATCCCAAACAGGCAGTCAGGACGAGAAAGTCTGTTTTGATAGGAGCTGGTTGGAAACCTGGCCGTTCAACAGACTACTGTGCCGTTATGTTAGCAAAAAGGCTTGGTATTCACACAATTCTCAACATATCCGACATTGACTATGTGTACACAGCAGATCCCAAAAAACACAGAGATGCAAGACCGATAGAGAGGTTAGATTGGGCCACATTTATTGACATGCTTCCCAAAAGCTGGTCACCAGGACTACACAGTCCATTCGATCCAGTAGCAGCCAGGCTTGCTGCGAGATCAAAACTGATGGTTGTGGTGATGGGGCCCGACACAGCAAACCTCGATGCACTCCTTTCGGGCAAAAAATTCACAGGAACTGTGATCGGACCAGAATGAAAAGGCAGAACGTGGTAATAATGGGAGCAGCGGGTAGGGATTTTCACAATTTTAACATGATCTTTCGCAACAATCCGGCTTACAGGGTTGTTGCCTTCACAGCAGCCCAAATACCCGGCATTGCTGGTAGACTATATCCACCATCACTTGCAGGCAGGCTGTATCCAAGGGGCATTCCGATTTTTCCTGAAGAACATTTACCCCATCTGATCAAGAAGTTTGGAGTTGACAAGGTTGTGCTCGCTTACTCAGATTTGTCCTACTCACATGTCATGCACACCGCCTCTTTGGTGGCTTCGTTGGGGACTGATTTTTGGCTGATCGGCCCAGCCAGTACGATGTTAAAGTCAAAAAAACCTGTGATTGCAGTTACGGCTGTGCGTACGGGTTGTGGCAAATCACCCACAACCCGTGCTGTGTGTGACATTCTGAAAAGGCTGGGCAGACAGCCTGTTGTGATAAGGCACCCCATGCCGTACGGCGATCTGGAAAAGCAAGCTGTGCAGAGATTTGCAACCCTACACGATCTTGATGTCCAGCATTGCACAATCGAGGAGAGGGAGGAATACGAACCTTTGATAAGAATGGGAATAACGGTTTTTGCTGGTATTGATTACAAAAGAATTCTGGCAAAGGCTGAGAGAGAGGCTGATATAATAATATTCGATGGAGGTAACAATGACTGGCCTTTAATAAGGCCTGATCTGCACATTGTGCTGGTCGATCCCCTAAGACCAGGCCATGAGATCAGCTATTGGCCTGGTGAGGTAAATCTGAGAATGGCTGATGTTGTGATAATAAACAAAATATCAGCTGCAAGGCGGGCTGATATACAGCTTGTGGAATCCAATGTTAAGAAGTACAATCCAAAAGCAAAAATTCTCTACTCTGATTCTAAGATAACTGTTAGCAATCCAAAAGCTATAAGATCAAAACAGGTTTTAATCATTGAGGATGGTCCAACCCTAACCCACGGTGGCATGGCCTGGGGAGCAGGAATGGTTGCAGCCCGTCGTTACCATGCCAAGGCTGTCGATCCCAGACCATGGGCAGTCGGAAGCATTAGAGATGTTTACAAAAATTATCCCCATCTTGGACCAATATTACCAGCCATGGGCTACTCTGAGCAACAAATAAAGGAGCTGGAGATAACAATAAACCGTGTACCATGTGATGCAGTGATTGCCAGCACACCTACTGATCTACGTCATCTGATCAAAACCAAAAAACCCATTGTCCGTATTGGCTATGAATTGGTGGAGAGAGGCAAACTTGAGAGTATAATAAAGGACTTTGTCAGCTACCATATGCTCAGCTCAACCACAACAAGCTGACCATCGAGTAGCCCTACCCTCCTCATACCAGCAACTATAGCAGGCCTGCCACAACTCATATTGTAGCCAGCAAAACTCTGAATGGGTGTGCCATTCTGCCAGGTAGTGGTGATGTTGAAGTTCGCCTTACCATCAATCCTACCAGCCCAACAGGTGGCATTTATAAAACTGGCATTCACAATTCCATCTTCAACAATGGCAGAAGAGAGCTGTACAAGCCGGGCAGTTAGGCTATCAACCACAACATCGGCTGTGGCTCTATCAAAGCTTGTGCCCAAAAAGCTCAGTATGTAAAAAAGTATCACAAAGAACACCAGTGCTGCAACCACAAACTCAAATATCATCTGTCCACGCATTTTTAATATTTTGTGCAATTATTATTAATGAAAAGGGCCCTCTTACTCATTCTGCCTATACTGCTGCTATCAGGCTGCACAATCCCCGGCATAGGCACATTACCATTCTTTGGCCCTGCCACAACAGCCTATGAAAACGATGTGATAATTATTAAGGAGCTGAGCGCACTACCAGAAAAGGTTGCACCAGGTCAGCCTGTCAAATTGGTTGCATATGTTCAGAATGTGGGCAATGTTCTAGTGGATAAAATAACAGTCGAGCTGTACGATTACTGTCCTGGGCAGTTCAGCCCAAAAGATCCTAGGCAGTTCAACCCAAAATATACCACTGAAAATTTTCTACCAGGTCAGATAAAGAGTTTTGAATGGGAACTTACTGCAGCCCAGCTCAAGTTACCCACAACATGTCAAATGAAAGTAAGGGCTAACTATTCCTACACAACACAGGCACTTTCTACAATATCCTTTATCCATTATACAGAATATCAGAGGCTTCTCTCAGAGGGTAAGTTCAGCCCAAGACAGCCATACATCGCACAGGGCTATGGCCCGATAAAGCCCATACTCTCAACCCTTGAACAACAGCCCATACCAGTCCTAGAGGGTTCGACATTCACAGCAACATTTGAGATTGAGAATAGGGGAGGAGGATTTTTAGAAAAAAATCAGATAGAAGCTGACAAAATTTCATTTTCTTCTTTGAGTAAGGAGGACGAAGAGAAGGAGGGCTCTATAGCAAATAAATTGAATGAGTGCAAAAAGCAGTGGGGCACGATCGAGCTTGTACAGCAAAGATCGGCAAGGTTGGCCTGTGAGGGCATACCAACACCTAAGGTGGCAACTGAGACAACCATCACAATCACAACAAACATCAGCTACAATTACGAGTTCAGAAAGGATGTGATCGTTACAATCCAGCCAGCCTAAAGCATTTAAATTTAATCACTCCAATACTTAAAATGGCAAAACAGGCTTTGCTTCTTTTGGTATTAGCTATACTGGTACTTTCTGGATGTGTGACAGGCCCAGCACCTACTGGCCAGGGTATTACAATTCTTAGTTTTGAAGCCATACCGTCCGAGGTATATTCGGGCGAAAATGTCCAGCTCGCACTGAAAATACAGAATCAGGGTGCATCGACAGCTAAGGATGTAAAGGTAAAGCTTTTTGGTATAGACCCAACCGAATGGCAGGCAGGTACACGTTTTGATAGAGAAATTGGTGATATGGTGGGTGCCATAGAGGGCATGCCCGGTGCAACAGAGACTATCTATTGGACTGTTCAGACACCCTCACCAGGTCCTGGCATAACATATCCATATACAGTAACAGCAAGGGTTTTCTACAAGTACACAACATCAGCTGTTCAGACGATAACAGTTGTAAGTGAGAAAGAATTTATGGATTTAAAGGATAGGGGCCAGACCCTACCAATCAAATCAACAGTATATACACAGGGTCCACTGACAATAGCCATGACCACAAAGCCAGTATATGCGAGCGAGACATGGGAGAAAAAGTGGTTCCCAATAAGCTTTAGAATTCAAAATGTGGGTGGTGGTGTGCTGAGAGCAGAGCCTGGCTGGGGCTGGACACCAACATATGGAGGTGTTGAGCTCGAATATCCTGTAAAAGTGACCATTGAGATGCCATCAGGGCTAAGCCTAAGAGGTGATTGTGCAGACTATGAGTGGGGCAAATGGGTCTCCCTTTTCGATAACAGTTTTGAGGATACATGCCTTGTTGATCTAACCAGCATACCAGAGATCAGTGTGGACAAAACGATTAGAATAAAACTAGATTATGATTACTACATCTCAGCCAGCACAACAATCACTGTTACTGGTCGTACGGCAGGCGGTCTGTTTGGTTAATAAGTTTTGAAATCAATCTATTTTATGAGGGCCTGCTGGCTGATTTTGGCTTTGATTGCCATCTCTGGCTGTATAGGCCAGGCTCCCATAACAGGAAATGGTATTGTGATTGAGAGCTTTGAGCCTGATTTCAAAACAGTCTATTCAGGCGAGATTGTCAATTTCAATCTAAAAATAAGAAACACAGGTTCTTCGGTTGCAGCTCCTGTGTGGGCAGAACTGCTGGGTGTTGATCAAGATTTCTGCTGTGAAGTTGTTGGAACAGGGCCTTGGTATAAAAATGAAAAGCTACCAAATGAGCCAGGCTGTCGATATCCAGGCAGCGCGGGTGCTCAACCAAAACAGCTATTACCCCCAGATCCATTTTGGGGCACAGCAGGTGAGACCATGACGTGTTCCTGGACATATAAAATACCACAATTTCCAAAGGGCTTTTACAGAGAATATCAGCCAACAGTTAGGATCTTCTATGGCTACACCACAACCCTTGTACAAGCCATAAACCTGCTCACAAGAGAGGAGATGCTGGATATAGAGAGATCTGGCAAACCCCTACCAAGTCAGACAGTTTCTATAACAGCAGGCCCACTCTCAATAAAAGCTGAGATGGCAAGCCCTGTCAGGGTTTTTGGCAACACTGTTACATTTCCCATAAAGCTCACAATCAACAATATCGGTGGAGGTGTGGCCTGTCTGCCAGGTCGATGCAAGAAAACAGTACAGGGCGGTGAGGCGTGGAACAGAATAAAACTTTCAATAAAAGGTGTGCAGCTAAGCGACTGTCAGGATAGTATGGAGGCTGAGCTATACCAGGGCCAGACAACCCTAACATGTCAGGCCAGCCTAACAGATCTGAGGCTTACAGGCCCTGAACAGAGACAACTCACAATAACCGCAGAATATGAATACTTTATCGAGCAGAGCACATCAATTACTGTCAAAGCAGAGCAGATTTAAACAAAATCAGTCAATCTTGTTTGGGCCCTTTCATCTTTCTGCATAACAGGCCTACCATCGTGTAGTAGCCT
>FWWL01000264.1_pt1 | contig 151502 bp, 130 predicted proteins | sample 2228331 | NCBI WGS metagenome assembly FWWL01 (sample SAMEA103939775, study PRJEB20133) | metagenome | reverse complement strand
CCCGTCGCCGCCGAGCGCGCCACCCTGCCCCCGCCCGCCGACCTGCTGGAGGACATCCTGACCCGCCAGGACGAACTGCGCGAACACCTGCTGCGCCTGCGCGCGATGCTGAATGGGGAGGGGGAGGAATGATGGAACAGTGGACGTTGCCGGAGGGGTGGGAGTGGGTTCACGTTGCCCAAGTTGCCATCCCTACAACACAAAGAAATCCTTCAAGCGAGCCCAATGTGCCATTTCAGTATGTGGATATTGGCGCAGTAGATAATCAAGAATTTGCGATTGTGCCTGAACGGGTCAGAACGATATTAGGAAAAGACGCACCGAGTCGCGCTCGCAAAGTCATTCGTCATAAAAATATCATTTTTGCAACAACCAGACCCTACCTTAAGAACATTGCTCTTGTAACAGAAGAACTCGATAACCAAATTTGTTCTACGGGTTTTTGCGTTTTGTGTCCGATAGAAGAAAAGATAGATTATCGTTACTTATTTCGTGTCTTGGGAACAGACGTATTCATCAAACAACTGCTACCGAAACAACGTGGAGCAAATTATCCAGCCGTTACGGATACGGATGTTTTTGAAGCCGAAATCCCCATCCCCTACCCGGACGACCCCGCGCGCTCGCTGGCGGAACAGCGGCGCATCGTGGCGCGGCTGGAAGCCGGGCTGAGCGAAGTCCGCGACATGCGCGCGCTGGTGGAGAAGATGCAGCGCGACCTGGCGGCGGTGATGGAGTCCGCGCTGGCGGAGGTGTTTGAGCAGAATGCTTTTACTCCAATAGACTTGGAAAAAGTTGTGGAGATTCATGATAGTGGTCGCGTACCGATAAAAGAGAGTGAGCGAAAGCCAGGAAATATCCCCTATTGCGGAGCCAATGGAATTATTGACTATGTAGATGGATTTACTCACGATGGCGAGTTTGTGCTGTTGGCAGAAGACGGGGGAAATTTCAAAGCGTTTGAAAAGAGCGCATACATGATGCAAGGGAAGTTTTGGGCTAATAATCATGTGCATATTTTGCGAGGAATGCCCGGCAAACTGGAGGCACAATATCTGTACTTTGTTCTTTACCATGCAGACTTGACTCCATATTTGACCGGGGCAACAAGACCAAAACTGACACAAACAGCCATGCGAAGGATTGCAATACCTGTACCCTGCGCTGACGACTCCGCCCGCTCGCTGGCGGAACAGCAGCGCATCGTGGCGCGGCTGGAGGGCATCCAGCAAGAAGTCCGCGCCGGGCGCGAGTTGCTGGCGCAGGATGAGCAGCGCATCGCCCAGTTGGAGCAGTCCATCCTGGCGGCGGCGTTTCGGGGGGAGCGTCCCGAAGGCTGATTTCGACCTTTGAAGTTGCCCATCCAAAGCCTTTGGGACGGTTCAAAAGGTCTATCCCAGATTCAGGTTATAATCATGTTTTGTGTTTTCCGCTCTTCGAGAGGTTTTCAACTGAGCATGGACGATTCCTATGAGAATCGAAACACGTTTGATTCTGGGTGATTGTCGAGAAAAACTCAAAGACCTGCCAGACAACTCGGTGGATTTAATCTTTACCTCGCCGCCTTATGCAGACAGTCGGGCGAATACTTATGGAGGCGTTAAGCCAGATGAATATGTTTCCTGGTTTTTGCCTGTTTCAAGTGAGTTATTGCGGGTTCTCAAACCTACAGGCACTTTCGTGCTGAACATCAAAGAAAAAGTGGTCAATGGAGAACGCCATACATATGTGATTGAGATGATCCTGGCTATGCGAGAACAAGGCTGGCTGTGGACAGAAGAGTTCATCTGGCACAAAAAGAATAGTTATCCTGGAAAGTGGCCGAATCGGTTTCGAGATGCCTGGGAGCGTTTGCTGCAGTTCAACAAAAGCCGAAAATTCAACATGTATCAGGAAGAAGTCATGGTGCCTATGGGGGACTGGGCGGAAAAGCGATTAAAAAATCTCAGTCATACAGACCTGGTACGTGATCCTTCTCGTGTTGGCAGTGGATTTGCCAAACGTGTAGCAAACTGGCTCAATCGTGATAAAGTTTATCCCACAAACGTGCTGCATCTTGCCACTGAAACAAAAAACCGCAATCATAGTGCAGTTTTTCCTGAGGCATTGCCTGAATGGTTCATCAAACTGTTTACCCGACCAGGAGATTGGGTACTGGACCCCTTCATGGGTTCTGGCACAACACTTCGCGTGGCTCAACGTATGGGTAGAAATGGAATTGGTATAGAGATTCTTCCGGAATACTATGAATTGGCAAAAGAGCAGATTGAACCAGTTGTGGATTTGCCTTTGCAGTTAACACTTCTCGATAAGCCTAACATGTATGAACCCGCTAAACCTGAATGATGTTTTTAATTTTGTTGAGCAAAACATAGGAAATTTTCATGCTCGGCGTGCTGCGAGTTTACGGGCCCTCCGCCTGGATCAAATCCTCAAGCGTAAAAACCCTTATTTGTTTCGGGCAAAAAACATCCAGACTGCTCAAGACCTTGTCAAGACTTTGCTAGATTCCCACCTCTCTTCGCAAGAAGAAACGCTGTTTGGAGATTTCCTGGAGCAATTGGCGATATTCATCTGCGCTCGTGTTTATGGAGGGCGAAAATCAAGTAGCGAAGGCATTGACATCGAATTCGAGAAAGATGGAACACTTTACCTTGTGTCGGTCAAATCTGGACCAAACTGGGGCAACAGTAGCCAGATAAAGCGCATGGTGGAGAATTTCAAGCAGGCTCAGAAGAGACTGCGCACCAGCGGTAATCAAAAACGCGTTGTGGCTGTAAACGGTTGTTGTTATGGCCGCGATCCTCACCCTGATAAGGGGGATTACCTGAAGTTATGCGGACAGGCTTTCTGGGAGTTTATTTCTGGCAACGACCAACTCTACGTAGAGATCATTGAGCCACTTGGACACAGGGCTAAAGAGCGAAACGAAGCGTTTCAATCTGAGTACGCGCGCATTCTTAATATTTTTACGCAGCAATTCTTGAGAGATTTCTGTACAGAAGATGGGTGCATTGATTGGCACAAACTGGTTGCTTTTAATGCTTCCCGCCAGCCTTGATCGACATGTGTGGCGGCTGTGCCGATAACCTTCTCCATTTACACTTTTGAGATACGACTTGCTCTGTTGTAAACACTACAAGCACGATGAAACCACGAGAAAGTCGGTACGTCAAAGTCGCTCACGTCATCCTTCGATAAACTCAGGACATTGCCCTTTGGCAGGCTCAGGGCGACGCCCTTCGACAAGCTCAAGGCGTCGCCCACCACAACATCCACCTCTAAGTTTTGTTTCAGCTGATCCGTCTTTGTAACAGCGCAAGCCATATCCCAGAAATGCAAACAAAGAAGGTTGACAGAACAGACCTCTCTTCCGCTCAATGCTGACACCTTCTAGCGACATCCTCGGGTCTGTCGCCCCGCGTCGCATGAGCCGTGGTGGGGCGAGGCGCAACGCCGCTCGCCCCTGTGCCTTCGCCGCGCGGCGCGCCGCTCAGATGTGAATCGGCGCGCCGACCACGCCATGCGCGGCTTCCATGAGCGATTCGCTTAACGTCGGATGCGCGTGCACCGCCCGCGCGATCTCCTCGGCGGTGAGCTCGGCGGACTTCGCCAGCACGAACTCCGGCAGCAGCTCCGTGACATCCGGTCCGACGCAATGCACGCCCAGGATTTCGCCGTATTTGGCATCGGCGACGATCTTCACGAAGCCGTCGGTGTTGTCCAGCGCGAGCGACTTGCCGTTGGCGCGCAGCGGGAACTTGCTCACTTTGACGTTGTAGCCGCGCTCGCGCGCCTGCGTCTCGGTTAACCCCATGCTCGCCACTTGCGGGTGGGTGTAGGTGCAGCGCGGCATAGCCTCGTAGTCGAGCTGCGCGACGTGCCCATGATACTTGCCCATGCGCGCTGCGATTGCCTCCGCCGCCACGACGCCCTGCGCCGAAGCCACGTGCGCCAACCGCAACTTGCCCGTCACGTCGCCGATGGCATACACGCCCGGCGCGCTGGTCTGCATGTGATCATCCACCTCGATGTAGCCCGCCTTGTTGAGCGCAACGCCCACCTTCTCCAGACCGATGTCGCGCGTGTTAGGCACGACGCTCACCGCGACCAGCACCCACTCCGCGCGCGCAGACGCGCGCCCGCCCGACACATCCTCGTAGAAGACCTCCACGCCTTTCTCGTCCAGCCTGGCATCCACCACCTTCGCGCCGGCGATGGTCTTGATGCCATCGCGGTTAAAGGAGCGCGTCATCTCGGCGCTGACCTCTTCATCCTCCAACGGCATGATGCGCGGCAGCGCCTCGAGCACAGTCACCTCCGCGCCGTAGGCGTTGAAGATCCAGGCGAACTCCATGCCGATCGCGCCAGAGCCGATCACGATCATGGACTTGGGCGCGCGCTGCACTTCCAAAAGCTGGCGATAGGTGAACACGCGCGAGCCGTCTGGTTGCAGGAAGGGCAGCGTCATCGGGTGTGCGCCGGTGGCGATGATGATGTTGCGCGCCTTGACGACTTGTTCCTCCGCGCGATTTTCCACCAGGATGGCGTCGGGTGCGATTAGCGCGCCCGAGCCGAAGATCACTCTGACGTTGTTCTTCCGCATCAGGAACTCCACGCCCTTGACCAGCCGCTGGCTCACCTCGCGGCTGCGCTTATAGGCGCGCGCGTAGTCCACCCGCAGGTTGTCGAAGAAAATCCCGTATTGCTCGCCGGACCGTAGCGCGTGAACCAGCTCCGCGTTGTGCAGCAGCGCCTTGGTGGGGATGCACCCCCAGTTCAGGCAGATGCCGCCGAGCTGATCGCGCTCGATGATCGCCGCTTTCAAGCCGAGCTGAGCGGCGCGGATCGCGGCGACGTAGCCGCCAGGTCCCGCGCCCAGCACAGCCACGTCGTATTCGCCGTGCGGTTTTGTGACAGGAGCAGCAGTCATGATGAGGGATTATCTATCACAACCGATCAATGACCGCCTGTGCCATGTCGCGCGTGCCCACCACCCTGCTGCCAGGGCTGGCGATGTCACGGCAGCGCAAGCCATCATCCAGCGCGCGCGCGACCGCGCGCTCGACGCGCTCCGCCTGCTCAGCCAGACCAAACGACCAGCGCAGCATCATCGCCGCGCTCAGGATCATGGCGAGCGGGTTCGCAATGCCCTGCCCGGCGATGTCGTGCGCGGCGCCGTGGATCGGCTCGTACAGTCCGCGCCGGCAGCCGTGTCGGTTGAGCGCATCACCCAACGACGCGCTCGGCAACATACCCAATGATCCAGCCAGCATCGAGGCTTCGTCGCTCAAGATGTCACCGAAGAGGTTTTCGGTGGCGATCACGTCGAAGCTGCGCGGGTTGCGCAACAGGTGCATGGCGCAGGCGTCGGCGTACATGTCCTCGTAAGTCACGTCGGGGTATTCCTCGCGCAGCTCGTGCGCCACGGCGCGCCAGAGCCGCCCCGTCGCCATCACGTTGGCTTTATCCGCCTGAGTCACCTTGCGCCTGCGCCCGCGCGCCAGCTCAAACGCCATAATCAGCAGCCGACGGATTTCCGACTCGGTGTAGGAGGTGGTGTCCACAGCGGAGCGGTTGGGCGGCTCGCCGGTCTGACCTTGCGGCTTGCCGAAGTAAGCGCCGGCGGTCAGCTCGCGCAGGATGATCACATCTGTGCCGCGCACGATCTCCGGCTTCAGCGGCGAGGCGTCGAGGAGCGCGTCGAACGTCTTGACCGGGCGCAGATTTGCGAACAGGTCCAGCGCCTTGCGCAAGCCGAGGATGGCTTGTTCGGGGCGCACGGTGGCGGTGGGGTCTTGATCGAAGCGCGGGGTGCCCACTGCGCCGAAGAGGACTGCGTCGGCGTCTTGCGCCATGCGCAGCGCGTGTTCGGGCAGCGCCGTGCCGAACTGCTCAATCGCGCAGCCGCCCACGTCGGCGGTGTGGATGTCGAGGTCGAGGTTGAGCGCCTGCAACACGCGCACCGCCTCCGCGCACACTTCGCGCCCGATGCCGTCGCCAGGCAACACAGCAATGCGTAACACCATGATGGCTGATTAAACCGCGCTTGCGCAAAACGCGCCGCCGACCTGTAAGACAGGCGCGCTGCGCGCAGCGCGCGCCCGTTGTGGTATCTTCGGTGCTCACGCTGCCGCGTGCTGCATGATGCTGCCGTTCATCAACGACCTGGAGGATGTCGAGCTACCGCTGCCAACACCGCTGCGCGTGCAGGCTGACACACGGTTCACCGGCAAAGGGGTGACCATCGCGCTGGTTGACTCTGGGTTTTATCCGCATTCTGATTTGACGCGCCCACGCAACCGCATCCTGCGACACGTGGACGCGCGCCTGCTGCATCCGCGCGAGTCGGCTTTGCCCGCGCTGACGCTGCACGCCACCCAGTGGCACGGCACGATGACCAGTTGTGTGTGCGCCGGCAACGGCTACGCAAGCATGTATCGCTACACCAGCCTGGCGCCAGACGCGCAAGTGGTGTTGGTGCGCGTGGGTCAGAAAGGCAGCGCGCACATCACCGAGCAAGACATCGCGCGCGGGCTACGGTGGATCGTTGAAAACGCTGACCGCTTTCGCATACGGGTGGTGAATATCTCCGTCGGCGGCGATGTGCCCAGCACGGGGCGCATGACCCCGCTCGACGCGCTGGTGGAGGAGGCAAGCAGCCGAGGGCTGGTGGTCGTGTGCGCGGTCGGCAACAGCGGCAGCCGCCGCGTAGTGCCTCCCGCCAGCGCGGCATCGGCGATCAGCGTGGGAGGATTGGACGACCGCAACGCGCTCGACCCCAAGCAGTGGGGCATGTACCACTCCAGCTTCGGGCGCGGCGTGCGCGGCGTGCTAAAGCCGGAGGTGCTCGCGCCTGCGGCATGGCTCGCCGCGCCCATGCTGCCCAACACGCGCACCCACCGCGAAGCAGATTTCCTCTGGAAGCTGGAGCGCGCCGACGATCTCACCTTGCGTCGGCTGCTGCGCACCCCGAGCGCCAGGCGATGGCTCGGCGGCGACTTCTCCGCGGTGAACCTGGACGAGGCGCGCCGCGCCATTCGCCAACGCATGAACCAGGGGAAGTTTGTGCATCCCCACTACCAGCACGTGGACGGCACCTCTTTTGCTGCTGCAATTGTGTCCTCGCTGGTGGCTCAGATGCTGGAGGCAAACCCCGACCTGACCCCTGCGGACGTGAAACACATCTTGTTGAACACGGCGCAGCCGCTGGAAGATGTCCCGCTGGAGCGCCAGGGCGCTGGCACAATCCACGCCGGACGCGCGGTAGCGGAGGCGCTGGCGCGGTTTGTAGAATCAGAATATCCGCTCACATAGCGCACACGCATCATGCAACGTCAATATCACAAGTGGTGGAGCCCCTCGCTGGGACGAGAGATGGAGCTGTTGATCTTTGGGCACAGCGGCGCGCGGCTGCTGGTCTTCCCCACCTCGCGCGGACGATTCTACGAATGGGAAGATCGCGGCATGTTCGGACCAGCGTGCATCGGCTACCACATCGCGCAAGGGTGGCTGCAAGCAATCTGCGTGGACAGTGTGGACGCCGAGAGCTGGTACAACTACGGCGCGCACCCTGGGCATCGCGGGTGGCGGCACACACAGTACTTTCGCTACATCACGGACGAAGTGCTGCCGCTCAGCGCTGCCATCAACAGCAACCCTTTCTTGATCACCGCTGGCGCCAGCTTCGGCGCCTATCATGCGATCTGCTTCGCCTTCAAGTATCCCCATCTCGTCAACCGCGCCATCGGCATGAGCGGCATCTACGACATCAAGCGCTTCACCGATGGCTACAGCGATGACAACGTGTATTTCAACAACCCCTTGGACTTCATCCAGCACGAGCACGAGTGGGGGCGCATAGAAGCGTTGCAGCGCATGGACATCATCCTGGCGGTCGGGCGCGACGACGCCCTGCGGGGCGAATCCGAGCGCTTGTCCGCCATTCTGTGGCAGAAAGGCATCGGCAACGCCCTGCGCATCTGGGACGGTTGGGCCCACGACTGGTCCTATTGGCAGCGCATGATGCAGCTCTACGTGGGTGGGCACGACTGAAACAACCCACAACACAGTGTGGTGAAACCGACGTTTGAATCGAGGAAAGACAAAGCCATGAGCGAGTTCAAAATCGGCATTCTGGTGGGTCGGGAGTGGTCCTGGCCCCCCGCGTTTATCGAGGAAGTGAACGAGCGCAACTGCGGCGTGACAGCCGAGTTCGCGCGGCTGGGCGGCACGCGCATGAACGAGCCTTGCCCGTACGCCGTGTTGGTGGACCGCATCTCGCACGAGGTGCCGTATTACCGCAGCTATCTCAAGAACGCCATGCTGCAGGGCACATACGTCATCAATAACCCCTTTATGTGGAGCGCGGACGACAAGTTCTTTGAGGCGTCCCTCGCCACCCAACTGGGCATCGCCAGCCCAAAGACGGTCGTGCTGCCCAACAAAGACTACGTGCCTGGCATCGTCCCCACGGAGAGCCTGCGCAACCTGGTGTACCCCGTGCCCTGGCAGCAGCACGTGGACTATCTGGGAGGCTTCCCCGTCGTGCTCAAAGACGCCCACGGCGGCGGCTGGAAGAACGTCAGCGTGGTGAATTCAATGGAGGAGCTGTTCGCGCGTTATAACGAGAGCGGCTTGCTCACCATGGTGCTGCAAGAATACATCCGCTGGGACAACTACGTGCGCTGCATGTGCATTGGGCAGGAAGAAGTGTACGTGGCAAAGTACGACCCCAACCACCGCCGCTACAGCAAGCACGATCTGCCGAGCGACCTATACGACCGCGTGGTGTCCGACTCGCTGCGATTGATGCGCGCGCTGGGCTACGACATGAACACCGTCGAGTGGGCAATTCGTGAGGGCGTGCCTTACGCGATTGACTTCATGAACCCCGCACCCGACATGGACATCAACTCCACCGGCTACGAATACCATCGCTGGTGTGTGGAAAAGATGGCTGACCTGTGCATCCGCCTGGCAAAGCAGCCGCGACCGCAGACCTTGCCCTTTCAGCGAGACGTTTAACCCGAGCGATTCACCAACACCAAGCCGCCCACGATCAGCGCTGCGCCCGCCAGCATGGGCGGCGTCACCACCTCGTCGAGCAGCGCCGCGCCCAGCACTGCCGTCACCAGCGGGATGAGGTAGGCAGGCAGCGCGGCAGCCGTGGCGCCGAAGCGCTGGTTCAAATACATAAACAGCAAGAAGCTGACCAACGAGTTCATCAGCGCGACATAAGCCACCAGCGCGCCAGTGGTCGCTGAAAGTTGCGCCAGCGACCACTGTCCCATGATCACAGTGAGCGCCACCACCACCACAGACGCAGCCACCTGCTGTGCTGCGGTCAACGTCCACACATCTTCTCGAGCAAAGCGGCGGCGGATGTACACGTTGGAGACCGCCACGCCCAACATGCCGATCAGCCCCAGCGCGTAGCCACGCCAGTCGAACGCCACCTCCACAATGCCCGTGCTGCCCGTCAACAACAGCACGGAAACACCGCCCAGGCTCACGCCCAGCCCGACCAGCTTCAAGGCGCTCATGCGCTCATCCGCCAGCGCCACGTGCGCCAAGAGAGAGGTGAACAGCGGCATCAACGCGAACAATAGCGACAAAATCGTGCTTGAGACATACTCCAGCGCCAGCGTGGAGGCGACAATCGGCAGCGCCGCGTTCACCACGCCCACCGCGCCCATCTCCAGCCAGCGCGCCCCGCGCAGCGCCACAGGGCGACGCCACACCGCCAGCAGCGCAACTACCATTGCCGAGGCGAGCAACATGCGCAGCGCGACGAACATCCAGGACGACATCTCAGCGATGCCCATCCGCGTGATCACCACCGCGCTGCCCGTGGCAAACGCCGAGCCGAGCATGGCTGGAGCAGCGCGGAGATACAAGACGCCTGCAGCTTTTGCTTGTTGTGAAGAAGATTGCGCGAGGGACATGATGATCCTATTCGCTTCAGCTCGCGCAGAGACGCGCCAGCAAAGCGCACCGCATTGTAAGACGCGCCGTCGCGTTTGCGGCTGATCGTTCACAGCAACGCTGGCGCAAAAAAGCTGCGGCGCTTGAACGCAAGCGCCGCAGCATAACCAGCGGGTCTGCCGCACACGAGGACTACACCCAGTTCTGCTGGCGGCAGAAGTTGCTGATGAACGGAATTTCAACATCTTTGCGCTGATATGCCTGCACCGCAAAGTAAATCGTCACGCCCAGCCACAGCAAAGGCACGAGGCAACCCACAATTGGAATCAAGCCAAGGATGAAGCTGAGGATCACCAGCACCACCGCCAGCGCAAGGCTCTGCACCGCGTGCAGGCGCAGATAGGGGTTGCGCTTCATGGAATCGCTCAGCAAGATGATGACACCCACGATAGGCAACGGATACGTGAGCGCTGCGAGCAGCGCATCGTTGTTGCCAGAGTCGGAGGGGCTTACGTTGGGGATTTCGTTAGACATGGCTTCCATTCTCCTGAAGATATTTCGCCGCCGTACCAACGCCACGTGCATGACGCTGACAACAACAGGCTACACGTATTGTAAGTGAAAGTGCGCAGAAGGATGCCGTGCAAGCATTGACCCAAAAGTCCGCTTTCACTGCGACCGCGGCGTCCGCTCACCTCCAGGACAATTCACGCGACGCCCTGCATATCTTGTCAACGTCAACTTCTCGCGTCCTGAGCAAACAACTCCTCGCAGCCGCAAATCTGCAATCTGCGCGCCCATGATATTCTTGTGGGACGAGGGAGCATGATGAGTGAGATCATCCAGATACAAATCACATTAGACGAACGCGAGCGAGCAGCCCTAGCCAGGCTGGCTCAAGCACAGGGACGAAGCGTGGCTGAGATTGTGAGCGATCTGGTGCGTCACCACCTGGACGAGCAGCATCGCCACGCCAAGGCTCATGAGGTGCTTAACACACTCCAGGAGATGCACCGTCAGATTATTCAGCGGAGCGGTGCGTCCGAAGGCGACATCATGCTTGCAGTGCGAGAAGCACACGAACATGAGCTGAAGGAGAAGTGGCGAGCGGCGAAAACACGCAACACAGACGTAGACGTCACGACGTAGTCGAGCACCCCAATATGTGGCATTGGCTGAGCGATTGGAAGCGCAGCTCTGGACTGCCGACCAGCGGCTCGTCAACGCGCTGCGTGCGCAGAACGTCGGCTGGGCACACTGGATAGCCGAGCGATAAGATAACGCCCACGATGGGCGAATGGGCTTGGTTGTGCGCGATCGGCGCGCTGGTGCTGATCGGCGCGCTGGTTTACTGGCAGATAGCGATTGCAGAAGGCGCGTACCTGGGTCGGCGGGTGGTCATTTGGCTCTACGACCGCTGGGCGCCGCGCTACGACGCCGTGAAGCAATTCAACCCCGCTGCGGATGACCTGCTGCTGGCAGCCCCCATCCTGATACACACCCGCACCACACCCCGACCGCGCGTGCTCGACCTCGCCTGCGGCACAGGGCGATTGAGCGAAGCACTGCTGCGCCAGCCCTTGTTCCGCGGCGAGATTGTCGCGCTGGACGCCTCAGCACGCATGTTGGAGATCGCGCGCCGTAAACTGGCAGCACACAGCGCCCGCGTCCAGTTCATCCAGCACCCTGCCGAGACGCTGCCATTCGGCGACGCCGAGTTCGACGCCGTTGCCTGTGTGGAAGCGTTGGAGTTTCTGCCCGATCCGCGCGCCGCGATCCGCGAGATGCTGCGCGTGTTGAAACCAGGCGGCTTTTTGTTGCTCAGCAATCGCGTCGGACCAGACGCCTGGAAGCTGCCTGGTCGCACTACGCCCACCCCAACGCTGATCGCCTGGCTGACGGAGCAGGGCTTGCAACGCGCCGAGCCACAGACGTGGCTGGTGGACTACGACCTCATCTACGGGATAAAATCCAGGTAAGTCATCCATGATGCTGGAAGAGGCACTTCATTACGCGCGCGAGCACCGCGAGGCGTTCCTGCAGGCACTGCGCGAGTATCTCTCCATCCCCTCGATCAGCGCCCAGCCGGAGCACGAGCGCGATGTGAAGATGGCAGCGCTATGGCTGGCGGAGCATCTGCGCGAGCGCGGGCTTTCTGCAGAGCTGCTGCCCACTGGCGGCAACCCTGTGGTGTATGCCGAGTGGAAAAGCTCGCACGCCCACGCGCCCACGGTGCTCATCTACGGTCACTACGATGTGCAACCCCCCGACCCACTGGAACCGTGGCACACACCGCCATTCGACCCGCACATCCGCGAGGGCTACATCTTCGCGCGCGGCGCCGACGACAACAAAGGTCAACACTTTGCACACATCAAGGCGATTGAGTCGCTGCTGTGCAGCACAGGCGCGCTCCCGCTCAACGTGAAGCTGCTGATCGAAGGCGAGGAGGAGATCGGCAGCGCGCATCTGGGGCGATTCGTCCGCGATCACCGCGATCTGCTGGCATGTGACTGCGTGTTGATCAGCGACAGCGCCATGCACAGCCTACAACAGCCCACGCTCATTTACGGGCTGCGCGGACTGCTCGATGTCGAGATCCGCGTGCGCGCGCTCAGCCGCGATGTGCATTCTGGGCACTATGGCGGCAACGTGCAAAACCCCATCCTAGCGCTGGCGCAATTGCTGGCGCAGGTCAAAGACGCCGAAGGGCGCATCCTCATCCCCGGCTTTTACGACGACGTGCGCACACCAGACGCCGCCGAGCGCGCCCAACTGGCGCGCCTGAGCTGGGGCGAGGTCGAGATCATGCGCGAGACTGGCGCGCTGTGCGCCTTCGGCGAGCCAGAGTTCACGCCAGTGGAGCGCAAGGGCATCCGCCCCACGTTTGAGGTCAACGGCATGTGGGGCGGCTACACCGGTCATGGCATCAAGACGATCATCCCCGCCGAGGCGCACGCCAAGATCACCTGTCGGCTGGTGCCCCATCAGGACCCGGCGCGCGTCGGCGCGGCAGTGCGCCAGTTTCTAGAGGAGCGCTGTCCGCCAGGGGTGGCGCTCGATGTGCGCGTGGGTGCGGGGTCGCCGCCCACCCTGCTGCCATTGGAGAGCAGCGCCATCCAGGCAGCCATTCGCGCCGCCACCGCCACCTACGGCGCAACACCCCTATTCGAGCTTGAGGGCGGCTCGATTCCAGTCGTGCATGATTTCGCGCAAGTTTTGCAGAAGCCGATCGTGCTGCTGGGATTCGGCTTGCCCCAAGATAACATCCACTCACCCAACGAGAAATTCGCGCTGGAAAGCTTCGAGAGGGGCATCGAAGCCAGCGTGCGCTTTCTGATCGAACTGAGCGCGATCAATTGAGCGACGCGAACGCGAGCGCGTCCTGCTCGCGGCGACTCCACATCACATCATCTCAGACTCCTCACCTGTAAGACAGGCGACAACAGCAGGGTGGCGTATTCAGCAAAATCTGCCATAATACTAAATTGCTTGAACCCTGAATCCAGGAGGAGGTGAACACCATCCACTAATCGTCCTCACCCTGTGTACCGTTGTGCGCCCTTTGGAGGCGCGTTCGACCACGAGACAAACGACAAGCCAGCCTACGGCTGGCAAAGACACCCCCAAGCACATGGAGGATTGACGCATGACTGCAACCACGAAGGAGAACCCGACAACCCAGAAGCTCACCCGACGACAAGTTCTGAAAGGTGCGGCGCTGATCGGCGCTGGCATTGGTCTGGCTGCGTGCGCTGCGCCTGCCGCCCAGCAACCCGCGCCCCCAGCGCAGCAGCCCGCGCAGCAGCCCGCTCCCTCTACGGCTGATAACAACCCGCTGCGCGGCACGCAAGGCGACGAGATGCGCGGCAAAACGCTGGAGCTGAGCCTGGCGGTGATCGCGGGCTGGCCCCCCAGCCAGGCGCCGATTGAACTCTTCCCCGACTTCGCGGCATTTGCCAAAGATCAGTACGGCTACAACGTCAGCGTGCGCAAGACCGAAGCGCCGTTCGCTGCGTTGTTCCAGAAGGTCGCACCCACGCTCGCCTCTCGCTCGCAAGAGTACAACCTGATCGTCTCAGACAGCCAGTGGCTTGGCGCATTGGCAGAACCTGGCTGGATCGTGAAAGCGGATGACGTCTTCGCGCTGGTGCCGGAGCTGGACATCGAGCCTTACTCCAGCCTCGTCCGCGACACCTACCAGGTGTATCCCGACGGCTCAGGCATCCGCTGGGGCTTCCCGCAAATGCCCGACACGCAGGGCTTGTTCGTCCGCATTGACATGATGGAGGCGGAGAAGGACGCCTACAAGGCAGCCACTGGCAAGGACCTGCCCACGACCTACGACGAGCTGGTCAAGCTCACCGTGCAGGACTGGGAGTCCATCTGGAGCTACTTCAACGGTAAAAACGGCATGGGTGGCGTCGCCATTCAGCAGTCGAAGGAGTATGACTTCTTCTCCTGCGCGTTCCACCCCTACGTGTACGCCACTGGCGGCGACATTTGGAATCCGCAGACTGGCAGCGTGGTGGGCGTGTTGAACACCGAAGCCAACGCGAAGCAGCTGGATTACTTCCGCAGCCTGCAAAAGCACCAGCCCGCTGGGTCACAGAATTTCGGCATCGGCGAGCTGATCGATCTGTTCACGCAGGAGAAGGTCTTCTCCGGTTTCCAGTGGCTGGCGGTTGGCTTGTTCATGGTGCCCGACAACCTGAAGGGCAAAGTGCTGGCGCTGCCGCATCCACGCATTGACTTCCCTGGCGGTCCGAACGAAGTGATCGGCGCGATGGGCGGTCAGCCGTGGGTGATCAACAGCTTCAACGACGACGACCACATGCGCGCGTGCATTGACTTCCTGAAGTGGTGGTACACCGACGACACCCAGCGGAAGTTCCTGGCGAAGGGTGGTCTGCCCTGGAGCAAGAAGGGCGTGATGAACCCGCTGTTCGAGGGCGAGCCGCCGGTGTGGTTCAAGCCGTTCGTTTACATGCTGGAGGAGGGGCGCAGCCGCGACTTCTGGCACCTGCCAGAGTATGCCGAGCTGCTCGCCATCCAACAGGAGCTGTACAACGGCTTCGCGGCGGGTCAGTTCAACGACGCACAGTCGGTGCTGGACTCCATCGCCGTGCGCCAGCAGACCCTTCTGCTGGACAAGGGGCGCACCTCCGTCCCGATCCCCGACAACTTGAGGAACGTTCAGCCGCAGTAATGCGCCGCTGCTGGTTGTGGCAGGTCAGCCCCTGGGCGGGATTGTCTGGGGGCTGACCCTTTGCCGATCAGATGTCATGAGCACGATTACTCCTGCAGTAAAGGAAAAGCGCAGCGTTGCGGTCGCCGTGCCGCGGCGGAGCGCGCTGCGCAAGGTCGAGGACTCGCCCGCCTTCCCCGCCTTTTTGCTCACCCCCATCCTCGCGCTCTTCGTTCTGCTCAACGTGATCCCGACGCTGTGGATGATTGGGTTTAGCTTTTACCGCTACAACCTGCAATCGCCAGACGTGCCGCGTCCGGCGTGCGTCAGCGGCGCGTGTCCGGCGCTGATCTCGATCCCCACTGGCATCCAGGTGTCGCTCACGCGCCAGCTCACGGTTGACATTCCTGCCGCGCCGCCCATCGGTAACTACGTCCGCATTTTCGAGGACAGCGTGATCTGGGGCGCGTTCGGGCGGACGTTTCTGTTCGTCGTGCTGGCGGTTGGCATCGAAGTCGTGCTGGGCGTGCTGCTCGGATTCCTCTTTTGGGGCAGCGCCAAAATGCCAGGTCGGCGGATCGCCTTGACAATGCTGTTCACTCCGATGGTGATCACGCCCGTCGCCAGCGGCTTGTTCTGGCGGCTGATCTACGAGCCGACGTTCGGCGTGCTGAACTATCTGATCACGGTGTTCGGCGGGCAGAGAATAGACTTTCTCACCAACAACGAATGGGCGTTTCCAGCCGTGCTCTTCGTGGACATCTGGATGTGGACGCCATTCATGATCCTGATGACGCTGGCGGCGCTTGGCTCAGTGCCGAAAGCAGAGCTGGAGGCAGCAGAGGTGGATCGCATGTCGTGGCTGAGCAAGATCCGCTACGTGATCTGGCCGCACGGCAAGTTCATCCTGATGTTGGGCATCCTGCTGCGCACGATTGACGCATTCAAGACGACCGACTTGGTGTTCCTGCTGACCAATGGCGGTCCTGGCGTGCTGACGGAGCTGATCGGCTTGCAGTTGTATCGCTACGCCTTCGCCAGCTTGAACATCGGTTTCTCGTCCGCGCTCGCTGTGGTGTTGCTGATCACGGCGATTGCGTTCACCTCCATTTATCTGTGGGTGCTCAACGCCCGTCGCAGGAGTGAATCCGCATGAACAGCTCCGCCTTGAAGACGCGCGCTTACTACGCCATCTTGTGGATGGTGGCGATCTTCTTCTTCTTGCCGATCTTCTGGATCGCGCTGGCAGCTTTTAAGACCGACAGCGACATCCTGGCTGTGCCGCCCAAGCTCATCTTCACGCCGACACTGGAACAGATCAACAAGACGCTCTTCGGACGAGGCACGGGCATTTCAAACACGCTGCCATACTTGTTCAACAGCCTGGTGTTGTCACTCGGGTCAGTGGCGCTGGCGACGATGGTGTCATTTCTGGCAGCGTATGCCTTCTCGCGCTACAAGCCGCGCGCGACCAACTTCTTGATGTTCCTGATGCTGAGCACGCGCATGGTGCCGGCGGCAGCGTCGGTCATCCCCATCTTCCAGATGTACAACGCCTTCGACATCACACTGCGCGGGCTTGGGCTGATCTCACAGCCGTTCTTTCGCGGCTTTCCGGGCGTGCTGCTGCTCTACACCATGTTCAGTGTGCCATTCTCGTTGTGGATTTTGAAGGGCTTCATAGACGGCGTGTCGCCGCGCTACGACGAGACTGGCTTTATCAACGGCGCGTCCAGGCTTCACGTGCTGTTCAAAGTTGTCTTGCCGCAAGTGCGCCCCGGTCTGATCGCAGCGTTTATCTTCAACCTGATCTTCGTCTGGAATGAGTTTCTCTTCAATTTCATTCTCGGCGGGCAGGGCACACAGATGATCCCCTACGCGCTGGCGGTCGGCATGGTGAACGCGGGCGGCAACCTCGACTGGGGCTACATCGCATCGCTCTCCATCATCTACGTCACATTGCCGATGGTGATGATCTTCTTCTTCCAGAAGTACCTGCTGGTGGGCATGACCTTCGGCACGGTGCGCGGCGAGGTGTAGCATCATGGAGCGCAAACAACCTTTTACTGCCAGGGCGCACGTGGCGCTGGTGATCCTGATGCTGAGCGGCATCGTCCTGATCGGTCAGCAGATCAGCAAGGAGCTGTATCAGGTCGGGTTGATCGTGCTGACGGCGTCCACCATCGTCCAGATCGCGTTCGGCAACATCCCCGCGCACTACAACTTTCGCCGCGCCATGCGCCTGTTTTTGCCGTTCATGGGGATCATCTTAATCGTGTTCGTGCTGGGCTTCTTCCTGACGCCGCTGTTGTACGCCCTCGGGCGGTAGCGCTGAGTCCACACTTCGCACAGCCATCGTAAACAATGAGCATCGTTGAAATTCGCAACCTCTCCAAACAGTACGGGAAACGCCTGGTTTTGAAAGATGTGAGCCTCAGCGTGCAGGCAGGCGAGTTCCTGGTGGTGTACGGGCTGCCCGTGAGCGGCAAAAGCGTGCTGGTGCGCCTGATCACGGGTCTGGAGCAGCCCACCAGCGGACAGATTTTCTTGCGCGGCGAGGACATGACGCGCGCTTCGCCAGGCGACCGCAACCTGGGCTACGTGCCACAGTCCTTCGCGCTATACCCGCACTTCAGCGTGTTCGACAACATCGCGTATCCCCTCACGCTGATCAACGCCCCGAAGGAGCACATCAAGGCAGAGGTGGAGCGCGCGGCGCAATTGCTGCGCATCGAGCAATTCTTAGACCGCCGACCTGACCAGCTCTCTGGCGGTCAAAAACAGCGCGTGGCTATCGCGCGCGGGTTGGTCAAGCACACCGACATCTTCGTGCTCGACGACCCTCTCGTCGGCTTGGACTTTAAGCTGCGCGAGAAGCTCATCGAGGACCTGAAAACCACACAAGAGGAGCTGGGCGTCACGTTCATCTACACCACCTCCGAAGCCATCGAGGCGATGCAACTGGCGAGCTGCATCGCTGTGCTGGACGGCGGCGAGATCGTCGAGATGGGCGCGCCCGAAGAACTGTACCTCCGCCCCAAGCGGCTGGAGACGCTCTCGCACGTCGGCTTCCCACAGGCGAACGTGATTCCAGCACAGGTGTCGCAGGAGGCGGGTCGCTACTGGGTGCAGACGCCGCTCTTCAAAGCGCCTATCCATCAAGCATCTCAAGCCAAAGCGCCGATCACGCAGGCGTTGACCGAGCCGAGCTTCGTGGGCTTGCGCCCAGAGCACATCCGCATCGGCGATCACCCGCCCGCGAATGCGCTCCCCTTCCCCGCAAAAGTGCTGCTGCGCGAGGACCTCGGCGGCGAGGAGATCGTGTACCTCGACGCAGCGGGCTTGCAACTCACCACCGTGCTGCGCAGCGACGACGAGCTGGCGCTGGGCATCGAGATTGACCAGATGATCACCGCGTGGGTGCATCCATCGGACATCGCCGTCTATGCCGGGCGGCTCTACGTGGCTCGCGCCGAGGCGCCTTGAAAGGAGCGACGCATGATTGACGTGAAAGTGACCAACCTGACCAAAAAGTTTGGCGACTTCACCGCGCTCAAGAACCTGAACTTCACCTTCGCCGCGGGCACAGTGACCTGTCTGCTCGGACCGAGCGGGTGCGGCAAGACCACGCTCATGCGCATCATCGCCGGCTTGGAAACCCCCACCACCGGCGAGGTGTACTTCGGCGAGCAGGTCGTCAACCGTTTAAGCACCCGCCAGCGCAACATCGGCATGGTCTTCCAGTACCCGGTGGTGTACCGCGGCATGACCGTGCGCGAGAACATCGCGTTGCCGCTGCGCGAGGATCGCGCGCTCAGCCCCGCCGAGCGCCAGCACCGCATCGAGGAGACGCTGGACCTGCTGGAGCTGCGCCATGTCGCCGATGAGGAAGTTGCCAGCCTCGACAACGGCACGCGCCAAAAGGTGGCGTGTGCGCGCGAAGTGGCGCGCCGACCCCAGATCATCCTCTTCGACGAGCCGATCACCAACGTAGACATCAACAGCAAGCTCCAGTTGAAGCGCGCGTTGAAGGAAGTGTTTGTGCGGCTCAAGCAAACCGTGATCTACGTCACCCACGACCAGACCGAGGCAATGACGCTGGCGGACCAGATCGCGCTCATGAACGAGGGCGAGATCAGCCAGGCAGATGCGCCCCGCGACCTCTACGACAAGCCGCGCGACGCCTTCGCTGGCTTCTTCCTCGGCAACCCTGGCATGAACTTCTACGAAGACCTGCCCGTGATCAACGGTCAGGTGCATTGCGAGCTGCTCGCCAAACCGCTGCCCATCAAAGGCGAACACATCCAGGACCGCACCGTCATCATCGGCATTCGCCCCGAGCACGTGCGCGTGAGTCCAGAGCCAATCGCAGATGCAGTGCAGGCACGAGTGGCGCGCAAGGCGGTCGTCACGGGCGGGCAATACCTGTTGAGCCTTAAAGTGGGCGCGCTGTCCGCTAAAGCCAAGGTGCGCCATGAGTTGGGCGAGAAGCTCGCTGTGGGCAGCTCCGTCTGGATGCAATTCCCACCCGAACGCGTGCGCGTGTTCGGCGCAGGAGAGACCACCTACACGACGTAAACCTTCAACAACGAGGTAGAAACTGATGGTCACTGTTGCTTGTATCGGCGTTCACATTCTCGATGTGCTCGGAAGACCGGTCACCCGCATCCCCGACGGGCAGAACATTGACCTGCTCGAAGAAATCCGCTTCACCGTAGCCGGCACCGCCGCTGGCACAGCGGTGGACCTGGCGAAGCTCGGCGCGCGCGTGATGGCAATCGGCGCATTGGGCACAGACTACATCGGCGATACCGTGGTCGGCATCATGCAACACTACGGCATTGACACGAGCGGGTTGGTGCGCAAGCCCAGCGTGCAAACTTCCGCCACCATGCTGCCGATCCGCCCCAACGGTGAGCGCCCCGCGCTGCACGTGATCGGCGCAAACGGCACCTTCGAGCTGGCAGACATCAACCTGGAACAGCTCAAGCGGGCGCAGTATGCCCACCTGGGCGGGTTCTACCTGCTACCGCGGCTCGATGGCGAACCCGCCGGGCAGCTCGCCCGCTTCTGCCAGGAAAACGGCATCACCTCCACGATGGACATTCTCGGCATCCCGCGCGACGACATGCTCAGCGTGGTCGCCCCCGCCCTGCCCTACCTGGATTACTTCATGCCCAGCCTGGACGAGGCGCGCATGATTTGCGGCTTGCAAGACTGGAGAGACGTGTGCAAGTTCTTCATTGACTGCGGCGCGAAGGCGTGCGTGTTCAAGATGGGCGCCAACGGCAGCGTCTATGCGGACAGCAGCGGCGTCACGCTGCGCGTGCCAGCGTTCAAAGTGAAAGTGGTGGACACCACCGGCTGCGGCGACGCCTACTGCGCCGGGTTCATCATCGGCCGCGCCATGGGCTGGGACATCGAGCAAAGTATGCGGCTGGCAACCGCCGCCTCCGGGCTAGTCGCCACAGGGCTTGGCTCGGACGCCGGCATCGTGAACCTGGAGCAGACGATTGCGTTCATGAACACCGCCGAAACCCTGCCAATGACTGAGTGAGCGATCCCTCTCAAAACCAAGCTGTCATGTCAGACACTCAAACATCTGTCAAGACCGTCTTGCTGGGGTGCGACGAGGCTGCGTTCCACCTCAAGGAGATCATCAAAGCGCACCTGCAATCCAAAGGTGTGCATGTGATTGACTACGGCGTGCACAGCACCGATCCGGTGGACTACCCCGACATCGCCGTGCAGGTGGCGAAGGACATCGCCGCCCATAAATCCGACCGCGGCATCTTGATCTGTGGGACGGGCATCGGCATGGCGATCACGGCGAACAAGGTGCCGGGCGTGTATGCGGCGCTGGCGCACGACACCTACTCCGCCGAGCGCGCGCGCAAGAGCAACAACGCGCAGATTTTGACGATGGGCGCCCGCGTGATCGGTCCAGAGCTGGCTAAGCAGATCGTGGACGCCTGGCTCGCCAGCGAGTTTCAAGGCGGCAACAGCGCCCGCAAAGTGGACAAAATCCGCCAGATCGAAGCGGAACTGCTCGCGCACGACACCAGCGATCCGCAGCCGAACGGGAGCTGCTCATGAAGAAACTCATCAACGACCCATTCGACTTCGTCGAGGAGATGCTGGAGGGCTTCTGCCTCGCGCACGACGACATCATCCGCCGTGTTGGTCGGCGGGCGGTGGCACGGGTGGACGCGCCGATCGCAGGCAAGGTGGGCATTGTGGTCGGCGGCGGTTCTGGGCATCTGCCGCTCTACACGGCGTACGTTGGTCGCGGCGGCGCGGATGCCGCGCCGGCGGGCAACATCTTCGCCTCGCCGCCCGCCAAGCCGATCCTCGAGGCGACGCTGGCTGCTAACGGCGGGCGCGGCGTCATTTACGTCTATGGCAACTACGCCGGCGACGTGCTGAACTTCGACCGCGCCGCCGAGCGCGCCCGCGCGGAGCACGGCATCCCCGTCGAAACCGTGCTGATCACCGACGACGTGCCCTCCGCCCCCAAGACCGAGATGCACCACCGCCGCGGCATTGCCGGCGCCTTCCTGATCTGCAAAGTGGCTGGCGCGAAAGCCGAGACCATGGCGGAGTTCGACGAGGTGCTCCGCACCATTCGCAAAGCGAACGACAACACGCGCACCATGGGCGTCGGCTTGACCGCCTGCACCGTGCCCGCCAACGGCAAGCCCACCTTCTCATTGCCCGAAGATGAAATGGAGATCGGGCTGGGCGTACACGGTGAGCCAGGGATGCGGCGCACCAAGATCATCCCCGCCGATGCCGTCGTGGACGAAATCATGGAGACGCTGCTCGCCGACCTGGACTTTCAAGGCAGCGATGTCGCCGTGCTGGTGAACGGCTTGGGCGCCACACCCTACGAGGAGCTGTACGTCCTCTACCGGCGGGTGAAGCAAATCCTGGACGCGCGGCACATCCCAGTCAAGCTGCGCTTCGTCGGCGAGTACGCCACCTCGCTGGAGATGGCGGGCGCTTCCGTCTCGCTCATGCGGCTGGACGGCGAGCTGTATGAGCTGTTGCGCGCCCCTATGCACACACCGATGATCCGCCTGTTCTAGATGCCCCTCTACAAAGCACAGTGCCATGAACGGGAAAGCAGTTGCACAAGCGTTAATTCACGTCGCCAACGCGATTGAATCAAACAAAGACTACCTTTGCGCGCTGGACGGCGAGGTGGGCGACGGCGATCACGGCGTCAGCATGACGATCGGGATGCGCACCGCTCGCAGAGCGCTCCAAGCGTTAGCGTCCCCCACGCCTGCGGATGCCTTTCAGGCAGTCAGTGACGCCTTCGCCGATGAAGTCGGCGCCGCATCCGGCGTGCTTTACGAGACCGCCTTTGCCGCCGCTGCCAGAGCCGTAGCCGGGCGCGACACCTTGAGCAGCGCCGCAGACTGGGCGGATGTGTTTGAAGCCATCGCCGACGAGATGCGCCGCGTCGGCAAAGCCGAACCTGGCGACAAGACGTTGCTCGACGCCTGGCTGCCCGCCGCACAAGCCATGCGACAAGCCGCCAGCGACGGATTGCCCCTGCGCGATGCCTTCGCGGCAGCTGTCGCCGCCGCCTGGCAGGGCGTGGAGCGCACGCGCGACCTCATCCCCAAACGCGGGCGCGCCAGCCGGCTGGGCGAGCGCGCCCGTGGACACCAAGACGCCGGCGCAACCAGCGCTTGGCTGATCATCAAATCGCTGGCGGAGGCGCTGCGCTAACCTCTCACCCAGCGCAAATTGCGCCTGTCCCGCCTCGCGCCGACGGCTCACGATTTCCAAACGCTCCCCCGCTAAGCTCAGCACAAATTGAGTGTAGAGGTGAACGGGAGCGATGTCAGTTTTGCCTAAAACACGGTCTGTTGAGCCGTCGGCGCGTCGAGATACATCTCAAAAGATCGAGCAGCGGGGTGTGGAGCGCGTCCAGCCCCTGCAAGCCCGCCTGCGCGTCTCCTCCGCCGACGACCCCTTCGAGCGCGAAGCCGACCGCCTCGCCCGCCGCGTCATCACCAGTCTCTCTTCTTCATCCCCCTTCTCACGAGAGGACGAGCACACACTATCCGCCCAGCGCCTCTCCCGCCTCAGCGCCGTCCACCCCGCCAGCGAGTTCGACGCCCCTGCTGGCTTCGAGCAGGGGCTGCGCGCCTCCCTCGGCAGCGGTCGCCCCCTGCCCGCTCCTGCCCGCGCCCACATGGAGGGACGCTTCGGCTTGCAGTTCGACGACGTGCGCATCCACACCGACGCCGCCGCCGACCGCCTCAGCCGCAGCATCCACGCCCAGGCGTTCACCCATCGCAACCACATCTTCTTCAGCGCAGGGCAGTTCAACCCCAACACCCAGGCAGGTCGCTACCTCCTGGCGCACGAGCTGGCGCACGTGGCGCAGCAGACTGGCGCTGCTCAGCGCGCCGTGCAGCGTGCAGAAGACCCCGCTCCTGCTGAAAACCCCGCAGCCAGCTTCACCCCGATCGGTCGTGTGTTCGCTGACAACAACTTGAGGGACACCCCTGCCAACAGCTTTAAGATACATCTTATCGTGTGGCGTTCCGCCCCTTTCAGCATCAGAGAATATCACAAGATGCGCACGAAGTTCGCATTCAAGCAAAACTTGCTGCGTGGGCTATACACGCTGGCTGGCGGCAATTTCACTCTGGGCAAGCTCGGCGTGAAGCTACCCAAAAACGCTGAGGAGAAAACAGCCGAGCACTTTGGCAGGCGGCATGGATTGTTAAATAACCCAAACCACCAGATCGACATTGCAAATATCATCGGTATGGCACACGCGAAAGGTCATGCTTGGGTGCGGTTCAGCGCATACGTGGACGGTCAGCTAAAAGAAGTTCGCGCTTTCGGCTACCGAGCCGGGAAAGTGCAAGCACCCGACACCGATTTCGATAGCAAGGTAAGCGAGAACAACTTGAGGGTTCATAGCTTCGAGGTCGGTGGAGAGGCGTATCACAAGGCGCTGTACACCGCTGTGCGCATGTATCAGAACCCCGCCACCTCCAAAAGCATGGACGCCATCAAGTTCGTCAAAGCTATTGCCAAAGCGGCGGAGATATCCCTTCCCATCGAAGACAAAGGAGGGAAGATATATCCCGACGAGTTGTATGAAGAGATGATCCCCAACGCTGAGGCGAAAGCAGAGATGGAAAGCCACATGCTATTGAAAGAACCAACGGATACGCTCAAAGAAAGCAGCCTGGATTTATACCTGAGCGCAGGTGCCAAGCCGTTGTTCATCTCTCAGAGGCTGCTCCACACACCAGCTGACACATTCAAACTCTCGCTGATCGCCTATCAGCCCTTTGAACATTTCCTCGAGCTGCAACAGCTGCGCACCAAACTGACAATTAAAAACAAGCTGCGCGGCGCGGCGCGGAAGCTCGGAGGGAAGTGGCTAGGTGTAAAGAAGCCAAAGAGCAGCCAAGACATCTTGGACAAAGCAGCAAGGAAGATCGCTAGAAAACATTATCAGAACGTAAATGAAGAGCAAGCGGTCAAAGACATCAAGCAGCAACGCAGCGATGCGGGTCATGCATGGGTTCGCCTGAGTGCTTACGTGAAAGATCAACCCAAAGAAATCGGCGCCTTCGGCTTTTACGGAGACCCTGGCACCGAAGAGACTCCTTCACCATACGAGTTTATCAAGGGAGTGGTATTGTCTCCAGACGATAAGTTCGACTCAGAATCCCCCTTGAAAGTGAAGGACTACACAATCAGCAGGACCGCTTACTACAGAGCCTTAAACAAGGCGCTGCGCCTGTATCAGAACCCGCCGAAGTATTCCGCATTTGCGATGAACTGCACGACGTTTACAAAAATCATCGCAGATGCAGCCGGTGTCTCCTTTCCAGGTGGTTTCAATATCGTCCCATTCCTAGAACAGGGTTTGAGAGGCACGAAGCTATTCACTCTCCGCAAAGTCTACTCGCCGAGTCACCTCTTCAAGGCGCTCGCCAAGCGTGACGCATCGGATACATTGCCTGAGCAACCTGAGGATGAGCAGAACCTGGCAAACTATGAATTCAATGAGACAGACACCTGGAGCGATGAGGAAGCGACTGAGGCTGTCGAGTTTCACCCACCCGAAAATCGCTACTGGATATACTATGACCTCACAAACAAAGAATTGATGAACAAGTATGGGTACGATACTACTTGTTTCCCATATGTGAGCAATCCTGCAGAAATGCAACCTGGCACTTGGCCCGAATATTATGACGAGTATCCACTGAGAAGCAGCCAGTCTGTCGAACTAGTTGATGGGGTTCGAAGACCTCCTACAGACGATCCACGCGACTTCGTCGCCATTTATATCAATGTCAACAACGAGTGGAAAATTGGATGGATCCCTAACGCGTTTGTATTTAAAGTCTAAACTATACTGTCAGCCTTCTCTGTTTACACTCTTGAGATACGACTCGATGGTCTCAACCGGTCGTCTGCCCATGCCCTTGGGCAAGCTCAGGGCTTCGTTCCGACACCCTTGATGCGGTCACTCCGTGTTGAGGCGACGCAATGAGTCACCTCAACAGAACCACTGCTCCAGGTCCGACTGCAACATTCCCATCGTCTCGTAGCATCTGCCCATAACTGCACCTCGAAGAACTCTTTCCGCACCGTTCGCGGCTGCATCGCATGGGCAGCGGGGGTCTCTTGCTCCTACCAGGCATGGAGACGCCCGTAGCAAAGCTTCAATGCTGACGCGATGGCTATTTCCCCCAGCGTAGAGCGTAACTCACGATTTCCGAACGCAAACTGGCTATAAGTGGGAAAGGAGTCCCCCAATAAACATGCTCTCAAAAAACCCCCAGCTTCCCATGCAAAAGCGCGTCCAGCCCCTGCAAGCCCGCCTGCGCGTCTCCTCCGCCGACGACCCCTTCGAGCGCGAAGCCGACCGCCTCGCCCGCCGCGTCATCACCAGTCTCTCTTCTTCATCCCCCTTCTCACGAGAGGACGAGCACACACTATCCGCCCAGCGCCTCTCCCGCCTCAGCGCCGTCCACCCCGCCAGCGAGTTCGACGCCCCTGCTGGCTTCGAGCAGGGGCTGCGCGCCTCCCTCGGCAGCGGTCGCCCCCTGCCCGCTCCTGCCCGCGCCCACATGGAGGGACGCTTCGGCTTGCAGTTCGACGACGTGCGCATCCACACCGACGCCGCCGCCGACCGCCTCAGCCGCAGCATCCACGCCCAGGCGTTCACCCATCGCAACCACATCTTCTTCAGCGCAGGGCAGTTCAACCCCAACACCCAGGCGGGTCGCTACCTCCTGGCGCACGAGCTGGCTCATACGGTGCATCAGACTGGCACCGCTCAGCACGCCGTGCAGCGTCTGATCAGTCTGAAAGATTTCAAGAAGCGAACCTCGTCGGGCTTGTTGGGCTTTTTGGGCTGGCGCGGCAAGTTCAAACCCCTCGATCGTCTGCTCGATGAATACCACAAGCTCAGTTGGCAAGAGAAAGACATCCCCACCCGCAACACCAAGCTCGATCAAATCGAGCAAGTGGCACGCGCTTACACTGGCAAACGACAAATAGAAGTAGACGAATTCATCGCCAGTGTCACCACCGAGCGCCGCTTCATCCGCCCATTGGCTGAAGCTATCCCTGACATCAACGGAAAGCGCAACTTGAAGGAGGCGATCCAGAAAGTTTTTCAGGCTCATGACGCTTTTCTCGAGGCTGTGCGCGCTGGTCATCCTATACCCGACGATGGACCTTTCTTCCTGGGCTTCTTTGAAAAGGCTCAGCGCGCGCTGAACGAGCTGGGCACGCGCGATCAGGTGATGCGCGAGCTGATTGCGGACGACCTCAGCCGTGTTGAACACATCGCCGCCGACACGAACACTCACCCGTTGCTGCGCAACATACTCAACGAAGTGCTGGCGAATAAGGATCAGATTTACTTTCAGGAGACGCCGGGCATGGCGTCGGGCGCAGTGTTGGCTGGTCAGAAAGAGCGCGACCGCGGCATCACCGCGAAGTACCGCCTCGACATGCAGATGGCGCAAGCCGAAGGCAGCCCCGAGCGGCTCAGCTCCCTGGTGCATGAGATGACGCACATTGCCGTTCAGGAAAAGTTCGGCAACACAGCCATCCATCTGGCGTTCAAAAGGGCGGAAAGTGACGCAAACGTGCTCGCCCTCAGCAGGAGGCGCACCGAGCAGTGCCGCGCGCTGAAGCGCCTTCTCGAAGAGACGCGCGAGCAGTGGTTGCCCGGCCAGTATCGCGTGTTGGCGGAAAAGACCGAATATCCCATCAACGCCAGCGGCAAAAACACGCTCAGCTCCTATGCGGAGACTTTCAAGAAGAAAGGCGAGCTAACCCAGACCGACTATGACCGCATCATCAACCTCGCCAAGCAGGGCGCAAACAACACGCTGATCGAGTTCGACACAGTCATCAACCAGATGATGTTCCTGATGACCGCCTGGAGAGTGCCGAACGATAACAAGTTCTACGTCAAGTTGAGAGAAGTGGCGCAGGAGGCTTACGACTGGCGGCACGCCTGAACGCGCCGCACACCCTCAAGATGCCCAACTGCTTCATCAGCGGACAGGCATCACTCCAACAAGCGATGCAGGCGCTGGGCAGCGTAATGTGACAGGTTCGTCAGGCTTCGCAGCCAGTCCTCGCGCACTGGCTCACTTTCAGGAACAGACACCTTCGCTCGGTTGGTGATCCGCTCGCAGATGCCTCGCGTCTGCGCATCCGTTGCTTTGGTGCAGCGCAGCACCTCTTGGCAGAGCAACCAGGCATCTGCACGGTGCTGAAGCTGATCCAACAACAGCGCCACCCGGCTGAGCAACAGACACACCTGCGAGAGAGATTGATGATTCAGGGCTATCATCAGCGCCTCTTGATAGTAGCGCGCGGCTTGGGAGAACTGCTCGAGCGTGCAGTGCAGATCGCCTAGATTGGAAAGTGGCAGCACGAGGCCGAAGTGGTCGTTGATCTGCAGAAAAGAGTCCGCGCTTTGTTGATAGAGATGAAGCGCTTCGGTGTAGCGCTCCGTCATCTCCATGATGATGCCCAGGTTATTGGTGCTAAAGGCGATTCCCCGCAGATGCCCAATTGCGTGAAAGGTGTCCAGAGCTGCGCGCAGCGCCTGTTCAGCCTTGTCGTATTCTTCCGCCACCTCGTAGGCGATCCCCAGGAAATTGAGTGTGTCCCCCGCGAGCCACGCTGGAGCTTCGAGATCGAGCTGTTCTTGTAGATCGTGCAGGATCCCGATAGCACTGCTGAAGTCCCCGTAAAGCGCCAGCGCATAAGCCTGTTGGCTGCGGACGAACCAGTATTCCTGCTTGTCGTGCGGCTGCAGCGTTTGCGCTGCTGCGTCCAGCATCTGCGCCGATTCGGCATATTGCCCGCGGCGGGTGAGCAACATCGCCTGTCGAGCGCGCAATGACGCGCGCAGCGGAGCACTCTTCACGTGCGTTGCTGCTTCGTCGAAGAGTTGTTCGCCGTAGCGGAACATCATGCGCCGGTCAAAAAGCACGTAAAGAGGGCGCATCAAATCGAAGAGGGCATCCTCGGCGCCTGCCTGTAGCGCCATCTGCCATGCGCGCATCAGATGGGGCAAAGCGTCAACAAGCCTGAAGACAGCCTGGTTCTGCTCACGGTCATAGAGAGAAGGTAGCAACTGCGCTGCCCAACGCGACACCCGCGCAATCACACTCGCTTCAAAATCTATCCGCAGGCGGGGCTGCTGCTTCAGGCGCTGTTGAATGTGGCTGCGCAGGAGCGGATGCAAAGAGAGGCGGTTTAACGTGTCCATTTGCACCACTGCTGCGTCCGTCAGCAGAGCCAGGTCAGTGGAGCGCAAGTGGCTGACGTACAGCGCTAGCGGCAATTCCACCTCATCTTCCAGTAGCGAAAGCATGCTCACGCCACGCTGATGGGCATCGGTAAGCGCATCCCACACAGATTGGACGAGTTGTCCCAGGCTGCGGTGCGCTTCATCCAAATCAGGCGCATCTGAGCGAATGCTCGATAGATCGGTGCGGAGTTGCTCAGCGGTGCGCTCCAAGCCGTGGCGGGCGATCTGGTCCGCCAGCAGCTCAATGGCGAACGGCAAGCCGCCCACTTGTCTGCACAGCTTCTCGGCGACGGGTATCTGTGCGTCGTCGAGCACGACCTGCAGGCTCGCCAGGCGCTGCAAGAGTAAATCAATCGCTTCCAGGCTATCTCCGACAGCCTGTCCCAGTCCACCGATGGACAACACCTGCTCGGCGTGTAACCCGCTGGCTACCCGTGATGTGAGTATCACCCACACATCTGGGGCTTGCTTCAGCCACAGCGCCAGCGCCTGGCGGAAGAGGTTGCGATCTGGGTCGCGCGACAGCACCCCTTCCGCGCCATCCAGGATAATAAGTATCTCCCGCTGTTCAAAAAATCGCGCGAGTTGCTGCTCGAGAGATTTACCGCCGAAGGTGGGGATGAGCATCTGAGCAATGCGTTGGAGGGCGGCTGCGCACGATGAAACCCCTTCCAGCGACACCATCGCCACACCATCCAACCGCAAATGCGCCAACTGCTTGCCCGCTTGAATCGCCAACCGCGTTTTGCCCGCACCACCCATGCCCAGCAAAGTGATCAGGCGCTGCTGCTGATGGAGAAAGGCGTGTCGAACCTGCTCAAGTTCTGCCGCGCGCCCAACAAAGGAAGAAGCAGGCTCCGGCAACACCTCCCAGCGCGGTGGCGAGGTGAGCAGACGGTGGTAGAAGTTGGTCAGCTCTTCCGAAGGGGACGCGCCGATCTCAAGTTTTAGCAAAAGCGCGTAATCCTGATAACGCTGCAGCGCCGCTGAGCGGTCACCACTCGTGTATAAAAGGCGCATCAGCAACTTGTAGGCGCTATCACGATAGCGATCAAACCGAATCGCTTGCTCGGCGCAGTGAATTGCGTGTTGCAGGTCCCCCTTCAGCAGATAGCGGTGCGCCAGGTTATATGCCAGTTCAAAGGCTTTTTGGGCGTAGCAGCGTCGCTCCCCTTCGAGCCACTCGCTGAATTCTGGGCTATCATCCACTAGCAGCCCTTCGCAGAACTCGCTTCTGCACAGTCTGAGCACGGCAGCGCAGCGCTCTGCTTCATCCTCGACAGAACACGCCTCTATCTCGCGGGTGTCGAGGAAATCCACCCGCTCAGAGGGCACATAAAGTGTGTTTCGGTCACTCGTGATGAGGTCTGGGAAAAGCAAATTTAAGTTGTGCAACACACGGCGCAGATTGCTATGCGCCAAAGATTCATCCTTGTGTCCCCAAAACAACCCAGCCAGGTGCTGACGCGAGACAGGATGCGCTCGCTGGACCAGATATGCAAACACCGCCAGCGCTTTCACCGACTCGAAACCTTTTACCACGCTCCCATCCAGCACGATGTAGGGAGCGCCCATGAGGTATACCTGCAACATGAGAGTGACGCGCGCGCCTGCCTGAAGCCAGAGGCACAAGTCCAATGTTATCAAAAATCGCGATCTTCAGGATTGCCGAGCACGGCACACAGCCCCGCGCGCTCCGCACGTTCTGCAAACGACACAACCTTAGTCTGTCCTTCAGCCATGCCTCAGCCAGCACTGGCAACCAAGCGGGTGAATGCACCCACAGACACTCCAGAAGTGCCCAGCCAGGCGCACCACGACGCCCAGAGCCTGCGCTGGATGCACCTGGTCGGTTTGCTGCGCACCCTAGACGTGCGCCTGGAACACGCGCTGCAAACTGTCAACCCCTCCTCTGCTGGAGGCAGCGGACCTTCTGTGGCTACAGCCAGCCCCGACTCTGCCCACACAAACGACACCTGCAAGCAACGACTGCGCCAGGCTGTTCACTATGTCAAGACGCTGGAGCAGCACGCCGCTCAGCTTGGCGTCTTGCTGCCGTGGCGACGCCTGGTGGAGCAGTTCCGTCTCGATGAGATAGAGCGGAACGCCCTGTTGCTGGCGCTGTCGGTGGAGCTGGACGAGCACTACAGCCGCGTGTATGCCTACTTGCAAAACGACCTATCCGCGCGCTATCCAGACACCAGCCTCCTGCTGCACCTGTTTTGTGACGACGCAGCCACCCACCTGGAAGCGTTGCAGCGACTGTGCGAAAGTGCGCTCTTCCGCTATCGCCTGCTTCGCACAACCAGCACGAAGGCGTTCACGCTGGCGAGCCGACCACTCCAGCTTGAGCCAGCGGTGCTGAGTTGGCTGCTAGGTCGGTATCGCCCGATGGAGCTGTTGGAAGACCACGCGGAAATGATCGCCGAGCCTATCGCCCCAGAGTCGCTGTCTTTTGTGGATGCCCTCGCGCGCACTTATCTCTCGTCAGAGGACATGCTGCCCAGCAAGGGCATCGTGTGGGCGATCGGCGAAGACGCCGAAGCCGCGCTATTCATCGCGCGCTGGCTGGCAGCACAGCAGAGGCGTTGTGTCATCCGTGTGACACTGCCGCGCACGGAGGACGCTTCGCTTGCGGAGGAGGTGATGTGGCACGCGCTGCGCGATGCGCATCTCAACGACGCTATCCTGTGTGTGCAAGGGGGGGAGCGCTGGGAACTTCATTTCAGCCAAGCGCAGCAAGCGCTGCTGAGCAGCTTAAACGAGTGGAGGAGTGTGATCATCTCCTGCGACAAAGCGCCCGATCCGCGCGCGCCGGGTGTGCAGATCCCCCTGCCAGCGCCCACAGCGACCCAACGCCGCGCCCTGTGGGCGGCTGCGCTGGGAGAGGCAGCCAGCCAGCACGACCTGGACACCCTGGCTGAGCGGCTGCACCTGAACGCCAGCCAGATCGCCCACGCGGCGAACCGCTTGCGCCGCGCGCACCCGGAGGACACACCCAAAGTCATCCGAGAGATGAGCGGCGCGCAAAAGGCGTCTGAGATCGCCAGGTTAGCGATCCCCATCCAGCCGCGTTATAGCTGGCAGGACATCGTCCTGCCCGATGAACCGTTGCAGATGCTGCGCGAGCTGACCGAAACAGTGCGACTGCGGGGCGTGGTGCTCGATGCATGGGGGGCAGGTCAAAAACTCGCCGCCAGTCGTGGCGTCACTGCGCTATTCGCTGGTCCGCCGGGCACTGGCAAGACGATGGCAGCCGAAGTGATCGCCAACGATCTGGGGCTGCCACTTTACAAGATCGAGCTATCCGCTGTGGTCAGCAAATATATCGGCGAGACAGAGAAAAACCTGGAACAGGTCTTTCAGCAGGGTGAGCGCAGCGAAGTGATATTGTTCTTCGACGAGGCGGACGCCATCTTCGGCAAGCGCAGCGACGTGAAAGACGCGCACGACCGCTACGCCAACCTGGAGATCAGCTACTTGTTGCAGCGCATGGAGCGTTACAACGGCGTGACGATCCTCGCCACCAACCTGCGCGCCAACCTCGATGAGGCGTTTGTCCGCCGCTTACAGTTTGCGGTGGACTTCCCCTTTCCGAATGAGGCACACCGCTTGCGCATTTGGGAAACCCTGTTCCCGAGCGGCGCGCCGCGCCAACCAGACCTGGACTTCGCCATGCTTGCGCGGCGCTACAAGCTGGCTGGCGGCAACATCCGCAACGCCATCATGAGCGCATGTTACCTCGCTGCGCATCGCAATGAGGCAGTGGGCATGACGCACCTGTTGCACGGCATTCGGCGCGAGCTGCAGAAGATGGGGCGGCTGGTGGAGCCACTCGACTGAGCGAACGATCTGCGAACACCCATTGCCTAAGCTGACCAGCGAGGAGGATTCAGCAACCGCATGTTTGACGAGGTGGACGAGGCACTGCGTGCGTTCTTAACTCACGAGCTGCCAATTAAAAACGGCGAGATTGACATCTCGTTTGACCCACCTCGCCGCGAGTGGGCGGCGCGGTTGAATCGCCCCACCATCAACGCCTTTCTGTTTCAAATCAACGAGAACGCCCGCCTGCGCCAGATGACGATGGCAGATCGTGATTTGCGACCGAACGGCAACAGTGTCACCGCTCAACGCAGACCGATCCGCCTGGACCTGACCTACCTGTTGACTGCGTGGGCGTCACAAATCGAGGACGAGCATCGGCTGCTGGGCAGGATAGCGCAGGCGTGCTTTCGACACCTCAGCCTGCCAGCCGCGCATTTCCCGGAGACAGCGCACGACGTGCTATCTCCTGTGATGATGCAGGTGGGGCAAACTGAGCACCTGCTCAAGCCGAACGATCTGTGGTCAGTGTTGAGCAACGACCTGCGCCCCTCGTTGGTGCTCACGCTGACCGTCTCGATGCAGCCATTCGCCGCCGTTGACCTGCCGCTAGTGCGCCAGGTGGACATGCAATTTGCGCAGCCCGCTTTGTCGCGCACAGCGTCGTCTGCGATTGACACGACCGGCACACGGGGCTGGGTGAGCGGCGTGATTCACAGCGCAGCTCCGCTGCGCGCACCGCGGCTGTTCCTGTGCGAGCGCAACATGGAGCTTGCCGTCAAAGAGGACGGCTCTTTCATCATCCAGCGTCTGCCAGCAGGGGCTTACACGCTGGAGCTGCAACAGGCAGGTGCGCCGCCGCGGCAATTCGTCATCCACGCGCCTGCCGAGCACTACGAGTTATCCGTGGAGCCTCAAGAGCGCTCCACCGATCAATCCCGCTGATAAAAGGAGTGTGTGATCATGCCTGAGTATCTATCGCCTGGTGTGTATGTCGAAGAGGTTGACAAAGGTCCGAAGCCGATTGAAGGCGTCGGCACTGCAATGGCTTGCTTTATCGGGTTTACCGAGAAAGCCAGCAGCGTCGAAGTCGTCAACGGCGAGGCGCGCACAACCGATCTGCTCAATCGTCCGCAGCTCATCACCAATTGGAGCCAGTACGTTGAGAAGTTCGGCGGCTTCGTGGACGGCGCATACCTGCCCCATGCAGTGTACGGTTATTTCCAAAACGGTGGATCGCGCTGCTATGTGGTGAGTGTGCGAACGATCCCGCGCGCGCAAGCTGTGCTGCTCAACCAAGAAGGCAAGGGTCAGCTTGTGGTGCGCGCGAAGCAAGCCGGCTTCGATGGGTTGCGCTTGCGCGTGCGCGTGGAGCTGCCGCAGCCAGCCCAGTCGCCCGCCTCACGCCGTTCCAGGAGCACAGAGCCGAGCGCGGCAGCAGGCGACGGCGGCGAGAGCACAGCCCCAACTGCGCCGTCCGCCGGCGCAAGCGGCAACACCTTCCACTTGTTCGTCGAGCGCGAACGCGCGCCTGGGCGTTGGGTCACGCAGGAGGTGTTGCGCGATGTCACGCTGCGCGAGGTGGCGCAAGAAGACACACGACGGGTGGAAGTGGCATTCAAGGACAACAAAGCCCCTCAAACCGTTGATGTGTTCCTAGCGGAAGAAGCCACTTCCATCGCAGCGGTGATGCCACGCGAACAGCAACAGTCACTCACCATCGAGAACGCCCTACTTGCGCCAGCAGCAGCCTCAGATTTTCAGGGCGAAGTCAGCGAACGCACAGGCATTGAAGGCTTAGAAGCGATAGACGACATCACCATGGTGGTGGTGCCTGACCTGATGACCACCATGCCTGGGCAGAAGCTCGATCTGAACATGGTCAAGGCAGTGCAAACGGCGATCATCGCCCATTGCGAAAAGATGCAGGACCGCGTGGCAATTTTGGACGCGCCACCTGGTCTAACGCCGCAGCAGGTGCGCAAGTGGCGCATGGAGATCGCTGGCTACGATTCCAGCTATGCGGCGCTGTATTACCCCTGGATCGAGGTGCAAGACCCAGCCACCAACCGCCCACTGCTGATCCCGCCCAGCGGACACATCGCTGGCATTTGGGCGCGCAACGACAACACGCGCGGCGTGCATAAAGCGCCCGCCAACGAAGTGGTGCGCGGCGCGGTGGGGCTGTCGGTCAGCGTCACCAAAGGCGAACAGGATGTGCTCAACCCGATTGGGGTGAACTGCATTCGCGCCTTCCCCGGCATGGGCATCCGCGTATGGGGGGCGCGCACGCTGAGCAGCAACGGCGCCTGGCGTTACATCAACGTGCGCCGGTTGTTCAACTTCGTGGAAAAGTCCATCGAGCGCGGCACGCAGTGGGTGGTGTTCGAGCCTAACGAGCCACGGCTGTGGGGTCGCGTGCGGCGCGACGTGACCGCGTTCCTCACCAACGTCTGGCGCGAGGGCGCACTCTTCGGGCTAACCCCACAGGAAGCCTTCTACGTCAAGTGCGACGCAGAAACCAACCCGCCAGAATCGCGCGACCTGGGACGGCTGGTGATTGAGATCGGGCTGGCGCCTGTGAAACCCGCCGAATTCGTGATCTTCCGCATCAGCCAGTGGAGCGGTTCCGCCGCTGAGGTGTGATGCGGTTCGAGGCAGTGAACAACCTGAATTCCGCTTTGCTTATCCCGAAGGAGTGTTGAGCTATGGCAAAAGCATCTGGTCGTGAGAGTGATCCTCTGATTTCCTTTCAGTTTGCGATTGAAGTGGGCGGCATGGTGACCGGCTACTTCACCGAGTGCAGCGGCATCGGCAGCGAACATGAAGTGATCGAGCACAAAGTTGTGCAAGACGGGCGCGAAATCGTCCAAAAGATTCCAGGGCGGCTGAAGTGGAACGATGTCACGCTCAAGCGCGGCATCACCGACAACCTGGAGATCTGGGAGTGGCGCGCGCTGGTCGAGCAAGGCAAGATGAAAGAGGCGCGCAAGAACTGCTCCATCATCATGTTCGACCGCAACCACGAACCAGCGGCACGATGGGACTTCATCAACGCCTGGCCGAGCAAGGTGAGCGGACCAGAGGTGAAAGCCGACAGCAACGACTACGGCATTGAAGAGCTGGTGATCGTCCACGAAGGTATGCAGCGCGTGAAGGTGTAAAGCCGCCCTTTTCATTCGCACGGGCAAGCTCTCCAGCTACACAGCTCGCTTTAAGCGGGGCGGCAACCAGCGCGCTGGGAAGCCGCTCCGCTCGCTTCTACAGTGAGACATTATGCAGACGCAATTCCCGTTTGTCCTGCCAGTGGGCTATCTGGACGCAGAAGGCAAGCTGCACAAAGAGGGCGTGATGCGCATGGCGACAGCCCTGGACGAGATCGCCCCGCTGCGCGACCCGCGCGTGAAGTCTAATCCCGCTTACTTGACCATCATCTTGCTATCGCGGGTGATCACGCAGCTTGGCACGTTGCCAGCGATCAACACAAACGTGATCGAGAACCTCTTTGCCGCTGACCTGGCTTACCTGCAAGCGCTGTATCGCCAAATCAACGAGGAAGGCAAGACCACCTTCACCATCCAGTGCGCCGACGGCTCCACTCAGGAGATTGACCTGGCAGACCTGGGGGGAGCGTTGGCTACCCCTTAGCACGTCTGCGGGAGGAGGTAGCCTACATCGCGTATCACTTCCACTGGCAGCGAGATGACATCCTCAACATGGAGCATCTGGAACGGCTTGCATGGGTCGAAGAGATCGCGCGAATCAACCGCAGACTGAACGGAGAGAGCGATGAATGAGACACCCTCAGTAAGCGAGCATCAGGACGAAGCCCAGAGCCACACCTCATCCACGGCGGTTGACCTGGAGGCGCTGGCAGAGGTGCTGTTGCAAATGCTGAAGCGCGAAGCGCGCATCGAAAGCGAACGCTGGCGCACACACTCGCAGGAGAGACGGATATGAGCCTACCACAAACTACACTGCGCCAATTTCGCCTGATCCGAGGCTTTGAAAATCGCTTGAACAACTACAAGCCGGTCGCCCAGTCGTTCCGCTTTTACGTCGAGATCATGGGCATCCTGTGCGCAGAGTTCCTGGAATGCAGCGGCATCTCCGCAGAGCGCGAAGTTGAAGAGATCGAGGAAGGCGGCGTCAACGACTTCGTCCATCGCTTGCCTGGTCGCATCAAATATCAAAACATCGTTCTGAAGCGCGGCATCACCTACGACCGCGACTTGTGGGAGTGGTTCAAAGCAGGTGAGTTTGACGGCTGCGTGCATCGCGTCAACATGTCCATCATCATCGGCAATGCTGAACTGCGCAAAGTGAAGCAGTGGGACGTGTACGACGCCTATCCCGTGCGCTGGAGCAGCACAGACCTGAGCACCGATTCCCTGCAAGTGGCTATCGAGACGTTGGAGATCGCGCATCACGGCATCGCGACAAGCTATGAAGAGGGCAACCCGCTGAGCGGCGCATTTGCAGATTGAGCAAACCCTGATGACATCGGATCAGCCTCTGACCCCCATTGGAGCGCGCCTCTCGCGCAGACCAATCGCCGCCACAGGCAGGGCGGTGCATTGGGCGCTGCGCCGCGCGCGCGCATGGCGCGCAACGCAACAGCCGCGCATGACGGCGCTGGCGCGCGCGCAGCAGGCTGAGCACACAAGCAGTCGCACGCTGCAACGTTTCGCTTGGGTCGAGCGCATCGTTCAACGCTACTCCTCGCCCGAAGCGCCTGTCTCATCTCGCGTGCAGGCGCTGCCACTCGTCGGCGCGTCCCTCGCGCCAGACACGCCTCCAGCTGCCGAATCAGCGCCGCCCGAACCAACGCTGCCATCCCTCAGCGCCAGCGAGATCGTCGAGCGATTGCGCGCCAGGGCAGCAGCGCGCACGGATAGCGGTGAAACTGCGCCGAGCCTCACTTCGCAGCTACGCGAGATACGTCGCAGCCACGGAAGCGGCGGCGCTCCTGCTCCACTTCAACAACAATCGTCAACCACAAGCAGGGATGAGCCACCTGCGGTGATACCTCGTCCTTCTGCAGAGCGTGTGCGCCGTTTCGCCCGCGTGGAGGAGATCGGCACATCACGCCCTGACGGAGCCAGTCAGCCCATCAAGCCGGCTAGCGCTTCGTCAGAGGCTCAACAGACATCGTCGCCCAACATCTCAGCAGCGCCACAAACGCCAGCGCAGCGCACCACCTCCTCACCCCCAACAACTTCCACAAGTGAGCGGGGCGATGCCGCGCCTGCTCGCGCTCAACCTGCGCCCACCATCCAGCGCCGCGCCCAGCCCGCGCCGTCGCCCAGCGCCGAACCCACCCCGCCCGACGACGCACCGCCTGCGCCAGCGCCACAGACACAGCCGCCAACCCCGCGCGCGCCCACCATCCAGCGCCGCGCCCAGCCCGCGCCACCGCCCAACCACGCCCGCCTTCCGTTGGCACATCGAAGGGCGCCCCTGTCGGTCGCCGAAAACATCAAAGTTGCATCCGAAGAGAAGACACAGGCTCAGCGCATTGCCACGCTGCCTCTGGCATCACCGCGCCTTTCGCAGCCACCTGCCGCGCAGGTGCAGCGATTGCAGCCCTTGAAGCCAGAATCCACCTCACCCCAGAGTGGCGACAACGAGACACGGCTGCCGAGTAGCAATAGGCAACCGTCCTCTCCGTCTCCCTCACGCGCCCAGTCGAACGCGCACACCTCGTCTCAACCAAAACCCGCTCCCGCATCGCTCGACCTGGAAGCATTGGCGAGCGCGGTCATGCCGTTTGTGCGCCGCTTGCTGCGCATCGAGCGCGAGAGATGGAGCGGGCTTTGACAAACCCAAACCCAGCAGGAGGCATCAACAGCGATGACACTTCCGAGATTGTTAAACATTGACCCTGAGCGCAGTCGGCGCAATCTGCAAGCAGGATACGTCCCTGTGAAAGCGCTGATTGTGATGATGGACCCGCCGTACCTGAGCATCCCCTGTCAATTCAACCCCGCGCGCATCACGTTCAGCCACAGCTCCAAGTGGAACGAGACAGCGCTTTCTGGCTCCGATGAGTCGCACAAGGACTTTGCGGGTGGTGAGTCAGCCAAGCTGGACATGGAACTGTTCTTCGACACCACATCCGTGCCGCGTATGGACGTGCGAATCTACACCGATCCGCTCGTCTCGATGACCATGCGCAACCCGATCACCAAACGCCCGCCGCGCGTGCGATTTGTGTGGGGCATGTTCGCCGCCTCGCCACTGGGCATCGCCGCTGCTATCGCGGGCAAAGTGTTCACGACAGCGTTCAAGGGCTATCTGAACGGCGTCAGCGTGAAGTTCACCATGTTCCTACCAGACGGCACGCCGACGCGGGCGGAAGCAGACGTTTCGTTTATCTCTGACGAGCGGCTGGAACTGCCTTTTACCAACCCCACATCGCGCAGCGAGGCGCGCCAGGTGTGGACTGTCACCGAAGGGCAAACGCTGGACTGGATCGCGCACCGCGTGTATGGCAACGCCAGCGCTTGGCGACGTATCGCAGAGGCAAACAACCTGGAAGACCCGCGAGCGCTGCGCAACGGTCAAGTGTTGCGATTACCACCATTGGAGGACTGACCAGACCCATGAACTCCCCAAACGAAGGCAGGTTTAGCCTCACCTTGAACGGGGCGCCAATCCAGGACGTATACCCTTCGCTGCTCCGCGTGGTGGTGGAGAGCAGTCTGCATTTGCCAGCGATGATTGAGATACACCTCGCTGATCGCCTGTCCACGCCGCCGATCCCCGTGTTTGAGCACACGGACTCGGTACGATTCGGGATAGGCACTCGAGTGAGTGTCTCAGCATCTGGCTACGGCGGGTCAGCCGTGGTGCCGCGGCCGTTGTTCACTGGCACCATCACAGCAATTGAGCCACATTTCAACCGCGGCGCGTTGCGCATGGTGGTTCGCGGCTACGATGCGCTGCACAAGCTCCACCTCGGCACCAACACGCGGGTTTACATCGGCACAGAAGCTCAAATTGTGAGACAGATACTGACCCTGCACGGCATCGCTGGTGCGCCTCCAGCCGGCATGACCCGTATGCACAGGTGGCTGCTGCAATACAACACCACCGACTTCAACTTTTTATGCTGGTTGCTGCGCCGCGCGGGATACTACATGTGGATTGACCCTCAAGGCATGGCGCGCTTCTGGAAAGCTGGCACTCCTTCCACCAACCTGACTAGTGTGGAATGGGGCACAGACCTGATCGCGTTTTACCCACGCGCCAGCCTGATGCAGCAAGTCGGCAAAGTGCAAGTGGTGGGCAACAACCCCCAGCTTGGACAAAACGCGCAGGGCGCTCTGCCGCTCACTCCACCCAGCGCGGCAGGCGCTATGCTGAAAGTGGACTACGCCACAGCCCGAACGACAACATCGGGCAAGCAGCGCGTGATCGCGGATGAGCTAGCGACAGACGCGCAAGCAGCTCTAAGCCTGGCATCCGCACAGGCAATGCAGTTGAGCAGCCAGTTTGTGGAAGCAGAGGGGGAGTGCATTGGCAACCCAGCCATCCAACCGGGCACTATCCTCACTGTGCGCGGCGTCGGGGTGCGATTCAGCGGACAGTATCTCGTCACATCTGCACGGCACACCTGGGATGCAGAAACAGGCTACCGCACATACTTCAGAGCGAGTATCGGAACGCCCGAGGTGTTGGCAGCGCTGTTAGCCTCACCCGTTGTCGAATCCCCAAAAATCCCTGGCTTGCTTTCTGGTGTGGTCACCAACAACAACGACCCTTCTGGGCTGGGGCGCGTGAGGGTGAGTTTGGACTGGTTAGACGCTCAGTGCGAGACCGATTTTTGTCCGGTCATCAGCCCAACAGCCGGCAGTGGGCGTGGCATGCAGGTCATACCCGAAGTCGGCGACCGGGTCATGCTGGCATTTGAAAACGGCAGCCCAGAACGCCCCGTCGTCGTGGGAGGTGTGTGGAACACAAGGCAACCCCCGCCACTTAGACAAGGAGCGGTTGTGGGCGGCAAGGTGGTGAAACGCATCTGGCGATCCCGCATGGGACACGAGATTTTGCTAGACGACAGTTCCGGTGCAGAGATGATCCAGATTGTGGACAAGAGCGGCAAGAACAAAATCCTCATCGACAGCGCCCAGAACAGCCTCAACATCACAGTGCAGGGCAAGTGCACGATAGAGGCACAACAAGATGCGGAGATCATAGCGAAACAGGCGATTCGTCTCAATACGAACGGCGACATCAACTTGGAATGCGCAAACTTTCGCGTCAAAGCCAAAGCGGAATGCAAGCTCGAAGGCGCTACTGCGCAGGTCAAGGCGAACGGAGCTGCGCAAATGGAAGGCGCAACGCTCGCGCTCAAAGGCAACGGACCCACCAGCGTGGACGGCACACCGGTGCAGATCAACAAGCAGTCACTTGTGGTGATGCCGTGATTTTCAGTCGTCAAGGAGGACAGAGCAATGCCAGGGCAAGTATTGAACATCAACGCAGTGGCGATGTGTGCACACGGCGGCAAACTCACCTTCACACCTAATCCAAAAGTGATGCTCTCCGGCGCACCCGCCGCCGCCTGGACGCCTGCTGTGCCAGTGGCTGGCTGCACAAACCCACCGCCGCCCGCCAACAGCGGTCCCGACGCCACCATCACACTCCTGCCCAACAGTTACTCGACAAAAGTACTTTCAAACAATCAGCCATTGTTGCTCAGCACCATTGCAGGCATGGGCAACTCCGGCTACCCCATGCAACCTTGCGCGTTTGCTGGTCAACTCAAAGTGACCGCCACATAAACCCATGAGCAGCGACATTCGCAACCGAGAGTTCTTAGGGCGCGGCGTGGCGTTCCCGCTGCGCGTAGATGGGCGTGGCACCATCGCGCTCAACGCCGATGGCGAACAGGACATTCAACAAGCCATTCGCCTGATCCTGGGCACTGTGCCTGGTGAGCGCGTCATGCGACCCGAGTTTGGCTGCCGCGCGTGGGAAGTGCTGTTCGACCCAAACAACTCCGCTGCGCACAGCCTGATCGCCGAGTTCGTCCGAGAAGCGCTGGCGATGTGGGAGCCGCGCATCGTTGTGCAGCACGTGGAGGTCTATCGTGACCCTGCGCGCGACAACGCCGCCATCGCCGAGATTCTCTACGAAATCAAGGCAACACATGACCAGCGCAGCATCGTATACCCGTTTTACGTGGTCAACGAAGAAGGGGAGGTGTGAACTGTGCCGCTGCCTGAGCCGATCCTTGACGACCTGCGCTTCCAGAAGGACATCGTTGACGAGGCGCGCCGCCGCATCATCCGCTATTGCCCAGAGTGGACCGAATATAACGTCAGCGACCCAGGCATCACGCTGATTGAGCTATTCGCCTGGATGACCGAGCTGATCACGTGGCGCCTGAACCGCGTGCCAGAGAAGAACTACATCCGCTTCCTCGATCTGCTCGGCGTTCAACTTATGCCCGCCAGCAGCGCCCGCGTGGAGCTGACTTTTCGCCTTGCCACGCCCTTCCCCATCGCGCCTGGCGACGACACCACCACCACCATCCCGCGCCACTTTGAGGTGTCCACCTGGCCGGACGAGGAAAGCGGCGAGGTGGTGTTCACCACAGATGAACGACTTGTGCTGGCGCCACCCCGCATCACCCAATTGCGTCGCGCCTCAAACGACCCCAGCGCGCGCGACGACTTTCGCCGCAACTATCTTTCTCGCCTTGGGCTGGAGACATTTCTCGCTTTCGGCAACCCGCCCCAAGAAGGCGACACGTTCTATCTGGGCTTCGACCCAGACCACGACATCAAGGGCTACATCCTCCAACTGCGTTTCCTGTGCGAGGAAACCCAGGCAACCGGCATCCGCCGAGACGACCCGCCCTGGGTGTGGGAATGCTCCGCTGGAGATGGCAACTGGATCGAGGTGCCGCCCAGCCGCCAGCCAGGCGAGTCAGACACCACTGGTGGGCTAAACAACCCCGACGGTCGCATCACGTTTTACCTGCCCCTGGAGTGCGCGCCCGCAGAGGTGCAAGGTCACCGCGCTTATTGGTTGCGCTGCCGGGTGCATCAGCGCCACAAAGCGCAAGGCGCTTACACCCAATCGCCGCGCATCCAGCAAGTGGAAGCCTACGTGCTCGGCGCCACCACCACAGCCACACACGCCGTGGTGGTGCAGAACGAAATGCTAGGCATGACCACGGGCGAATCCGGTCAGAGCTTTCACCTACAGCACGTCCCTGTGCTCGAACCGCGCGAAGAGGAGACACTGGAAATTGAAGAGATCGTGGATGGCGAGCTGGTGTTTGTGCCGTGGCAGCGTGTGGAGAGTTTCGCTCAATCTTCGCCCCATGATCGCCATTACACCCTTGACCTTCGCAGCGGCGAAGTGCGACTGGGTCCGATGATCCGCCAGGCAAACGGCGCAAATCGCCAATACGGGCGCGTGCCAGAGGCAAACAGAGCCGTCCGATTCAGTTGCTATCGCCATGGGGGCGGCGTGGCTGGCAACTTGCCTGAACACCGCTTGCGGGTGATGCGCGGCTCCGTGCCGTTTGTTGACTCCGTCACCAACCTAAAACGCGCCACTGGCGGGCGCGACGCTGAGACGCTGGAAGAGGCGAAGCTGCGCGCCCAGCGCGAGGTCCACGCTCAACACCGTGCCGTGACCGCCAGCGATTACGAAAGCTTTGCCCTCGCCAGTAGCCGCGAAGTGGCGCGCGTGAAGTGCAACCCCGATCCGTCGCTGCCTCCTGGCGCAGTGGAGCTGTTGATCGTGCCCGCCGCACACGACGCCATCGCCAACGGCAATCTTTCAGCCCTGCACGTGCCCATCGCGCTGCGCACCCACATCACCCGCTACCTGGACACCTACCGGTTGCTCACCACGCAGCTCATCGTGCGAGAGCCGCGCTATCTGGGCGTGAAAGTGGAGGCAGAGATCGTGCCACACCCTCACAGCAACCCCGACCAGGTGCGCGAGCGCGTCCACCGCGAGCTGTGCCTGCTTATCTCGCCGCTCAACATCGGGCGCCCAGCGTTGATCCCCGATGGCGAGGAGTGGAACGGCTGGGAGTTCGGACGCGACCTGTACATCGCGGACTTATACGCGCTGATCCAGCGCGTGCCAGGCGTGCGCTATGTGCGAGACGTGCGCTTCGCCAGCACTCCGATCCAACCAGGCAAGGGAGCACGCACGCCAGAGCCAACGCAGTCGACAGAGAACAACGCCCTCCGCGTCCTGCACGTGCCGCCAGATACGCTCCTCTGCTCGCTAGAACATGCCATCTCTGTGGTAGAGCTATGACGACCACCGCGCCTGCGCGCCCTCTCACGCCCGCCAGCTTGACGGAAGCTGGGGCAACACAGCCGCTCGCCCGACGCAGTCGGCGGGATCAGCCGCTGGTCATATCCGTCATCGCCACGCCAATGGTGGCATACATCGGCGAGACGGTGACGGTTCACCTGCGGCTCGAAGCAAGCCAGCCGATTCATTCAGCGGAGCTGTTGTGCGCCTTGCCAGCGCCGCTGCACGTGCAACACATTCACATCCCACCTCCCCTGCAAGCGCCGCTCCAGCACGACGCGGGGCTGCGCGCTACGCTATGCACCGATGGCGTCGGCAACACCGCCTACAACACACAAGAGTTCATCTGGTCTGTCGCACATCTGGACGCGCGGCGCTACGACGTGCTGTTTGAGGTCACCATTGCGCACAGCGCCGACGACCCCTCCAGCGAGCGATGGAACGGACACCCGCCAGGCGACTCGCCTGCGTTGCTGGACATCGAAGCAGAGGTGCGCGGGATTGCTGGCAACGGAGAGGCAGTCTTCGCGCGCCAGATCATCCAGATCAGCGCGCGTGGGCGAAGCCGCTGGCTGCGTCATTTGCCCAGCCTTTACCGCGAAGATGAGTTCATGGGGCGTTGGCTGATCCTGTTCGAGCGCCTGTGGCAGCCGATTGAGCAACAGATCGCGCTGATAGACCACTACTTCGACCCACTGATCGCCCCACCTTCCATGCTGCGCTGGCTGGCGAGCTGGGTGGATTGCCCTCTGGAGAATGTCTTACACGAGGAACAACTGCGCCAGTGGCTGCGTCAGGCAACCTCGCTGTATCGGCGGCGCGGCACTCGCGCTGCGCTGCAGGAGCTGCTGGAACTTTACACAGGCGGTCACGTGGAGATCAGCGAAGCGCGCGCCGCCAACCTGACGCTGGGGAAAGAAGCAAGGCTCGGAGCAGGGGTCGCGCTAGGCAAAGCCAACCATCCCCACACTTTCCATGTGCGCGTGCGGATGACAAAGCCAGAAGACCCCGACGTCTGGGAGCGCAACATTCGCAGGCTCATTGCAATGGAAAAGCCCGCCCACACAACTTTCTCGTTAGAAGTGGAGTACTGCTGATGAAATCCTATCCGATTCACCACTTGAAGCCCGTGGACGGCATTGCGATCACCGCCGACGTGTGGCAAGAGGCGCACGACCATCATCGCCTCGAACTTCGCTACCACGCTCGATTTGCGCACGGCGCGGGCATCTTGCACGGCTTGCGCGTGTTGCCCAGCGACCCAGTGGACACGGGGGTGTATGTCGAGCCTGGCATGGCAGTGGACAGCGAAGGCAATCTCATCATCGTACCAGAAGCGGTGCGCTTCGATTTCGGCGAGATGACTGGCGCGTTGCGCCTCACCTTGAGCTACGGCGAGAGCGAGCCGCGCGGCGGCTTGAACGCGAGCGACCCCAACCTGCTCTACGTCACCAGCGCTTTCTCCATCGAGGCGCACCCAGCGCCGCCAAACACGCCCCATGTGGAGCTGGCGCGCGTTTTTCGCGATCACCGCGCCGCCCCGTTGCGCGCCCCCCTTCATGCCGACTCGCCGGGCAACAACGAGATTGACACGCGCTACCGCCAGGAGCTGCAACCATTGCTGCGCAATCAACCTGCGCTGCCGCTCGCAGTCGGCACGATCGGAGCATCGCCAAACGATTGGTTCGCCCTTCGCGTGCGCGGCATTCGCGCCGCAGCGCGGGCGTGCGCACACCACGCCCGCGCCTTGCGCCCCGTGGTGGACACCCTGAACGACTTTCATGCGTTGCCCAACTATGCGTTTCTTTACCTGTGCCTTGCGGAAGCTGCCCCGCCGAGCGTGGACACACTCACCGCTGTGTACAACTTCCTGAACGCTGGGGGCAGCGTCCTTGCAGAATGCCAGGCGATGAACGTGCTGGAAGACTTGGCGCAATCGCTAGGAGTGACGCTGCAAGCGCTGCCCTCTGATCACGCGCTGCTCGCATCCCCTTATCTGTTTGCTGCGCCTCCCGCTGGCAACACAGATGGCGATGTGCGCATCGGTCAGCTTGGCAAGGGGCAGATTTTGCTGAGCAGCCGCGATTACGCCGCGCTCTTCGCTGGCATGCGACACAACGCGCCCGCCAGTCGAGAGGACATCCGCGCGGCGCATGAGTTCTTCGAGAACATCCTAAGCGCGTGCAGCGCCCTCGCTGAAGCAGCGTAGGCGTTGCGCGCCTTTCAAACGGCGACATGTGGGTGGAGATCAGCGACCGAGAAGGCTGGGTCAAGCGCCAGGCGCTGGATCGCTTGCTGATCCACATCGGCAGCGATCCGCGCAACGACATTGTGCTGCACCCTAGCCGCGGCGGTGGCGTGGTGGCGCGCCATGCGCAGATCATCGCGCCTATCGGTCAGCACACCCTTCGCGTGGTCAACCTCTCGCCAGCCGACTTGAAACTAGAAGGCGCAACCAGCGTCGTCATCCCTCCTCGCGGCGCGCAAGCCGTGCGGGTCGGCGACTGTTTGTGCATCGGAGACTTCCGCTTGAGGTTCATCCCAGCGCCAGCCACGTTAAACGGAGAGCTGGCGCCGTTGGGGTCATCGGGCACAGTGGAAGTCACGGCACCCTTGGCAACGGTGGTCGAGGCACAGCCAGCGCTCCAGGTGACCAGCCAGGTGGAGCAAACAGCCCCGCCCAGACCTTCTCCCCCTCCACCTTCTGCTATCGAAGCCGAGCTGCACTTTAACAGTGACAACCTGCAAGTCCACGCGCCGCTGGACGGGCGACTGACCGTGCGCAACCGCGGCGACAAGGCAGGCGTGCAATTTCACATCGAAGTGAGCGGCGTGCCCGAAGAGGTGTATCAAATCGGCGCGGCGCCGGTGCTGTTCCCCAACGCCGAAAAGACGATCCTGATTCGGCTCACGCATCCCCGCAGCAGCGCGCTGCTCTACGGCGCACACACCCTCACCGTGCGCGTCAGCGCGCCTGAGGCATACCCCGATCAGGAAGTCCTCTTAAAACACACTCTCTACGTGCAGCCTTACCTGAGCTGCGCGTTGCGCATTTTGACCAACCCAGAGGAGGACGCCGCATGAAGCGCAGCAGCCTGCTCTTCACGCTGAGCATCGCGCTTGTCAGCTTAATGACCATTTGGCGCACAGCGCAGGCACAAAGCAGCGCGCCGCTGCGTGTCGTCGTGGATGAGGCGACACTCCAACATGGCGAGCTGCGCGCCACCCTCCAAATGGACGCAGCAGACGGATCGCCAATAGAGGCGTTGCCCTCGCTGGAAGTGCGGCTGGACAACCGACCCGTTAGCCTCAAAGATGCGCGTCTGTCGCTGACGCCCGACGCGCCGCTGGCGCTCGCGTTGGTGATTGACGTGAGCGCCACTCAGACAGACCTTGATCGGATCAGCGCTCAATTGGTGAAACTGCGCGATTTGCCCAACACGCGCATCAGCCTGATCGGTTTCGGAGATACACCTCGCGTGTTTGCGCCGCTCACGCCCGCTCGCGATCTTGAAGACGCACAGTTTCAATTCGCGCCGAGCGGTGCTCGCAGCGCGCTCTACGCTGCCGTGGCACAGGCGGCGGATCTGCTGGAACAATCCGCCAAGCCCTCCGAACGGCGGTTGATCATTGCAATCACCGACAGCGGGAACAACACCGGCGCAGCCAACTTCCAGACAGCCATCGAAAGCGTGCAGCGCGCGCAGGCTGCGCTGGTGGTGGTGGGCTACGGGGACAAGAATCGCCCCGCCGACTTTGCAGCGCTGGCGGACGCGGTGGGCGGAGCCACGCTCGTGTATGGCAGTGTGAGCGGCTTTGAGCGCGAGCTGCTGGCGCGCATTCAGCGCGCTCAGCAGCGCTGGATGCTGCAACTGCCCGTGCAGGCTGGCGCCATGGCGCCGCGCCTGATCGCGGTGCGCGCGCAGCTTGGCGACGCCGCCGGCAGCGCCCAGCAAGTGGTGCGCATCGCCGCGCCACCTCCGCAGGTGTCGCTTCGCGCGCTTCCAGCGCCAGGGCGGTTGGTCACACAGCCGTTGACCTTGATCGCCGCGCCGCATAGCGAGCTGCCGTTGCGCCGCGCAGTGTTCCTGCACAACGAGCGCGTGCTTGGAGAAGTGCAGCAGCAGCCTTTCCTCTGGACCTGGCAACCGCCCGGCGATGACGCCCCCCCTCAACAACACACTCTCAGCGTGAGGGTGGAAGACGCCGCTGGGCGCCAGGCGCAGGACTCCCTATCTGTCAACACCGCACCGCCACCGCGCGTGCATCTGCGCATAGGTGACACCGTGCTGACCAACGCGCTGCGGCTGCCGATCAACGGCGACCAGACCGCGCTGCTGCACGTGGAGCCATCCTCATCATCTCCCATCGTCGAGGTGCAGTTGTTCGTGAAACACGTGAACGGCATGGCGTCCTCCGACACCCTGCTTGCCTCGCGGCAAGGTGAACCTTTCGTGTTTGAGCTGAGGGCGCTGCCTTCATCCGCCACCGCGCTGCGCGTTGAGGTTCGAGACGCGCTCGATCAGCGCGCAAGCCGCCTGTTGCCGTTGGTGATCCAGCCTCGAGCCGCAGCACCCGTTCGCAACCCTTTGATCGGCAACCTGCTCAGCGCGCTTGCGCTGGTCACACTTGTGGGCGGCTGGGTCGGTGTGGGCATTTTCACCCTGCGCTGGCGACGCGCACAAACCGTCATCGCCACCGTGCAAATCAGCAATCTGGGCAACTTGCCGGCGCTGATGCGCGCGGAGGTGTCTGCAAACCCCAACTGGAGGTATCGCTGGTTGGGAGCGCCCAGCGGTCAGATGGGCACAGGCACAACGCCTTCCGCCCCTCGCCCTGCATCGCCCGCCACCAGTGCGCGCGGCGCGCCCACGCGCGCTCAGGAGAAAGCACTTGCCAGCGCATCGGGCAAGGTGCGACGCGCGCTCGGCGTCGCAGAGACGATCAGCGGACTTGCGGACGCCATCGCCGACCTGCTGCCCGGCGCGCTGGGTGAGCCTTTCAAGCGCATCGCGTTGAGCCTGCGACAAGCAGGCTATCAGGCACGACAGGTGCAGGATCGCCCCCGCCAGGTCATGCGCGATGTGAGCGCAGTGCGAGACGCCGCCAGCGACCTGGCTCAGCGCGCCCCCACCCCTCAGCCATCGGCAAAGCCCACGGCTGCAACCAGCCGACGTTCACCCGAAGTTGAGTCAGCGCCAGCGGCTTCCGCTGAGCCTTCGGGTCGTCTGGAACAGCGGGTGGTGAACGGCTGGGTGCTGGCGCCAGGAGAACAACGAGACGTGCGATTGGCGGTTTGGCCGCGCCGCATGTTCGCCCAGACACAGGCATTGCTCCAGATCACGCTCTCGGCAAGCCCGCTCGATGATCGCCTGACAGACCAGGCGGTGCTCCACCACGCGGAACGCTCGGAGGTCAAAACGATCCAGTTGGGCTACGCATCGGTGGCGCGGCGCTTCGCGCCGCTGTGGCTTGCCAGCGCGGTGAGCGCGGCAGCGCTGGGGTTGTGGGCGATCAGCCGTTTTGCTTGACACAACACTTCAACGAAGGGGCTATCACATGAAAGGCAGCTATCTGGAGATCATTCACCCACAGGGGGAGATCACCTTCGTCGCAGTGGATGGCGAAGGAGTGCTCAACATTGGCAAGCACCCTGAGAATCACATCGTGTTGCGCAGCGATGGCGTCGCCGATTTTCAGGCGCTGATTGATTGTCGCGGCGGCGCCGCACTGGTGATCCCGCTGAGCGACGAGCCTGCGCTGCTGGTCAACGGTCATCCCGTGCATGCGCCAACGCCTCTGCCCATGTGGGACACATTGCAGGTGGGTGGCTACACCCTGATGCTTATCTCGTCGGAGGTGGACGGCGCCCCAACGCTGGAAAAATCGCCCGTCGCTCAGTCGGCTGCGCCCGCCGACGCACAGCGCCTCACGCGCGCGCCAACCGCCGAGCACGACGACGACATCGTGCTGACCGAAGTGCCCGTGCGCGAATGGGTGGTGGATTGCGACCAGCCAGCCGTATGCACCGTTCACATCGTCAATGGCGGTCCGTTGGTTGCCACCTTCGAGACGCGCGTGGAGGGGCTGGACCTGTCGTGGGTGCAAATTGAACCGCCGCAAATCAATCTGAACGAGGGCGCGCGCGGCAGCGTGACGATCACGATCTGCGCCCCGCGCGCGCCCAGCAGCCGCGCTGGGGTGTATGAGTTCTCGGTGGTGACCACATCGGACGAACATCCCGAACGATACAGCGCGCGCGCATGCCGGCTCACCTTAAAGCCGTTTTACGATTTTTTGGTTGGTGACGTCACACCGCGCAATCAGCGCATCAGCTACTTCAAGCAAAGCGGCGCGGTGACACTCTCGATCCTCAATCGGGGCAACGCACCCACACAATTCCAAATCAGCGGAGAAGACGACGAGAACGCCTGTCGGCTGGAGTTCAGCACGCTGGGGGACAACGGCGAGTTGAATCCGCTGGTGGCGAAACAAATCAGCGTGAGCGTGCCACCCGACGGCGCACTTGACGTGTTCGGCTACATCACCCCCGTGCGGCGGCGGCTGATCGCGTTGGCGCACCAACCGCACAACCTCACGTTCACCGTCAACATTCTGGACAGTCCGCAGGCGCCGCGCTCGCTCTTCGCGCAAGCCCGATCATTGCCGCTGATCGGACCTGGCTTGCTGATGTTGTTCGCTGTGATGCTCGCCGCATTCATCGTGTGGGTGTTCCGCCCGCAGGTGTATCAGCTAGAGGCAGACCCCCAGGTGTTGATGGCTGGAGAAGAGGTGACGCTGTTGTGGGCAGCCAGCCCGTTCACCAACGTGCGGATCGAGTCTAATCAGATACAAACAGGCGACGACGGTCTAGGCAATCAGGCTATCACTGCCGAGACATACACACTCTTCAGCAAATCGGGCGCGTTGCGCGTGCGCCCCAAGTCAAACCTGGTCTATCGGCTGGTGGGGAATAACATCTTGGGGCAGTTTTTGCCGTTCCTGGCGCCTGCGCCTATCGAGCGCGAGGTGATCGTCAACCCGCTGCGACCGGTGGTGCGCGCATTCAAGAGCGACCGCGCCGCGCTGCTGATCGGCGAAAGCGCGAACCTCTCATGGGACGTGATCAACGCCGACGAGGTGACGTTGATCACCAACGGCGCGCCTGAGACGCTGCCAGCAGAGCAACGGCGCGCAGGACAACGCCGCGTGACGCTGGACGTGCCTGGCGCGGGCGTGTTCGAGATCGTCGCGCGCAACCGCTACGGCGAAGACCGCAAAAACGTGCGCGTGGTTGTGGCTCAAGCCACCCCAACGCCGCCGCCGCCGCCCGTCATCGTGCAGTTCGACGTCCAGCCGCAGGTGATCACTGCTGGGCAGTCGGTGCAGTTGCGCTGGGAGGTGAACAACGCCGAGCGCGTGGAGATTGCGCCGGTGGTCGGCGCGAACGTCTATCCGCCCAAAGGCACACTGGAACAGCAGCCCTCGCGCAGCACATCTTACGTGCTGGTGGCGTTTAACGGCAACCGGCAAACCACGCTCCAGCGCGATGTGATCGTGCTGCCCGCGCCGCCGACGCCAGTGCCGCCCTCCATCCGCTTCTTCACCGCTTCCCCCCAGGAGGTGGTGATCGGCAGCCCGCAAGCGCGCGCGGTTCGGTTGTCATGGCAGATTACGGGTGACACCACCGATGTCACCCTCTCTGGACCCGACATCGGCAACCTGCGCGGCTTGCCCAGAGAGGGCGCTATTGAAGTAGGCGTATCCAGCACCACGCTGTTTGTGCTGAGCGCTGCCAACGGCGATTTTGTGACCAGCCAACAGGTGAACGTGCGCGCGCTGGAACCCACGCCCACACTACCTCCCCCACCCACGCCAGCCCCCACGCCCACACCGTTCCCGCCGCCGCGCATCGTGTATTTCATCGCTCAGGACATCAACGGGAATGCCCTCTTGCAAAACGGACCTACCAGCTACCAGGTGCCGTGGAACACCAACGTGCGTCTGCTGTGGGAGGTCGAGGGTGCCAGCACGCAGGTGCAGCTCTTCCGCGCTGGTGCGCCGTTGGGCGTGCAACCTCCAAGCGGTGTGCGCCAGCCGGAAAACATCTCTGGGGCAGTGCAGTTTTTGTTGCAAGCCGAGAACCCCGGCGGGCTGGTCAGCACCGTCATTCAGTTCACCGTGCTGCCTAAACCAGTGCCGCCCACACCCACCAACGTGAACGTGAGCGGTGGAAACCCGCTGGTGGTGAGCTGGTCGTATCCGAGCGCGGCGCGCAGCGAGATCATCGGCTTTCGGGTGTATCGCGCGCTGCAGGGCAGCAGCACCTACACGCTGGTTCAGAGCGACGTGCAGAACGGCGGTTCACTCGATCCAAACGCCAGCTCCTGGAACGACCCTATCTTGCCCGACTGCGGCTGGTCCTATCGCGTGGCGGCTGCCTACATTGACGAGAACGGTCAAACGCAAGAGACGCCTCTCTCCGATCCTCCGTTCAACACGGCGCCATGCCCCACGCCTACGCCACCTTAGCGCTATTCAGAGGCAACTGGCGCGCCCAGCCCCAGGCGTCGCCCGCTTAGCGAACACTTCCCGAACGTTGAAGGGCTAAATATCCTTCAGGGGCTTTATGCATGGCTTGGCAACTCAAACACCTGCTACCTCGAGGCGTGGCAGCGTTGGCTGCGATCTCGTTACTCATCGCGCCTGTGAATGTGAAACGCGGGGGAGCTTCACAATCTGAACCGCCGACGGAGACTCAGCAGGCAGAGGCTGAATCGCTCTCGCCAGTGCCGCTGGCGCTGCCCCCCAGCTTGGGTGGACCCTGGCTACAGCAAGTGACATCGGCTGTGGCAGAAGCCCCTTCGCCCCACGAGGACGTTTACATCGAGGGCGCGTGGCTCTCGCTGCAAGAACGCCTCTCGCAGCACGGCTTAACGCAAGACGACGGTCGGTTGGGCGCGCAAAACATGCTCAGCGACCTGACAGTCGCGCTGTATGTCTCCTCCACTGCGTCAGAGCCCAACGAGGCGTTTAACGGAGAGCTGATCACCTACACGCTGGTCGCCACCAACAGCAACCTGGGCACACAATCTGGTTGGCAGCTTCGCTTGATCGCGCTCATGCCCGTTGACGTGGACAACAAGCCCGTGCTGCGTGAGATCACATGCGCGACGACGATCACCTGCACGCGCGTCATCATCAGCACCCCCCTGCCCGACCCGCTGGGCGGCACAGTGATCGTCACGAATGTGAGTGAGCTGCGCTGGCTGATGCCCCTGCCTGGCGCGGGCGCGTCCGCATCTGTCACCTTCACTGGACGGATAATGGGACAGGCGGATGGCAACACCTTCACCACGTTCGCTGTCGCCAACTACATTGATAACTTCAACGACGAGACCGCAGGCGGCAACACCTCGCGCCTGGTGACAGCGCGGGTGCGCCTCACGGATGCGCCCGTCTCGGAGTTCGCCACCTGGCTGTCCAGCGACATCGGCGGCACTATCCGTCAGGATTGGGGCGACTACAACCAAGATGGCTTGCTCGACCTGGCGCTGGCGTCACTGGTGGGCGTGAGCGTGTATCGCAACAATGGCACGCAATTGGTGCGCGCCTGGCAAACCAACCACCCCGCCTACAGCGTCGCCTGGGCGGACGTTGACCGCGACAACGTGCTGGACCTGGTCGCCGCTGGTGACAGCGTCACCGTGACCGAGATCGTGAGCGACACCATCGTGCAAGATCGCGTGGTCGGTGTCGGCTACGTGTACACCCCCACCACGCCAAGCAGCTTCGGCATCGCGCAAGCCTTCACCACCACCTACCCTCTGGCTCGGTTGGCGCTCGCCGATGTGGACAACGATGGGTTTGTGGACATCATCGGCAGCACCACATTCATGAACGCTGCTTGTCCGCTCCTCCTGCTGCGGAACGTCAGCGGCGTGATCACCACCACAGAGCAATGCCTCAGCCTTGACCCTGCCACTGCCATCGCGCCAGCCGACGTTGACAACGACGGCGACGTGGACATCGCCATCAGCGTCTTCTCCGACAAACTGATCGTGTTAATCAACGACGGCAGCGGCGGCTTCAACACCAGCCTGGCTATCGAAGAGGGATTGGAATTTCTGCCCTACGACTTAAGCTGGGGTGATTACAACGGCGATGGCTTCCTCGACCTTGCCGCAGCTTTCCCTGCGCGGCGCGAGCTGCGCGTGTACGATAACCTGAACGGCACAGCGTTCTCCCTCGCCCACGTGCTGCGCAGCCAGGTCTTCCTCGCGCCGCTCTCCGCGCAGTGGGCGGACTTCGACCTGGATGGCAAGCTCGACCTGGTGATGGGCGACCGCCCGCCATCCGTATGGCGCTTCGACGGGGCGCAATTTGCGCGCCTCCAACCCATCCACCCTAACGCGATGCGGGGGCAGCTCTGGGATGTGCGCGTAGTGCGCCCGTTCTTCCACGACGAGCCGCTATTCGTCACCACCGACCGCGACGGACCTAGCGCTTACTTCTCCACGCGGGCAAGTCGACTATCCAGGCACGCCGCGCTGCTCCAGAACGCTGGCGGCGACGACTTTCGCGCGTTCAGCATTGCCATCGGCGACTACACCAACAACGGCTTGCCCGACATCGCCACAGGCGCTGGCAGCGCCGCAATCATCGGCACGCGCATCTTTCACAACCAGCAAGGGACATTTCACGAATCCAACCGCACGTCATTACCTGCCGCTGGTCAAGGAGCACACCATCTGGCGATGGGCGACATCAACGCGGACGGGTTGCTGGATTTGCTGATCGGCAGCACGCTGGGAGTGCAACTGTTCCTCAACGGCAGCACCCCGCCCACAGGCTGGACACCCAGCTTGCCAACAATCAACGGTCAACGTCTTGTGGCACTGGCAGATGCCAACGACGATGGGCGGCTCGACGCACTGGTGGCGATCCGGCACGCCACGCAGGGGCGCGCCTGGCTTTTCCTGAACACAGGCACGAACCTCTCGAACACCCCCAGCTACACGTTCCCGCTGATCGCCAACATCACAGCCATCGGCTGGGGCGATTTCAACTTTGACCGCTATCCCGATGCCGCCATTGGCACAACCAGCGGCAGCGTGTATGTGTTCCGCAACGCGCGCGACGGCACCTTCAGCCAGGTCTGGCAACAATCGGGACTGGGCGGACCGATCAGCCTGGACTGGGCGGACTTCAACGCCGACAGCCGCGCCGACCTGGCAGTGGGTGTGCTGAACGGTCATGTCCGCCTCTTCGAGAGCATCACCACTTCGCTCCACATGACCCCTAGCTGGAACTCGGCGCTTGTGCTGACCACTCCCATGAACACGCGCGCCATCGCCTGGGGTGATTGGAACGACGACGGCTACCCTGAGCTGGCGGTTGCTAACGACAACCAGCAAGACCTTGTGTTTGCCAATCTGGGCAGCAAGCCCAACCGGGCGCGCTTCAGCTTGCAATGGGCATCTGTCGAAATCTCCTCCAGCCGCAGCATCGGCTGGACGGACCTGGACGGCGACGGCGACCGTGACCTGGCGGTGGGGCTGAACGAACCCGCCGGCGCGGTCGCGCTTTACCACAACCAGACCGTGCGCCCCTCGCACTGGAGCAACTTCTTCTCGCCAACGCTGACGCGCCCGCGCAACTCGTCCTATCTCTCTGTGAGCCGCCCTGGTCAAACGCGCTACGGCGAGCGCTTCTCCAGCTCCGAGGTGCTGGCGGGACCTGGCAAACCCACCATCACCATCACCTATCAGCTCTATGACCCCGACGGCGGTCGCGCGCCGGTCGGCAGCAACCTGACTGGCACGACCGCCATCAGCACAGTGTTTGAATACTCGCTCGATAACGGCAGCACCTGGCGACGCGCCACGCCTCATGCTAGCTCGCCTCCGCCACCCACCCAGACGAAGCGGCTGGGCGTGAGCGGCTTATTCGTCTGGAACGCGCAGGCAGATCAAGCGATCAGCGCACAGGCGCGCTTCCGCGTGCGCGTGATCCCACTGGCGGCGCACGGCGGCAGCGCGCGCGGCAGCGCCAGCGCTATCAGTCCGCCCTTCATCGTCCGCGCCACCACCTGCACCTGGCCTTTCAACGTCACCATGCAAATCATCTCGCGCACCACGCCGCTGATCACCACCACTAATCCTGCCGTCGGACAAGTGATCACGCTGACCGCTAGCGCGCTGGGCGGACCAGGCAGCATCTACTACCACTGGAATCTTGGTGACGGCAGCCCACCCCGCATGGGGCAAGTGATCACGCACACCTACACATCGCCTGGTTGGCGCAACGTGCGGCTCACGGTGTTCGGCGATCCTTGCCCGATCACCCGCGAAGCCATTGTGAATCAACAGGTGCTGGTCGGTCCGTACGCGCACTGGTTGTACTTGCCAATCACACGGCGCTGAAAGCTTGCAACAACAGGAGGGACACACAACATGTCGCAGATGTGCCAATCCACAAACCACAGCCACACGAGCGCGCGCCTGTTCGCGCTGGGGAGCATTGTGCTCTCCACGCTAGCGGCATGGGTGGGGGTGATCGCCTTGCTGTCCAGTTCAGCATCGCAAGCTAGCGCGCAGGTGGCTTGTGAACCATCTCAACCCCTGCCAATTGTGGACAAGCACTACGTCGGCAACCCCTCTGTGAGCAGCGACGGGCGACGGGTGGCGTTTTGGGCTACAGGCGACTGGACAGGTCGCAACAGCGATGGCAACCTGGAGGTGTTCCTTTTGGAGCTTGAGCCAGATGGGTCGCCCATCACCCTCACCCAGATCACCGACTCGCGCGGCAACGTGCTGGGTGGCTTCAACCTCGCGCCATCGCTGAGCGCCGACGGGCGTTACGTCGCCTTCTTCAGCGACCGCAACCTGTCCACCACACTCACCACCACCCACAACGCCGACGGCAATTTTGAAATTTTCCTGGCGTATGTATCACCCACGCACACGGTGCAGCTCACCCAGGTGACGCACACGCGCGACCGCGCCAACACCTATCCCTCCGTCAGCAGCGACGGCACCCGCATCGCCTTCATCTCCGATGCCGAGCTGGACGCCAGCAAAAGCAACGCCGATGCCAACGGCGAGCTGGTGCTGGCGGAGTTGCACGGCGGGAGCATCACGTTCACCCAGATCACCAGCACTCCCGTCAGCATCGTCAACGACCGCCCCGCGCTCAGCGCCGATGGTCGCTTCGTGGCATTTCTGTCGCAGGCGGACCTGGTGGCGGGGAGCAACCCAGATGGCAACCTGGAAGTTTTCCTCGCTGACCTGGCGCTGGCGCACAGCCCCATGTTCACTCAGGTGACCAGCAGCACTGGCGCAACAGCAAACGAAGCGCCCTTTGTCAGCGGCGACGGTCGCTACATTGTGTTTGCATCGAACGGCAATTACACGGGACAGAACAGCGACGGCAGCTTTGAGGTGTTTTTGTACGACCGTAACGCAAACACGCTCATCCAACGCACCGCACAAGCCGGCACAGATAGCCGCCAGCCCCAGATCAGCGGCGAGGGAAGCTTGATCGCTTTCACCACGCAGAATGGTCAGCAGCTGCTGGTCAGCGCGCCCTCAGTCGGCATCACGCGCACGGCTGCCTCAGGTCAGGGGAGCAAGCGCAGCCCGTTTCTCAGCGCCGACGGCACGCGCATCGCCTATCTGGACAACGCGCGACTGGTGGTCTCCACGTGCCCGCTGGCTGATGTGAGCGTGACCTCAACAGTTACGCCCCAGACCGTGACCTGGTCATCCTCCAACTTCGGGACAGGTATCCCGGTGACCTACACAGCCATCATCTCAAATCGCGGACCCTCGCCAGCGGCCGACGTGTCGTTGAACGTCGCGCTACAGGGCATACGACCCTTCACCATCTACGACTATAACGACGTCGGCACCAAGCTCACGGTCAGCCGCACAGCCGCCATCTTCGTCGGCAGCACCACCTCGCCGACCGTCGGGATGCGCATCTTGAGCAGCGGCGCGCCCACGTTGTCGCTGCCGGCGAACCGCAGCACCACCGACTGGATAGACATGCGAGACAACATCCTCCTGCTGAAATTCGACAGCTCATTGACGACTGAAAGCAGCGGGGCTGGCGCGTCCGTGACGGCGATGGGGGCTACGGGTGTTTACTTCACCAACGACTGGTTAAACGGCAAGGCATCCTTCATTGACATTCCTTATTACTATTTCAACTCTGGGTTGAGGGTCGAACCTGCCTCTCTCTTTCAGTTCAGCCCCCTCAGCCAGCCCGACTTCACCCTGATGGCGTGGGTGCGCGCGTGGGACCCTGATTCCAATATGGGGTCTGTCGGGAATGGGATTTACCCTGTCTTCTCCACGCGTCGCAGTGAAACCTGGTTTTCCTCCGATTCCGAGCAGTTTCAATTTGGCATCTCCTTCCCCAGCGCAACCAGCGACCACTTTCCAGTGCTGCAAATACGAAACAGGTATGGCTACTTTAACATTACCTTCGAGCAACGCATTCAGGCGCCTGTTTCGGTCAAAGGTGGGCAGTGGCGACACATCGCTGCTGTGGTCAGGCTGGGAGCGCGCCGGGTGCAGCTCTACGTAGATGGGCAACTGGCAGCGTCTGAACCCCTAAACTGGTGGTACTCCGTTACGCCCAACGAACCGCTCTACATCGGCACTGCCATGCAAGGAAGTTATCGGGTCGGCGGATTCAGCGGCTCGATGGATGAGGTGGCTATTTTCAAACGCGCGCTGAGTGATGCCGAGATCAATCTGATTTACAACGTGCAGCGCCCTAAAGGGCAGCCTTCCCTGCCCCAACGCGCCAGCGCCTACGGCATCTTGCAGTCGCGTGAGATGGACGGCGGGTCCGCCAGCGCTGTGTGGCAGGGCATGGAATGGGAGACCTATTACCCAGCGGGCATCCCACTACCTCGCGGTGGCACACTGGAGAGCGGCTTCGCCCAGGGCAACGCGGACATGCGCAGCGCTACCGTGTTGTTGCACCTGGACGAAATCGGCACCCTGAACACCCCACTTGCAAACGACGTGGACCCCACACTCAACCCAGATGGGTTCGCGCACTGCACGCTGGGCAACGACGTGAGATGCCCACGCATCGCCGCCGGGCGCTACGGCGCCGGGCGCGCTTTCAGAGGTAACAGCGGCTTATACGTGGACGACTCGCCAGGCAGCAACCCAGTCTCCTACACGGTGGAGACATGGCTGAACATTGCAGCGCTCGACCCCAACGAGACCGCCTACCTGGTCTCGCGCAGCAGCAGCGGCGCGTTCGAGCCGTTCAACCATATTCAGATGCTGTGCCTGCAACGCGGCTCAGGCGAGGGCATCTCAGTCTGCCACTCCACGCTGGATCAAAACAGCAACACCCACCTCGTGACGGCGACGCTGGGCGACGGCACGCTGGCTGGCGTGCTCGGAAGGTGGTTCCATCTCGCCGGCACGTATGAGTACAGCGGCACCGACACTCTGCTGAGGCTGTACGTCAACGGTCAGATTGCTGGGGAAAAGGTGATTACTGGTCAGGTTGCCCCGCTGTCAGGGTTGAACCGCGTGTATGTGGGGATGCGGTCGCCGATGCTCAGCCAGCCGGGCAAATCGAACTACGCGCTGGACGAGGTCGCCGTGCACCGCCGCGCGCTCAGCGCGGCGGAAATCTACGCGCATTACCTGCGCGGCACTGCCTGGCTGCGCTTCCAAACGCGCGCGTGTGGCTCCTCTTGTAGCGGCGCTGATTGGCGCGGACCGAACGGGCTGTTCAGCCTATACCCGCGCGACAACATCGCCCAGCGCAGCTATGTGCTCTCTATGCCGCCCGCGCAAAAAGCGCAGTATCGCGCCTTCCTCTTCGCCGACACCGACATTCTCACCAGCACCGTCACCGTACAACCGCTGCTCAACCGCGTGCAACTCCAACCAGAAGTGCGCGACTACGCCATCACCGACGGCGTATGCGTCGGACAGTCCCTGATCGCGTGCACCATCCCCTTGCTCAACCCGAATCAGTCCGTCACGTTGACGGCGCGCATGGTGCTGAGCACATCGGCACGCGGAGCGATCACCCACACTGCGGTTGCCCAAGGAGTCCAAATTGACCCCACCGCGTCGAACAACTTCAGCGCGGCGTCGAACTTTGCCGTGATGAACGTGAACCTGAGCGTGACCCAGAGCGCCTCCAGCGCGGCGGTGTTCGCAGGCGAGATTGTCTCGTACTTCATCCGCGTCTCCAACCTGGGTCCGCTGGGGTTCAGCGCCAGAGAGGTGGTCGTCACCCATAGCCTGCCGCTGAGCGGCACGTTCCTGGCTTGTCTTGCATCGCTACCAGTTTCCTGCGCGATGGGGCACCCGAGCGTGATCAGCTTCACCAACGACATCCCCTCTGGCAGCCACGCTTACATCACGCTCACCTTGCGCGTCACTGCGTCCATGCCCACAGGGACGTATCCTGCAACCGTCCATGTCTCTAGCCCCGACCCTGACCCTAACCTGAGCGATAACACCGCAACGTTATCCACCACGATCAACCAGCGGGCAGACCTGATACTCGCGGCTAAGCCGATCAGCGCCCTGCTGGGCGTGGGAGATCGGCTCACGCACACGCTGACGATCACCAACCTCGGTCCCTCGTGGGCGACCAACGCGCGCCTGACCTACACGCTGCCCAGCCTGGCAACCGACCCCGCATGGGACGCGCCAGGGATGAGCTGCAACCAGGTCGGCTCGCAGGTGGTCTGTCTGGCTGGCGCGCCGCTGTTCCCAAACGAGGTTATCAGCGCGCAGATCGGCAGCGGCATCACCCCCACTTCAACGCTGACGTACACAGCACAAGTTTCCGCCGATCAGGCTGACCCCAATCTCACCAACAACAACGCCACGCTCATTCGCCTGACGGCTCAGGCGCCGCTCTCCGGCAGCATCACGCCCAGCACCGCGATCAGCGGCTCCGCCACCACATTCACCGTCGTTATCGGACCACCCTACACCACGTTGCCGCTCACCTACACTTGGCAGGCGGAGAGCGGCACACCTGCGCCAAGCTGCAACGCCTCCAATGTGATGGCGCTCTCGAGGACATGCAACATTCAGTGGAACATCACCGGCACATTCAACATCACAGCGACAGTCAGCAACGTGTTTGGCAGCGTGGACGTTCCTCAGACTGTCACTGTGACAACTCCTTGATCGCACATGAATGGGTGGAAGCTGATCGGGCTTTCGCTGCTGCTGACGGCGTGCGCGTCGGAGGCGACGCCGACCGCACGCCTGAGCCGAGCCATGCAGACTGTGGAGGCAGCGCGCGCTGCCGGCTTGCCCGAGCCGATCTTCGACGCGCAGTCTGGCGAGCTGGTGGTGATCACACCAGAGCCAACCGCAGAAGCAATCGCCGCTCAACAGCCAACGCCCACCCCCACCCGCGATTTGAACAACGAGCTGGCGTATCTGCTTCAAGTCACGCGCCTGCAACGCGACCTCGACACCGCCCTGCGCCTGTTGCAGGCAGTCAGCGATCAGCTCAGCCGCGACCCCACCTTGATCGGCGATGCGCTGTGGCGGGCAAGCGCCCAGCAGGCGCTCAACCTGCTCTATTTGAGCATCGGCGAGGCGAAAGCGACCCAGCCGCCAGCCGCGCTGGCATGGCTGCACCAGGACATGGGCGCATTGATTGCTCAGGCAGAGGACCTCGCCAGCCAAGCGCAGCGCGGGCTGGACGCAACCGCAGCGGTGGAGTGGCTGCGCGCCTCCAGCCGACTTGACCTGATCTTCGAGGCGCTGGACGCTATGCAGCAGGCGCGCGCCGAGGCAGAAACGGAGGCTTACGTGGCGCAAGGCTTACCCCCACCGCCCACCAGCACCCCCTCCCCTACACCGTTGCCGCCTCCTCCCACCATACCGCCACCACCCACGCCCACCCCTCCCCCCACTTTTACACCGCTGCCCACGCTCACTCCTTTGCCGACCGCCACGCCGTTTGGCTACCGTGAGTGCTCACCTTTCTCCCCAGACTGGCGCGCGCACATCACCCCAGCCTATGCGTTTTGCGTGGCGCAAGACCTGGAGTATGTGCAACCCCAGCCTTCGGTGTTACAGGTCAGCATCAACCAGCCAGTGGCGTTGACTTACAAGTGGGACGTGTACGGCGTGCGCGCGTTATATTTCCATGTGCGTCCCAGCGCGCAGTTTTGTCCTGTTGCGGGCAGCACCACGCTGGATATTGCCGTGGCTGGCACGGGCGAGATCACCATCAACACAGCGCAGTTTGCGCCCGGAGGCTACAACGTCACCCTGCGCATCATCCGCGGCGACGGCGAGCAGGTGTTCCACAACGATAAATACTTTTGCATCCAGTAGCGCGAAAAAAATATGAGTGCGGAAGTACAACTTCCGCACTCACAATTCACTTGCCCGTTGTGGCGGAGCGGTAAATGCTGACCGCTGGGCTGGGGGCGCCGGGCGTGAAGTCCACATCCTGCGGATATGCCACCGCGCCGTGCTCCATTGCATCCAAGCCCTGCACTTCCTCCTCTGGGCTGACGCGCAAGCCGATGGTCTTCTTGATAGCGAAGAACAGAATGCCGGTCGTCAGCGCCGTCCACACGCCGCAGGCGATCACGCCGATGAGCTGGATGATGAGCTGCGCAACGCCGCCGCCGTGCAGCAAGCCCGTCACGCCGTTCAACGAGGAGAAAATGCCCACCGCCAGCGTGCCCCATGCACCCGCCACCAGGTGCACAGGGATCGCGCCGACGGGGTCATCAATCTTCAACTTCTCCAGCACCGCGCCAAAGACCATCACCAGCACGCCAGCCACCAGACCGATCACTATGGAATCTGCCGGCGTGACGAACGCGCACGGCGCCGTGATCCCGACCAAGCCACCCAACACGCCGTTGAAGCCCGCGCCGACGTTGGCGCGCTTGGTGGTGATGTAGGCGTAGATCACCGCGCCTGCCGCGCCGGCTGCCGCAGCCAGGTTGGTGTTTGCCGCCACCAGCGCGACAGCGTCAGCGTTTGCACCGTACATCGCCAACTGGCTGCCAGGGTTGAATCCGAACCAGCCCAACCACAGGATGAACACGCCCAGACCAAAGAGCGTGACTGAATGACCAGGGATGGCATTTGGCGAGCCATCTTTGTTGAAGCGCCCCAGGCGCGGTCCGAGCGCCAATGTGCCCATCAGCGCAGCCCAGCCGCCCACACTATGCACCACTGTGGAGCCGGCGAAGTCGCGGAAGCCGCCCTCTGGCAACAAGCCAGTGCTGTCACCCAGCGTCCACAACCAGCCCGTGCCCCATACCCAGTGACCGAAGATGGGGTAGATCAGCGCGGAGATGACGATGCTGTAAATGAGATACGCGGAGAACTTGGTGCGTTCCGCCATTGCGCCCGAGACGATGGTGGCAGCCGTGCCCGCGAACACAAGCTGGAAGAGCCAGAAGGCGAGCTGTGGCGTAGTGCCAACGTCGCCACCGCTGGCGCCGAGCAGGAAGTTATCGGTGCCGAAGAAGCCCGTCGTCACGCTGCCGAACATCAACCCGTAGCCGATTGCCCAGTAGCCCAGGCTGCCCATGACGAAGTCCATCAGGTTCTTCATCATGATGTTGCTGGCGTTCTTGGCGCGGGTGAGACCCGCCTCCACCAGCGCGAAGCCCGCCTGCATGAAAAACACCAGGAAGGCAGCCACCAGCATCCACATGGTGTCAATGCCGCGGATGGCTTCCGCCATCGGGTCAGGGTCGGCGCCGAAGACGATGGGCGCGCCAACCAGGAACACCGCTGCCGCGGCAGCAGGACCGATCATGCGCAAGCCGAACAGCTTCAGACGGCTCGTTGTCACGTGTGACGGTCGCTCGGTTTTCACAGTCGTCAGGTGCATCATTGCTTCTCTCTCCTTGAAACAAAAGCGCTCACAAAACCAGACTTCGTAACAAGTGACCAACGACGGGGTTGATCGGGCTTGCCGACGCGGCGCGTTGCAGATTGCAACACCGCACGAACCGCCAGCCATCGCGGGATGGCGCATACAGACATGGTTGCCGTGGCGACTTCTCTCTTTATGGCTCGATCACCTCCAACCAGCTCTAGACCATCATTTCACTGCGCGCCTTTCTAATCTAAAACGAAAAGCCCTTATGCTCCAGACGAGCATAAGGGCTTCGAGGCCGCTATCAGCGAATTGACGTGTGCGGAATGATAACAGATTCTGGCGCGTTGTCAAGGTGTAGCGGCAGTCGCACGATTTTGTCTCACGCGGCTGTGGGGATCAGCGCAGCGGGCGTCATCTCGTCCGTTTCAAAGGCGCGCATGAGCGGCGCCCACCAGCTCTGGATGATCGCCTCGTCGCCGAAGAACCAGCGCCGCCAGGTGGGCGAGTGCGCCACGCCCTCCAGTTCCACGCAGACTGCGCCGCGCAGCTCGCTCATGCGCGTCGGCACCACGCCATCGCCCCACTGCTCGCCTTCGCCACTGATGAAGTGATAGTTGGTCCACGCCATGCGCTCCAGCGGCGTGCCATCGCGCTTGCCGAAGACAAAGCGGCTGCGCACAACGCCGTAGCGCACGCCCCGATCGGCGAAATAGGCGTCGGGATACGTGCGCGCCACCCAGCTTGCTGCCTGCGACGCCCTTCGGTAGCGCTGTCCATTCAATTCTTGTAGCGGGCTGCCCACCATGATCACATGCGAGACATGGCTATAGCCGTGCCATGCGTGATGATGCTGCTTGCGGGCACGGTCGCCAAGATATGCCCGACCGATGATCCCACCCGCGCTGTGCCCCACGATCATGACGCGCGGGGCACCGCTCACGTGCAGCGCGTGCTGCACAGCGGCAGCCGCGCGCCGCAGCAGCACTTCGTAGTCGGTCAGACCACCGATCATCCAGCTCAGGCGAGTGATGTTGGCGATGAAGACGCGCCGCTGCGCCACGTTCGCCAGGTGCTGCGCCGCAGCGCGATAGTCCCTCCAGTGCGACCCGAAGCCGCCGATCAGCACAATTGGTTCCGCGCTCATAGCGAAGATGAGAACACAGCAAGATTAAAAGTTGACGCGAGGGAGACTTTCTGGCAACTCAAAGCCTGGGTGCACACAAGCGCCTGGCGCAAAGAGCCAGCAAAGGGCGCAGCCAGTTGCTTCTCATTTGCGCACCCGTTGGCTTTGTCGTTCTGAAACTGGCGGGTAAGATCGCTTTGTGAAAACCGCCCATACTGCGTTTGCAGAGGTGCTCTCCGACCAGCCGCGCCACGCCTGCGGCGTGTTCGGCGCATACACGCCTGGCGAACAAGCGGCGCGCGTCGCTTTCTTCGCGCTGCACGCACTGCAACATCGCGGACAGGAGAGCGCCGGCATTTGCTCATCGGACGGGCGCGCGGCGCACTTGCACAAGGCGATGGGCTTGGTCAGTCACATCTTCAACGAAGACAACATCGCGGCACTGCAAGGCGCGCTCGCCATCGGGCACACGCGCTACAGCACGACCGGCGGCGCACACCTGCGCAACGCCCAACCCTTTCTGATCGAGACGATCTACGGTCCGCTCGGCGTGGCGCACAACGGCAACCTGATCAACGCGCCAGAGCTGCGCCGCCGCCTGCTCGCGCGGGGCATCGGGCTGACCTCCAGCAGCGACAGCGAAGTGATCACGCTCATGCTGGCGGGCGCTGAAGGCAGCAGCATGGAGGAGCGCATCGCCGCGTGTATGCGCGAGTGGTACGGCGCCTACTCGCTGGTCATCCTCACCCGCGAGGGGGTGTACGCCGCGCGCGACCCGTGGGGATTCCGCCCGCTGGTGTGGGGACGGCTGGCAAACGGCGGGCTGGCTGTCGCGTCGGAGTCGTGCGCGTTAAGCACCATCGGCGCCACGTATGGCGGCGAGGTGCACCAGGGCGAGATCGTGCGGCTCGACGCCCACGGTTTGCATCGCACCCAAGGGGTGGCGCCAGAGCGCGGCGCGCTGTGCACGTTCGAGCACATCTACTTCTCGCGGCCTGATAGCCTCTGGGACGGACACGTGATCCACCACGTGCGCCAGCAGCTCGGCGTGCAGCTTGCCCGCGAAAGCCACGTGGACGCCGACGTGGTGTGCGGCGTGCCCGACAGCGCCACACCCGCCGCCATGGGCTACTCGCGCGAGAGCGGCATCCCCATCAGCGAGGTGTTGATCAAAAACCGCTACATCGGGCGCACCTTTATTCAGCCCACCGACCGCTTGCGCAAAAGCGGCGTGCGACTGAAGTTCAACGTGTTGGCGGAAAACGTCGCCGCCAAGCGCGTGATCCTGATTGACGACAGCATCGTGCGCGGCAACACCATGAGCCAACTGGTGAGCATGGTGCGCGAGGCAGGCGCGCGTGAGATTCACCTGCGCATCACCTGCCCGCCCATCCAGCACCCCTGCTACATGGGCGTGGACATGGCTACCTACGATGAGCTGATCGCCCACCGCATGAGCATCGCCGAGATGCGTCAGCATTTCGGCGTGGATTCGCTCGCCTTCCTCAGCCTGGAAGGCATGATGCGCGCCATCGGGCGCGCCGGCGGCTATTGCAATGCTTGCTTCACCGGACGCTATCCGCTGCCGCTCCAGGCAGTGGCGGACAAGCAAGTGTTCGAGGGGGTGTTCGGCGCATGAAGGTGGCTGTAGTGGGCAACGGCGGGCGCGAGCACGCCATCGCCTGGAAGCTGGAACAAGACGGTCACCGCGCGCTGCGCGTCCCCGCCGACGCCGACAGCATCGCCGCTGCCCAGCCCGACCTGGTGATCATCGGTCCAGAAGCGCCGCTGGCGGATGGGCTGGTGGACACGCTTCAAGCGCGCGGCATCGCCGCGTTCGGTCCCACCCGCGCCGCAGCGCGCCTGGAGGCGTCCAAAGCCTTTGCCAAGGCGTTCATGCAGCGCCACAACATCCCCACCGCGCGCTTCGCCGTGTTCGAGGACTTCGACGCCGCCGTGCAACACGTGCGCGCTGCGCCCTATCCCGTGGTGGTCAAAGCCAGCGGCTTGGCTGCTGGCAAGGGCGTGATCATCCCGCGCGACACAGACGACGCCATTGACGCGCTGCGACAGATCATGGTGCAGCGCGCCTTCGGCGACGCCGGCGCGCAGGTGGTCATTGAAGAGCGGCTGGTCGGCGTGGAGGTCTCGCTCATGGCGTTTTGCGACGGCGAGCGGGTGATCCCCATGCTGCCCGCGCAAGATTACAAGCGCGCGCACGACGGCGATCAAGGTCCGAACACAGGCGGCATGGGCGCGTATTGCCCTTCGCCCTGGCTCTCCCCTGCCGATGTCGAGGCGTGCGTTCGCACCCTCCTGCTGCCGACCGTGCACGGCATGGCGCAGGAGGGAACACCCTACGTCGGCGTGCTCTATGCCGGCTTGATGCTCACCGCCGACGGACCGCGCGTGCTGGAGTTCAACTGCCGATTCGGCGACCCAGAAACTCAGGCGGTGCTACCTTTGCTGCGCAGCGACCTGGCGCAGATCGCGCAGGCGTGCCTTGCAGGACGGCTGGATAGCGCCTCAGTGACGTGGCACAGCGGCGCGTGCGTGTGCGTGGTGCTCGCCTCTGGCGGCTACCCCGACCACCACCGCGTCGGCTTGCCGATTGAGGGACTGGATGATCTGCCAGCCGACGTGTTCGCTTTTCACGCTGGCACGCGCCGCGAGGGCGAGCGCTGGGTGACGGCAGGTGGGCGCGTGTTGGGCATCACCGCGCGCGGGGCAACCATCGCCGAAGCAGCCGCGCGCGCGTACGCCGGCGTGGCGCGCGTGCGCTTCCCCGACATGCACTACCGCCGCGACATCGGGCGCCTGACGCATCTGGCGGATCGCTGAACTGAGCGCATCGCGCGCCGCAATCGCCAGCCCAGCACAAAAGGCGCGATAATCCCCCTCGCAGCCATGATCGCGCGTTTACGCGGAACACCGCTCGCTATCAAAGCGCCAATCGCCATCATTGACGTACACGGCATCGGTTTTAAGGTGACCTGCTCGCGCGCCGCGCTCGACATGCTGGAGATCGGCAAGCCGTGCGATCTGCACACACACCTGCTGGTCAGCGAGAACGACCTGGCGCTCTACGGCTTCGCAGACGACGAGGAGCTGAGCCTGTTCGTGCTGCTGATCAGCGTGCAGAGCGTCGGTCCGCGCACGGCGCTGGCGGTGCTGTCGCGCCTGTCGCCGCAAGCCGCGCGCGCTGCCATCGCCGAACAACGCTCAGACGCGCTGGCGCAGGTGCCGGGCGTGGGCAAAAAGACCGCTGAGAAGATCATCTTCGCGTTGAAAGGCAAGGTGCTCGCCCCCAGCGGCGACAGCGCCGCGTTGACCTTGCAAGCGCAAGACGCAGAGGTGATCGCAGCGCTCACCTCGCTTGGCTTCAGCGTAGCAGAGGCGCAATCCGCCCTGGCGACCCTGCCGCGCGATGAGTCGCTCGACCTGGAAGAGAAGATTCGGCGCGCGCTCGCCTATCTCGGCTTGAAGTGAGCGCTCACTCAGCCGCGGGCAACGCAAACCGCAGTGTGTAACTCAGCCAGCCCACCTCGCGCGCAACCAGCCGAAAACCCGCTGCTTCCACCCAGCGCCGCGTCACCCGCCAGGAGACAAACTCCGGCGACAACCACTCCTCGCCGACCAGCAGCGCGCCATCGGGCTTGAGCACGCGCCGCACCTCGTGCAGCGCCTGGTCACGGCGCGCGATCATCGGCAACACCGCCACCAGCGCCACGCGATCAAACGTCGCGTCCGCGAAAGGGAGACGCAGCGCCGTCGCCTGACACAACGCGGCGCCGCCCGCACGCGCGCGCGCCTGCGCGAGCATTCCCCACTGTGCGTCCACGCCGACCACGCTGCCACCAGGCACAGCGTGGGTGAACGCCATCAACAGCGCGCCGTTGCCGCAGCCGATCTCCAACACGCGGTGATGTGGCGCAGCGTCGAGCATGTGCGCCAGCCGTGCGGGGGCGCGATACGCCAGGCGCAGCGGATGCACCAGCAACGGCGCAGCGAGCGTCGGGGTGATCAGATGAAAGCGCCGCGTCGCCCAGCGGACAGCGAGGAAAGCGCCGAGCGCCGCGCCCAGCGCAAACCAGCCCGCGCGCCGAACGTTCACACCGCTCTCCACTCTGGGTGCGCCTCCAGAATCCATGCCACCAGCGCGACGCGGTCCACCAGTTCACAACCGAGCTGCCCTGCTAATTGGCGCGCATCTTCACGAAAGGAACCGCTGGTGATGACCATCGTGGCAGCACAGCCGAAAGCAGCTTTGCGCTGCTCCAACAGCCGCAGCGTCGCTGGCGAAACGGCGCGGGCGTAGCGCAACGTGAGCGCCAGCCGGCGGGCTTGGGGCGTCTCGACGATCAGCAGCATGAGCGGCACTGGTTCAGCGTCTGGGTCTATCTCAACGACGCGGGCGGCGTAGCCGCGCCGGACGAGCAGGCTGCACACGTAATCGCGGAAGGCGGTCTGGCTCATCGCGTCCAGGCGGACGCGCCGCGCCACGTCCTCGTTTATCTGGCGCGTGTGTTGTTGCTGCGCCTGATCGCGCGCGAAGGCAAACCCCGCTGCGAAGACAAACACCACCCCCACCAAAATCGGCAGCCCCAGGCACAACGCAGCGGCGGTGGGCACATCGGAAGCCAGGTTCATCGTGCGGTCAGTTGGTCCACAGCAGGCGCTCGCTTTGCCAGGCGGGGAAGTCAAAGCCGAGGTCAATTTGTTTGATGGGGTTGCTGCCGTCGGCGTTCATGATCCAAATCCCCCACAGCCCATCGCGATTTGAGAGAAAGGCGATGCGGCTGCCGTCGGGCGAGAACGTCGGCGCGACGCTGATCGCGCCGTAGCCAGTCAATTGCTGGAAGACGCCGCCAAGCGAGACGGTGTATAGCTCCCAGGCGCCGCTGAAGTTGGAGGTGTAGATCAGGCGGTCGCCGCTGGGCGACCACTGCATGTTGATGTCGCTGGCGGAGGAAGTCAGACGGCGCAAGTCGGCGGGGTTATCGGGTGAGATGATGTGAATGCCACAGGCATCGCTGCACCCTTGAAAGGCGATGTAGCCGTTTGGACCCCACACAGGGTAGTTGCCGTTCACCAGCAACACTGGCGCAGAGCCATCGGCGTTCGCCACCACCACACGCCAAGCGCCGTCCTGGAACGTCGCGTAGGTGATGCGCTGGCGATCAGGCGAGAAGCTGGAGCGCGCCAGCGGCTGCGGACCCTGACCCACCTGCATCGCCACGCCGCTCGCCCCCTGATACACAAAGTGAAGATACTGGTTGGTCGTTGGGTCGAAACGGCTGAAGTACAGCTTGCCCACCACACCCGCCAGGTTGGGGATGGTCATGGACATGCCGCCCGAAGTGCTCATCGCGGCGCTCGGACCGAGCAGGCACTGCTGCTCCGCGTTGGACTTGCGCTGCTCTAGGTCAGCGGAAGCAGCCATCGCCAGCGCGGCGTCGTACTTCTCCACAGCGTCGCACCAGTGACCCGACTGGCTATAAGCATCGCCGGCGCCGATGTAAGCGTTGCGCAGGCGAGTCCGCACGTCGCGGTAGTTTGGCGCCTGGCGATACAGGCTGGATAGCTCACGGATCGCGCGCTCCCAGTCTGCGCCGACGTAGTAAAGCGCGCTCTGGTACAGCGCGGCAAGGCGGCGCTCGCCTTCCACTGCGTCGCTGAGCGGCTGAATGCGCGCGGCGCGGTCTAAATCAAACAAGCCAGACTCGATTTCATCGCCGCGCAGGCTCGCCAGCCCGCGCGCCACCAGCGCCTGGTAGAGCGCAGCGTCCACCTCGGCGCGCTGGTAAGTTGGGTCTAGCCCAATGAGCTGGTCTGCTAGGTTGATCGCGCGGTTCCAGTCGTTATCGGCAACCGCGGCGCGCAACGCGGCAAGCAGCGCGTCCTTGTCCACAATCACAGGGACGGGCGTGGGGGTTGGCGTGGGCGTCTGCGCAGCAATCGCGGTGGCGAGCAAACTGCGCACGCCAAAGTTTTCTGGCTGATAGAGCAGGATGTATTCAAAGTTCGCCTGCGCCAGCTCGTATTGCCCCTGGCGCAACAAATCGTTGCCTTTTTGCAAGCGCTCCACCAGCACAGCGGCGACTGTCGCCGTGTGGCGCACTTGTGCGGCGCGCTGCCCCTCCTGCGCGCCAGCAAACGCCGATAGCCCCACAGCGCTGGCGATCATGCAGAGAGTCGCCAGACCCAGCAGCCCATACAACGCCCAGCGCGGCACGCGCCGACGCATAGGGCGAGGCAAGGTGGGATCAATCATGAAGTACCAGGTGGATTATAGGTAGTGCGCTGCGTCCTACAATGACAGAATGAACGCGCAGTCACTCGTCGCTTATCTGGATCATTACCTGGAGATCGGTCGCTACACTGACCGATGCAACAACGGCTTGCAAGTGCAATGCCCAGACGAGGTCACGCGGGTGGCGTTTGCGGTGGACGCCTGCCTGGCGAGCTTCGAGCGCGCCGTCGCGCTAGGCGCGCAACTGTTGATCACCCACCACGGCTTGTTCTGGTCGGAGCACATCCAGGTCATCGGCGCGCACTATCGGCGCCTGCGGACGCTGATCATGGGCAACTGCGGCTTATACGCCGCGCACATCCCACTCGACGCTCATCCAGAAGTGGGCAACAACGCGCAGCTCGCTCGGCTGATCGGCTTGCAGTCAGTTGAGCCGTGGGGAACGCATCGCGGCGATCGGATCGGCTGCATCGGCACATTGCCTGAGCCGCACACGCCCGACCAGCTCCGCCAGAAGCTGGAGGAGCACATCGGTGAGAGCCGTTTCGTGCAAGTTTGCGCGCAGCATCCGTTTTGCCGACGGGTAGCCGTGTGCAGCGGTTTTGGCATCTCGCTGCTGGATGAGGCAGTGGCTGCTGGCGCCGACACACTGCTCACGGGCGAAACCTCGCACATGTGGGCGCAACCCGCAGCAGAACGACCTATCCACGTGATCTACGGCGGGCACTACAACACGGAGACGGTGGGGCTGAAAGCGCTTGCCGCGCACCTCGCTGTGCAATTTGGGCTGGAGACGCACTTCATTGACCTGCCGACGCAGATGTAGCTGGCGCGGTCATCGTGTCCTTCTGCAGGGTGGCGCGCACGTCGAAATACTCGCGCCAGCGGTAGAAGCGCCCGTCTTGCACAACACCGATGTTGATGTCCTGGTCGGCGGCGCGGACGCCCGTGCGGCGGTCGGTGCAGGTCCAGGTCTGGTAAATGGCGAGGAAGTCGCCGCTGTAGATCACGCGATGCACATCCACGCGCGTATCGGCGTAGTGCGCGCCATACACTGCTACCATCTCCCGCAGGCGCGCGTGTCCCTGCGCCAGCATAAGCCCTGTCTGGATCAGGCTGTCGGGCGCGTGGCAGCTCACGACCACATCGGCATTGCCCGCCCCCCAGCCGCTCAAGGTGTGGCGAAAGTGCAGGGAGAGGATTTCCTCGTAGGTCATATCGCGCGTGCGCGGCGGGACGTCCGCTGGCCACGGCTCTGGGCGCGGGGGGATGTCGGCAGTCACGCGGCGCAGCGTGCTGTGATCGCTGTGAATGCGCAGCCAGCGCATGCGCCCTTCGGGCGCGTGCGCGATCAAGCCCTGCTCGATCTCATCCCACCAGACGCCGTCCGCGCTGGCGCGCCACACCCACTCCGCCGCCCACCAGTGTGGTTCGCGCCGATCGCAGAAGGTGCGCCGCAACAAGACGCGCACATATGGCGCACGTTGCAGCGCCTCGCGCGCCCACGCTGCGACCGCCGCCGCACCTTGCCAGGCGTGCTCGTCTTGCACGACGTCGGGGTGATCGGCGAAACAGGCGAGCACGCGCTGCGGGTCGGAGGACTCCCACGCCTGCGCGAGCGCAGCGAGAGGGGACTGCGCCATAGATTCAGGACATGAACATGCGCTGGAAGCGCATCATCAAGCCGAGGTCGCCAGCAATTTTGAGGCGGCCGGTCATAAAGGCGCGCGTGGGGTCAAGGTTGCCCAGCACAATCGCCACCCAGTCTTTGGCGTCCACGTGAATGGTGACGGTTGGCTTCTCCGCGACACCTTCTTCCAACGACACCTGTCCTTCGCGGATGGTGATGGCGTAATTGCCACCACCCTCGCCTGTGGCGTTCAACTGAACGGTGGCATTCACGCCCCTCGCCGCGGCGGGGTCAAACTTCTGAAGCATCTGTCGCAATGTTTCAAGCACGGTCATGTTGTTGTCTCTCCTCTGTGATGGGCAGGCACAGGCATCTGCGCGTGTTTCAGCGGCACAGCGCGATCACTTCGCGCGATCACGTCCAGACCAGAGCCTGACCGGAAAGCAATTATAGAGACACATCCTCTGCACAGCAGAAGGGCACGGTTGTGCGCGGTGGCTTCGCCCAGCTCAGCGCGCACGCCTCGACAGGGCTGCTACTTGCACAGCAGCTCCGCAATGCGCAGCAGGTCGCGCGAAAGCGGCTTGGGGCGCGAGGTCGCCTCCGCCAGATCGATCAGCTCCAACTGCGTGCCGCGCAGGGCGACCATCTTGCCGTGCCCCGATCCGTCCAGCAGCGACTCCACGGCATACACGCCCATGCGCGTGGCGAGCAGGCGATCAAAGGCGGTGGGCGTGCCGCCGCGCTGGATGTGACCCAGCACCACCTCGCGCACGTCGAAGCGCGAGTCGCCAGGCACATTGTTGAGATACGCCTTCAGCGCCTGCAAGCCGGGCTTCCAACCCTCCGCGACCATGATGATGCAGTGCGCCTTGCCCAGCCGATACGACTCCACAATGACCTGCGCCACCTCCTCCAGCGTCGCTGGTTGTTCTGGGATCAGCACCATCTCGGCGCCGCAGATGATGCCGCTGGCGAGCGCCAGATAGCCGCAGTTCCGCCCCATCACCTCGATCAAGAACGCGCGATGGTGCGAGGTGGCGGTGTCTTTCACTCGCCCTACTGCGTCGGCGATGGTGTTGAGCGCGGTGTCCACGCCGATAGCGATGTCGGTGCCGTATTGGTCGTTATCAATCGTCTTCGGCACGCCCACCAGCGGCATGCCCAGCTTGTAAAGTTCGTAGGCGCCAGCGAGCGATCCATTGCCGCCGATCACCACCATTCCCTCCGCCTGCGTGCGGCGGAGCTGCTCCAGCGCCTCGCGGCGCCCGGCGTCGGTGGTGAAGCGTTCGCTGCGCGCTGTGCCCAGTATGGTGCCGCCTTTGCGCAAAATGCCTGACACATCGCGCGAGGTCAAAGGGATGAACTGACCGTTGATCAAGCCCTCGTAGCCGCGCAACACGCCGAGCACCTCGCAACCGTGGTGGATGGCTGCGCGCGTCACGGCACGGATGCAGGCATTCAGCCCCGGCACATCCCCGCCTGAAGTGATAACCGCTATGCGCTTCATCACGCTGATCCTACTCTGGAGGCGCGTTTTGATGACGGCGCGGCGCACCACACGCGCTCACGTCATCACCACTTGCATGGTGCTGCCTTGCAGTGTTTTGGTCACTTCGACGCGCGTGGGGAAAGCTTCCTTCAGTTCCTCGATGTGGGTGATGATGAGGATGCAGTGGAAGTCATCCTCGATGGCGCGGATCGCCTCGATCAGGCGCTCGCGCCCTTGTGCGTCTTGCGTGCCAAAGCCTTCGTCAATGAACAAGGTTTGCAAACTGGCACCAGCGCGGCGCGCCAACAGGTGGCTCAGCGCCACGCGAATGGCGAAGTTGATGCGAAAAGCCTCGCCGCCGCTGAACATCTCGTAGGCGCGCTCGCCTAGCTCGTCGTTGATGCGAATTTCGAGTGTTTCGCTGAGCTTGCCGCCCTGTGTCAGGCGCTGCGTCTCAAAACGAACGCCCATGCGCCCAGAGGTCATCCGCCCCAGCAGCGCGTTGGCGATGCTCTCCAGCTCGGGCAGCGCGCTCTCGATGATCATGGCGGGCACGCCGTTCTTGCTGAATGCCTCGCGCAGCTCTTGCAGCATGAGTCGGCGCGCTTCTAGCTGCTTGTGCTCCTCTTCAAATGCGATGAGGCGCTCTCGCTGGCTGCGGCACGATTCCACGCGCTGCTGGGCTAAGAGGTATTCGCGCTCTGCCGTCTTGCGATTTTGTTCAGCCTGGCGGTGCGCAGCGCGGACGCGCTCGGCATCGCGCAACGTTTGCTCGCACGCTTGCAGCGCTTGCAGATCCGCCTCCAGCAACTGGCGCGTCTGGGCGTGATGGGCGCGCAGGGTGTCTTCTTGTTGCGCCATTCCCTCTAGCCGCACCTGCTCTCGCTCGATCACGCGCATGGCGTCATCCAGCGATGCTTTCTCTTTGCGGAAGACTTCCATGCGTTGCAGCTCGGCGCGCAGCGCCTCGTGAGCGGCGGCGTCGTAGCCCAGTTGCGCCCGTTGGGTGTTGACAGACGCCAGCTCCGCGATCAGGTCGGCTGCGTAGCTGCCCTCTTCAAGCGTCTGTGTCAGTGTGTCCAGCGCTTCCCGCAACGCTGGCAGGCGCGCGGCGGCTTGGCGCGCCTGGGCAAGGCGTTGCTCCAGTTTGCCGAGGCGATGTTGCAGCTCGCCCAGCGCGCGCGCGCGCTGCTGTGCGGCGCGGCGCTCAGCCTCCAGTTGCTCCAGGCGCTGCTGTATCGCCTGTGCCTGTTGGAGGTTGCGCTCATACGCTGCGTTGAGCGCCTGTCCTTGCGCGTGCCAGTCCGCCAGCAGCTTGCTGCGCTCCTCGTCGCCGAGCGGACGGTTGCAGGTGGGGCACACCGCGCCGATCTCGCGCAGTTGCACGATGCGCGCCTTGAGGTCTTTGCCTTGTTTGCGCAGTTGCTCGTTCTCGGCGATCAGGCTCTGGCGCTGCGCCTGGGCTTCGGCGCGCGCGTCGTCTATGGTGCGCAGGTCATCCTCCGCTTGTTTGGACGCTGCAATTTGCGCCTGGAGCTGCTGCATCTCTTGTTCGCCTCCGCCGACCTCTGTCTGGGCGATCAGGTCGCGCAGTTGTGCCTGTAGCGCGCTGCGCTGATTTTCGAGGGCGCTGCGCGACCGCTGAATGGCGCTCTCCAGCTCGTGCTTGCGGGTGTTGAGGGCGTTCAAGCTGCGCAGTTGTTCGTTGAACTGGGCATCGCGCGCTTGAAGCTGCAGCCAAGCCTCGTAGCCTGCTTCGATCTGGGCGCGCTGCGCCAGGCGCTGGCGTTGCTGTTCTATTGTGGCTTGACGGGCTGCGCGTTGCTGGGCAATCGCTGCAAGCTGCTGCTCCAGATCGCGCAGTTGTTGCTGAAGCTGGTCGCGCTGGCGCCGTAGCTGCTGCGCATGCGCCTCTTCGCGCTCGATCTGGCTCAGGCGCTGCGCGGCTACTTCGTATTCTTGCACCGCCGCCTGCAGTTGCTGCTCAGCGCGTCGCAACGCCTCTTCGTATTCGGGCAGGCGCTCCAGCTCCGCCCTGAACGCGTCCATCTCGCTGCGCAGGCGGGCGAGATGGGCTTCCGTCTGCTGCAAAGCAAGCTTGGCGCGCTCCTCGTGCCTTTCCCACACCTCCAGGTTCAAAATCTCTCCCAGCAGCGCTTTGCGCTCCGCAGGCGACTTGATGGTGAACTCATCCGCTCGCCCCTGCCGCAGGTAGGCGGAGTTGATGAACGTCTCGTAGGAAAGGCGCAGGATGTTGATGATTTTGGCTTCGGTGTCTGCCATGCGCGGCTCGGTGAGTTGCGCCCATATTTCCTGCCCTTGTTCGTTCACACCTGCCAGCGCGAATAGCTCCAACGCCCCAGCAGAGGAGATTGCTTTGCCACGCCTGGTGAGGCGGCGCGTGCGTATCACGCGATAGACCTGTTGACCTTCGCTGAAGGTGAAGCTGACCCACATCTCTTCAGCGCCGTGACGGATCAGCTCGTCGTCGCGGCGCGCGCGCGCCTTTCCCCACAACGCCCAGGTGATCGCGTCGAGCAGCGTGCTCTTCCCCGCGCCGTTCTCGCCGCTCAGACAGATCAGCTTCATCCCCCGAAAATCCAGCGCGGCGTTCGCGCCATACGCCATGAAATTGTGCAACTCCAGATGGATCGGGATCATGGCATTACGGATTGTATGCCATCCCGATGGTGACGCTGAAAAGCACGTCGGAGCGCTCGCGCATAGGACTGCCTATAATCACGCCATGAGCATTTCGTTCTACACGCGCGCGGGCGACGACGGCTACACCAGTCTGCTAGGGGAGGGGCGCGTCGCCAAGTATATGCCGCAACCCGAAGCTTACGGCACGGTGGACGAAGCCAGCGCTGCCATTGGCGTGGCTCGCGCCAGCGCTCAAAGCGAAGAGACGCGCCAGATGTTGCTCACCGCGCAGCGCGATTTGTATCACCTCATGGCGGAGCTAGCAGCCACTCAGCAAACCGCACATCTGTTCCGCAAGATCACAGCGGAGCGCGTCGCCTGGCTGGAGGCACAAACGGATCGCATCACACAGCGCATCCGCCTGCCAAAGGAGTTTGTAGTGCCCGGCGACTCGCTGCCCGGCGCGTATCTTGACCTGGCGCGGACGGTGGTGCGCCGCGCGGAGCGCATTGTGGTGCATTTGCTGCACGACGGTTTGATTGAAAATGTGGAGCTGGTGCGCTACCTGAATCGTCTGTCATCGCTGTTGTTTGTGCTGTCGCTGTATGAAAACGCGCTGGCGGGGGTGAGCAACGTCACGCTGGCGAAAGAGGTGAGCGCCTGAGCCGCGCCAGCGCCGAGGGCGCTGCTCATGGCGCGCCGCCGTGCGGGATCAAGCGGAGGTCGCTCAATGGCCAGTACAGCACGAGCGCACGACCGATGATCAGATTGCTGCGCACCGGTCCGAAGGTGCGCGAGTCTTGACTGAAGCTGCGGTTGTCGCCCATGACGAAGTATTCGTCCTCGCCTAGCTGCCAGCGAGACACCCCATACATGGGCGAAGATCGGACATTCGGCGGCAGGTATGGCTCGGCGAGTGGCTCTCCGTTGACGATCACCTTGCCATCGCGCAGCTCCACCACGTCGCCAGGTTTGCCGATCAGCCGTTTGATCAGCTCGATGTTCTGCACCGGCGAACGGACGATGACCACATCGCCGCGGTTGTAGCCGAACAGGCGCGGGGTGATCTTATCCACCAACAGGCGCTGATCCTGATGGTAGTTCGGCTCCATGCTTTGACCGAGGATAGAGTAGTTGCCGATCGCGATCCGCGCCAGCACAAAGACAATGGCAAACAAGGCGATGGTCTCGACGATCTCGCGCAGGACGCGCACACCCGTGGATTGCGGTGAAGGCTTGGGCACGTCGGGGGTGGCGGGTTGCTCGGTCATCGCTCAATTGAGCCAACCGCGCGAGGCGATGTTTTCGTAGCTGCGCCTGGCGCTTTCCAGCTCTCCTTTGGGACATTGATCCTGCTCGACGATGTACCAGTCCACGCCGCTGGCATCGCCAGCAGAGAAAACAGCGTCGAAATCAATAACGCCGTCGCCTACCACTTCAAACGTGGCGTTCGCGTCGGCGCTCATGTCTTTCACATGCACCAACGGCACGCGCCCGCGCAGCTTCTGCAAGTAGGCGACGGGGTCCTCACCCGCTTTGCGCACCCAGAACACGTCCAGCTCTGCTTTGACCAGCACGGGGTCTGCTGCATCGAACAAAATGTCGTAGCCGCAGCGCCCGTCGAAGCGCTGAAACTCAAAGTCATGGTTGTGGTAGAAGAAGGTGATGCCATGCTTCAGCGCGTCAATCGCTGCGACGTTTATGATGCGCGCCACGGTGCGCCAGCCAGAAGCGGAGCGATATTGCAACGGCACCCAGGATAGCCCCACGTATCTTACGTCGAGCACAGCCAGGTCGTCCAGGAAGCGGTCCCAGGATGCGCTGAGCGCGTCAATGGAACAGTGTGCGCCAATCACTTGCAAGCCCAGGTCATGGAAGATGGCGCGCAGTTCAATCGGCGCGTAGTTGCCTGTGTAGCCAGCCAACTCGACGCCGCGATAGCCGATCGCGGCAATGGTCTTAAGCGTGCCGATGAAATCGTCCTTTAGGGCGTTGCGAACGGTGTAGAGCTGAAGTCCGATGTTGCGCATGAGTTGTGTGGCAAGGCGAGATTGTATGCGTGTGGGGGACGCGGAGGCGTCTGTGGAGTGCGGCAGTCGCGCTCCCGCACTCCACAGAGAAGAAGGGGTGATGGTTAAGCGGCACGGATTTCGTCGAAGGCGCGCTGGTATAGCTCGTCCACGGCGGGGTCGCCCTTGCGGAGATACTCCAGCGCGCTGCCCAGTGCGCTCACGTCGGGATACACCGTCTTGTCGTTAGCCATCTCCTCGCTGATCAAGCCCTGCGCGATCGCTTCGCGGTTGGGCGTGGCAAACCCGATCTCGTTGGCGTTCAGGGCGGCAATGTCGGGGCGGCAGAGGAAGTTGATGAACACTTCGGCGGTGTATTTGTTCGGTGCACCTTTGGGGATGCACAGGTTGTCCTGCCAGATGGTGCTGACGTCGCCAGGAATGACGTAGACGAGGTTGGGGTTTTGGCTGCGCGCGATGGATGCGTCGCTGACGTAGATCATGCTGCCGATGACGTCGCCCGCGACCAGGTTGGCGCCAGTGGTGGGGCTGTCGGTGAGCGTGTAGTTGGCGCGGCGCTTCAGCTCTATCAGGAGATCGCGCGCGGCGTTGATCTCGGCGGGGTCGCTGGAATTGCCACTGTAGCCGAGCACACGCAGTCCCACCGCCAGCAGCTCGCGCACATCATCGAGCATGCCCAGCCTGCCACGTAAATCGTCCGGCCAGTTCATCACCTGCTTCCAGTTGGTGATCGGCTCTGGAACGCGGGTCTTGTCGTAGGCGAAGCCTGTTGTGCCCCAGGCATATGCCACGGCATACTCGTTGTTGGGGTCGAAGTAGGTGCTCTTGTGGCTGGGGTCTATGGCGGCGAAGTTGGGGATGTTGGCAAAGTCGGGCTTGTCCAGCAGACCTGCCGCGATCATTTTGGAAACCATGTAGTCGGAGGGCGTGATCAGGTCGTAGCCAGGGTTGCCGCCTGCTTTGAACTTTGCCTCCATCTCCTCGTTGGAGCTGTAGGTGTCCACGTTGACTGTGACGTCGAACTCCTCTTTGAACTTCTCTAGCACAGAGTCAGCCACGTAGCTGCCCCAGTTGTACCAATTCAGCGTCTTTGCCAGCGTTTGACCGCTCGAAGCAGGGGTGGCTTCTGGCTGCGCGGGCGCGGGCGTTTGAGGCGCGCCGCAAGCCGCCATCAACGCGCCCATGCTGCCCAATCCAAAGCTCAATCGCAGAAAGCGTCTTCGGTTCATAAGTTTGTCTCCTTTTGACTCAACATGACAAGGTGATCTTTATCACTTGCTTCACGTCACACGCGCTGACGGCGCTGCAGAAGCTGTGATACCAGCACAAGCACGATGGACAACACCAGCATCAGGGTGGATATGGCATTGATCTCTGGCGTGATGCCGCGGCGGATTTGTCCCCAGATGTACACCGGCAACGTCTGCGAACCTACGCCGGTGACGAAAAAGGAGATCACAAAGTCGTCCAGTGAAAGTGTGAACGCCAGCAGCGCGCTGCTGATGATGCCTGGCATCAACAGCGGCAGCGTGATGCGTCGGAAGGTCGTCCATTCGTTCGCGCCCAGGTCCTGAGCAGCTTCTTCCAGCGAGCGATCAAAGTCCGCCAGGCGCGCGCGCATGGTGAGGTAAACAAACGGCATGCAAAAGGCGATGTGCGAGATCACCAGCGTGGTGATGCCGCGTTCCAGGCGCACGGCTGCGAAGAAGAGCAGCAGCGATATGCCCATCACGATCTCCGGCACGATCACCGGCAGATACAGCAAACCATCCCACAGCGTCTGCCCGCGAAACCGGTAACGCTCCATCGCCATCGCCATAAGCGTGCCGATGACGACCGACCCGATCGTCGCCAGCACAGCGACGATCAGGCTGTTCGCGGCAGCCTCCAGGATGCGCGGGTTGCTGAAGACGCGCTCATACCAGCGCAGGCTGAACTCCTCCCACACTGCGCCCGACCGCGCGCTGTTGAAGGAGAAGACGATGAGCACAACGATGGGGACGTAGAGAAACGCGAAGGTGAAGAACGTCACCGTGACCAGCGCAAATTTGCCCATGCTGAAGCGCTGTGCCTCGCGGGGCGGCAGCGCCTCAGGGCGCTCGCCGATGTAGACCACCGTTGAATCCACTGCCATTCCCTGTTTCCTCGCTGTGCTGCGTCAGATCACGGCGCGCTGATCGCCGCGACCGCTGCGGAAGTACACCACCGCTGCAGCAGTGACAACGACCATCATGAGCAACGCCATCGCAGACCCAAACGGCCAGTTGGCGATGGTGCTGAACTGCTGCGCGATGGAGTAGCCGATCATGTTGGTGCGCCCGCCGCCCATCAAATCCACCGTGACGTACGAGCCGACGGCAGGCACGAACGTGAGGATCGAGCCAGCCACCACGCCTGGGGAGACCAGCGGCAACATCACCCGTCGAAACGCCTGCCAGGTGTTGGCGCCCAGGTCGTTAGCAGCCTCGATCATCGTCCAATCAAACTTTTCCAGCGAGGTGTAGAGCGGCAGGATCATGAACGGCAAATTGCCATACACCAGCCCCAACATCACCGCCGTAGGTGTGAAGAGCAGCTCGATTGGCTCCAAGCCCAGCGCCCGCAGCAGGGTATTGATCGGTCCGTTGCCGCGCAGCATGAATTGCAACGCATAGGTGCGCACCAGAAAGTTGGTCCAGAACGGGATCATCACCGCAAACAGCGCCAGGTTGCGGTAGCGGCGCGGCAGACGCGCCATGAACAAGGCGACCGGGAAGGCGATCACCAGCGTGATGAAGGTGCTGACCAGCGAAAGCCACAACGAGCGCCAAAACAGATCGAGGTACAGACCCTCGAACAAGCGCAGCGTAAAGCCGCCCTCGAACGACAGCGAGGGGTTGAAGCGCACGTCCCGAAAGATGTCCAGGTAGTTGTTCAGGGTGTAAGGCGGCGCAGGATCACCCAGCGCGTTGCGCGACATGAAGCTGATCACGCCCATGATGCCCAGCGGCACCAGGAAGAACACCATCAGCCAGAACGCGCCAGGGAACATCAGCGCGGCAATCTGCAACTGCTGGCGACCGCGAAAAGCCTGCATCATCGCAATAGACCTCCTCCCACTTGCTGCTTGGGCGCAGTGTGTGCTGTCACCGAATCAATCCACCAACACGAGCGCGTTCTCTGGCGGGAAGGTCAACCAGGCGCTCTCGCCAGGGCGGAAGAAGTAGCTGGGGTCAAGCGTGCTGACGGAGTTTTGCTCCCACACGTCCACGTTTTGGTCGCCCAGCCGAACCACCACGCGCGTATCTGATCCCACGTAAGAGACAGACGCCACGCGCACCTCGTAGGTGTTGGGAGACGCAGCGGGTTGCTCGACGAGCTGCACCTTCTCTGGGCGCACCGACAGCACGGCTGAAACACCCGCGCGCGCGCCCTCACCTGCGCGCCCGACGAACACACGCCCATTGGACTGCAACGCCGCAAAGCCGTCCCGCACTTCGCTGACAGTGCCCTCGATGAAGTTGGTCTCACCGATGAAATCGGCGACGAATCGGCAGCTCGGGCGCTCGTAAATCTCAAGGGGCGTGCCGACCTGCAGCACTTTGCCTTTGGAGAACACCGCGATGCGGTCGCTCATGCTCAGCGCCTCCTCTTGGTCGTGTGTCACAAAGATGAAGGTGATGCCGACCTCGCGTTGCAAGTTCTTCAGCTCGACCTGCATCTCCTTGCGCAGCTTCGCATCCAACGCGCCGAGCGGCTCATCCAGCAACAGCACTTTGGGACGATTGACCAGCGCCCGCGCCAGCGCCACGCGCTGTTGCTGACCGCCAGACATCTGACGCGGGTAACGCTTCGCCAGATGGGGCAGCCGCACCAGCTCCAGCGCCTGCATCACGCGACGCTTCAGCTCCTGCGCGGGCGTGCCTTTCATCTCCAGCCCAAACCCGACGTTTTGCTCGACCGTCATGTGTGGGAACAGGGCGTAGGACTGGAAGACGGTGTTCACATTGCGCTGGAAGGGCGGCGTGTTGCCCACTGGCTTGCCGTCAATGAAGATTTCTCCCTTCGTTGGGCGCTCGAAGCCAGCGATCATGCGCAGCGAGGTGGTCTTGCCGCAACCAGACGGACCGAGCATGGCGAAAAACTCGTTCTCGCGGATGCCCATCGTGACGTGATCCACAGCGACAACGTCGCCAAAGACTTTGGTCACGTCGCGCATTTCCACAGCAAACTCAGACACGCGCCTGCTTTCCCTCCTGCTCTGAAGCGGAATGACTTTCGTAGCCAAATGAATTATAGGCTAAAGCGTGTGCTGTTAGAATGCTGCCACCCCGAAGGCAACAAGGCGTTTAGACCTCCCATGCCAGAAACAAACAAGATCATCTACTCCATGATCCGCGTTGGGCGCGTGCACCCGCCCAACAAACAGGTCCTGCGCGACATCTCGCTCGGCTTCTACTACGGCGCCAAGATCGGCGTGCTGGGGCTGAACGGCGCTGGCAAGAGCACCCTGCTGCGCATTATGGCGGGCGTGGACAACGACTACATCGGCGAGACAATCCTCGCGCCAGGCTACACGCGCGGGCTGCTGGAGCAAGAGCCACAACTCGACCCCAACAAAACTGTGCGCGAAGTGGTCGAAGAAGCCGTGCAGCCGTTGGTGGACCTGATGAAGCAATACGAAGCGATCAACGAGAAGTTTGCCGAACCAGATGCGGACTACGATAAGCTGATCGAGGAACAGGGTCGCCTGCAAGAAGAGCTGGACAAGCACGACGCCTGGACGCTCGACCAGCGCCTGGAGATCGCCATGGACGCGCTGCGCTGCCCCCCGCCTGATACGCCTGTGCGCGTGCTCTCCGGCGGCGAACGCCGCCGCGTCGCGTTGTGCCGTTTGCTGCTCACCGAGCCCGACATCCTGCTGCTGGACGAGCCGACCAACCACCTCGACGCGGAGTCGGTGAGCTGGCTGGAGAAGCACCTGCGCGACTACAACGGCACCGTGATCGCCGTCACGCACGACCGTTACTTCCTCGACAACGTCGCCGAGTGGATACTGGAGCTGGACCGCGGGCACGGCATCCCCTGGAAAGGCAATTACTCGTCCTGGCTGGAACAGAAACGCAAACGCCTGGCAGACGAGGAGAAAGCCGACCTGCGCCGTCAGCGCACGCTGGAGCGCGAGCTGGAGTGGATTCGCATGTCGCCCAAAGCGCGCCAGGCAAAGAGCAAGGCGCGCGTGACCGCCTACGAAAAACTGCTTTCGCAAGAGCACGAAAAGGCGCGCGAGGAGCTGGAGATTTACATCCCACCCGGACCGCGCCTGGGCGACATCGTGATCGAATTCAACAACGTCACCAAGCGCTACGGCGACCGCACCCTATACGAGAACCTCAGCTTCCAGGTGCCGCCCGGCGCGATTGTGGGCATCATCGGTCCGAACGGCGTGGGCAAGACCACACTCTTCCGCATGATCGTCGGGCAAGAACAACCAGACGCCGGCACGATCCGCATCGGCGAGACGGTGAAGCTGGCTTACGCCGACCAGAATCGCCCGCTCGACGGCAATAAGACCGTGTGGGAGGAGATCAGCGGTGGCGAGGAGTACATCCAGCTCGGCAACCGCCGCGTGCAGAGCCGCGCCTACGTCGCCAGCTTCAACTTCCTCGGCAGCGATCAGCAAAAGCGCGTGAGTATGCTCTCCGGCGGCGAGCGCAACCGCGTTCACCTGGCGAAGACGCTCAAAGAGGGTGCAAACGTCTTATTGCTGGACGAGCCAACCAACGACCTCGACGTGAACACCATGCGCGCGCTGGAGGACGCACTGGAGGAATTCGCCGGCTGCGCGCTGATCATCAGCCACGACCGCTGGTTCCTCGACCGCATCGCCACCCACATTCTGGCAATCGAGGACGATGGCACTGTGCGCTGGTTTGTGGGCAACGTGAGCGAGTACGAGGCACAATTCCCGCGCCCAGAACGCCGCAAGCAGCGCAAGCTGCAACTGTAAACTTGCACCTATCCAACCCTGGAGTTACTCATCCATGCGGCTGACCCGACAACGCACCCCCACCGGACCGCGATGGCTGCTCGACCATCAACTGCTGCCGCCGTTGTTCTCGCTGTCCATGCTGCTGGAGCTGCGCCGCGAGGCGTCGCTCAGCCTGCTGCAATCGCTGGCATCTCACACCGCGCCCGCCGCTGAGGACCGAGCGGACCTGCCGCCCATCGAGGCAAATCAAGAAGTGTGGGCGAGCGGCGTCACTTACCTGCGCAGCCGCGACGCGCGCAAAGCCGAGAGCCAGAGCGCCGACGTGTACGAGCGCGTATACGACGCGGAGCGCCCAGAGCTGTTCTTGAAATCCGTCGGCTGGCGCGCAGTGGGCGACGGCGCGACGGTGCGCATCCGGCGCGATAGCCGCTGGAACGTGCCGGAACCAGAGCTGACGCTGGTGATCAACGCGCACGGCGAGATCATCGGCTACACCGCCGGCAACGACATGTCGTCACGCGACATCGAGGGCGACAATCCGCTCTACCTGCCGCAAGCCAAAATCTACGATGGCGCGTGCGCGCTCGGTCCAGGCATCGCAATCGCGCCCGCCGACGCTCTGCATGCGATGACCATTCGGTTGCGCATTGTGCGAGAGGGCGAGGTGGTGTTCAGCGGCGAGACCTCCACCGCCCACATGAAACGCCGATTGGAAGAGTTGGTGAGCTGGCTCTTCCGCGAGCTGAGCTTCCCTCATGGCGTCTTTCTGATGACGGGCACAGGCATCGTGCCACCAGACTCATTCACGTTGCAATCGGGCGATCACGTGTTTGTGCAGGTGGGCGATCTGACACTGCGCAATCAGGTGGGCACGTGAGAACTTAAGGTTCGTCCGCAGTCGCCGCGGCACCGCGAGACTTCGCCCAGCGATCCAGGCGATCCGCCAGCGCCGTGTTCACCAGCATCGCCCACACCGCCGGTCCGAGCGCCAAAAAGAGCGGCGTGAAGATCAACATCACCGCGATCAGCGCAGCGCCGATCAGCACGAGCGACGCCGTGAAGAGCGGGCTGGCGGCAAAGGTCAACATGCTGTTGCGCAGCGCCAGCCGCCAGCGCTGGTCGGATTGCTCAAGGTAGAACGGGATCGCGTACACTGTGCCCATCAACCAGAGGATGATCGCGCCAAGCCAGGCGCCGCGCACCCAGGGCGTCCACCATTCGTCTGGGAACATCTCGCCATACCACCAGGCGTTGATCAGCAGCAGCACCAACACTCCTAGCCATGCCAGCCCGAACACCCAGGCACGCCCGAAGTAGCGACGAAAGGCATCCACATACAACGACCACGAGACAGCATACTCGCGCGCGATGCGGTGGCACACAGCGTGCAGCGCCATCCACGCTGGCGCCGCGGGGATCACCAGCAGAACGCACAGCAAGGTGAGCAGGTTCATCGGCAGCAAGTGGAACATCTCCTCCCAGATAAACCGCAGCGCCCGCCAGGTCACGCGCAACACTTGCAACATACCGCGTTGATTCGCTTGTGCTCGAGGCGTGCCGAAGCCGCCAGAGCGCGCTCAGCTCATGCCGAGCTGTTTCATCTCCTCCAACAAGCGCGACTCCTGATAAAGTGAGAACACCACAGCGGCTGCAAAGCACAACACAAATCCGACGATGCCGCTCAAGCGCACCCCCAGATCGTTGCCTGGGTCTTTGCCCAGCGTGAGCAGCGCCGCGAAGATGAAGATGCCAAACGTCTGACCGAACTTCTGCATCAGCGTGCGCGAGGCGAAGTACATGCCCTCCTTCGCGTCGCCGGTCTTCAAGCGGTCATGCTCGGCGATGTCCGCCAGGATGGCGTTTGGCAACACGCCCAGAAAGGCGAGCGGCACGGCATACACCAGCACCAGCGCGTATGCTTGCGCCTCTCGGTCTAGCGGGAACTGACCCAAAAAGTACACGCCGAGAAACACCAGGCTCATCACCACAAACGAGAGCACCACCAACACTTTCTTGCCCACCTTCCGCGCCAGCAGGTTGACCAACGGATAAAAGACAAAGGAGGTGAGCACCATGATCGCCAACAGGTTGCCCACCAGCGCCTCCGCCAGCCCCAACAGCACAGTCACATAGAACAGCAAGCCAGTGTTGATGATCGCCAGACCCATGAAGTAGGAAAAGTCGGCAATGACGTAGTAACGGAAATAGCGGTTGCGAAAGGTCTCGCGCAGAGCGGTCAAGAAGGGCACACTGCTCGGCTTGCTGCGACAGTAACGCCGCTCGCTGATGAAGATCGTCGGCACCAACATGAGCAGGAAGGCGATCAGCGCCAACGCACCGATGGCAACCTGAATCGCGGTCATGCGGCTCCCCAGATTCAGCGACGCCTGGACGACATCTGCCAGCAGCGGCGTCTGCGCAGCCACGATGATCCCCAGCGCGTAGGTGATGGAGATCCACGTCGAGAGATTGAGCCGGCGGGTGGAGGTGTGGCCCAGCTCTGGCAACAACGCGAAGTATGGCGTGACATAGGCTGTGAGGAAGGTGTAAAACAGCGCCTGCACCACCACCAGCCACACCATGTTCCACACGCTGATCGCCCCCACCGGCGGGACGAACATCAGCAGGCAAAACAGCGCCGCAGGGAACGCGCCCGCCAGCATGAAAGGAATGCGCCGACCCAGCCGGTGGTTCAAACGGTCGCTCAACGAGGCGATGATCGGATCGGTGATGGCGTCCACCAACCGCCCAGAGGCAGCCACCAACGACACCACGTTCAAAATGCCGAGCAGCACCACCTGGTTGATCAGAAAAGGAATGCCAGCGTCTTCGGGCGGCACGTAAAAGTACACCAGCATCAACCCAACGATGTTGACCAGCGTGGACCAGCCCAACTGCCCGACGGCGTAGGCGATCTGGCGAACGAGTGGAAGCTCCTCAACAGGAACAGGGGATTCCAGGGTGGCAGTTGTCATGAGCCACATTGTATGGAGTGCGAAAGCCGTGCTTCCGCACTCACATGTGCTCAGCGCAGCACGCCGCGCGGCATCTCGAACGCCGCTCTTGTGGAGTGCGGAAGCTGTGCTTCCGCACATGCTTAGCGCGGCATGTCGCGCAGCATCTCAAACGCTGGGCGCGGCGATCCGTCCTGGCGGATGATGCTGTAGAGCGCCGGGTCGCCGCCTGCTTCATCGGGGCTCTGACCGATCTTCTGGATGAAGTCTAGGTTGAACACAATGCCGAAGCGGACGTAACCCAGGTTGCGCAGGATTTGAAAGCCGCGCGCGATCCATTCCGCTTGCTCCTGCTCGGTGTTGTCCAGCGCGAAGTCGAAGCCAGGCGCGGCGCTAGTGATGGGCGTGCCGTCCTTGCGGGTGAGGTTTTCCGTCGAAGCCCAGCCGAACTCCGTGACGCACATCGGTTTGTTGGTGATGCGCCGATAGCCCTCGATAGTGCTGATGAAGGACCAGGAGTGATGCGGGTTGCCACCGGTTGGGAACGGTCCGCGGAAGCGCGCGGTGGGGTCATCGTAGCCTTCGTCCCAGCGCTTGTCGGGCGGCATGTTGTAGCCGTTGAGATGCACACCGATGCAGTCCACCAGGTCAAGCCCGCCCGCCTTGACAAAGTCCTGCAAGTAATCAAAGTCATCTTGCACGGCGCCGGGGATGTTGGCGCCTGTGGGCGACGGTGCAGCCATGATGATGACGAGACCAGGGTCAATCTGGCGTAGCGGCGGCACAACCACGCGCAGGAACTCCACGTAGTCGGCGGCGCGCAGCTCACCTGAGGCTATCAGCCACTCGCGGTCAAGGTTGGTCTCGTTGAGCACCTCTACCGCTTGCACACACCCCTTGTATCGCGCAGCGATCAGTGAGAAGAATCGCACGCCCTCCTGGTAATCCTCTGGGGGGCTGGGGCGCTGGCCGGGGTTGCGTGGCGGCGTGCGGCGCGTCCATTCTGGCGGCTGGGTGATTGTAAGGACGATGTTGAGTCCCTTCTGGTTTGCGTCTGCCACGAAAGCGTCGAGCAGTTGGAACTGCTGCAAGTTTGGCGCGTCGCGCTGCGGCTCGAACTCGTACCAGTTCACCTTTGCGCGCGTCCAATTCATGCGCAGTTGCTCCGCCATCAACGAGTTCCAGTAGCCGATGTCGCCCACAGGCCAGTTGCTCTGAATCCCGTAGCCAAACGTGTTCGGCGCAGGGCGGGGCGAAGGGCAAACAAAGTCTGGAATACCCGCAATGCGCCCGCGCGGGTCCGCACCAGCGGCTGGCACATCGCCCATCTGCGCCCCTTCGCTGCTGGCAGGCGGCATCGCCTGAGCGGGCGACTGTTCTGTCGGCAGCGCTGGAGTGGGAGCAAAAATGGTGACGATCGGCTGGAACGGCTCTGTGCTTTGCGATGCAGGGGTGCGAGCGGCGCCGCCCGCCAGGCGGGTGATTAGGAACACCGCCAGCACCACAATCAGGAGGACGACAACCGCGGCGCTCCCAGCCAGCACTCTAACGCCAAGCTGACGGCGTCGGTCGTCATTGGTTTTTGAACGATAGTCGTAGCGACTCATGGTAGAGAACCCATCACTCTTCGGATTGCTTCGCAGGCGGGGCATGTGCCATCGGGTCGAACCATCGCATAGCCAGCCTGCGGATCACCTAGCTCACCGCTCACCCACTTGGTGGAATCCACGTTCCAGATGATCGCCAGGCGCGTGTTGCCCGAAGTGGCTAACATACGCACCGCTTCGGCAAGCCATTGTGTCTGTTGGGCGAGGGTGATGTCCAAAGCGAAGCCGTACTCTGGCGGTAGCAAGCGGTCGAATCCTTCTGGCGATACATACCCCAGAGCGGTGAAGCACAGGGGCTTCGTGTTGTTGAAGACAGCCAATATCGCGCTTTGCAGCGGTCGCAAGTAGCGTGTGAAGTGGGCGCGATCCACCACGTCGGGCGGGGTGTTGCCGACTGTGTAATGCACACCTACGCAGTCCATGTATTGCGGCGCGCCTGCGGCAGCCATCTGGCTCAGGAATGCGATCTCGTCACAGCCCGCTGAGGTGCAGCCGCCAAAGTATGCGCCCGTCGTCTGCATGAGGGCTGCACTAATCACCAGCACTTCTGGACGAGCCTGCTTGATCGCCTGATAGGCGCGTTTGAGCAGGTCGGTGTAGTCCGCGCCGTTGATGCTGCCAGTCGGCCAGTTCTCTTTGTAGTTCGGCTCGCTCCACACCTCGATGGCGTCCGCTCCAGCCAGGGCGAGCTGCGCCAGTCGCTGCGCCCAGGCGTCGCGGTAGTCTGGGTCAAGCACACGCGTTCGATCACCTACGGCTGTGATCAACACCTTGAAGCCTCTGGCGCGGGCATCTTGCATGGTCTTCATGGGGTACGGTGTGCCGTCGCGCCAGTACAGGCGCACCCACCGCATCCCTGTGCCGCGCATGCGGGCTTCGTGACGGGCGAGGTTAAACACATGCCCGCCCAGCTCGAACTGCTCCGCCAGCCGCCCCAGATCGCCTTGATTTTCAGGAGAGGTCGTCGCATTGCGCAGCGAGGGAGGCTCAGCGGGTGGCGCGTTGACCGAGACCGTGATCGGCACCGCGCCGATGGGGATCGGGCGACTTGCTTGAAAGAAGACGAAGAGCGTGTATCCACCTTCGCCTCCCGGCGCATACACCTCCAACAGAGGCGCGTCGAGATTGAGAGAGAAGGGCGTGCCGTTGTTGAAAGCAACTTTCACGCTGGGCGCGGGTAAATTGATGCTGCCCAACTGCCCGCGCGCGTAGGCATCAATCACAGCAGCAATGCCTTCGTCGTTGCCCAGTTGCCACAGCCAGCGCACCGCCACGCCACGCAGCACGCGCGCCTGAAGCTGGCTGAGCACTTGCCGCGCGCTCGCCGCAGTGTTCAGCCAGATGGTGTATGGCTCTCCTGCCTCACTCACGTGGGTGAAAGTGTAAATGTGGGTGGCTGCTCCAAAGCGAATGCCGTCGAGGGCGACCTCTGGTGACCATTGCAACCACACCGACGACAAAGGTTGCGCCACCGTCGGCTGCACCCGCACCGGGCTGAGCGGGCGAAGGGCGTCTTCGAGGCTCACCGGGCGCACGTGGTTGCGCGCGTCTTGCTGCAGGCTGGCAGCCGGCAACAGCACCACCAGCTTGTGGCGATTGATCCGCGCCGTCGCCCACTCCAACAAGCTGTCGAGCTGCTCGGCGTCAGCCATTGCCGAAAGATTCGCCGTCAAATCCAGCTTGACGCGATTCGCAACACGCGAGATCACCTCCCAGTCGTAACCGTTCAGTGTCCAGCTTCCATCGAGTGCGCGTTGGGGTGCGGGCACTACAATAACGAGGCGCTTGCCACGCTGCGACAGGCTGCGCCCAAGCCGCTCAACGAATTGAGCAAACGGCTCTTGCAGCGTTTCATCCAAACCGCGATAGTCAAGCTCAACGCCAACGTAGCCAGTGGTGTCCAGCAGCCTGATCAGGTCTGCTTCGTGTCTGGCGCGCACCTCGGGATCGCGCAAAATCTCGCGCAAGAGGCGCGTGTTCGCCTGTCCGCGCTCACTCCAATTTCTCACCAGTGGGATGACGGCTCGCCCGTCGCTTAGGCGCGGTGGGGGCATGTCGCCCGTGTGCCGTTGGGACAACGTGTTGATGACATCGCCCAGGTATGCCACAGGCACGACCACCTCCTGGGCGCTGGCGGGGAGTGCAGCAGACCACTGGGCGAAGGGCACATTTTCTGGCGCCTCGACGCTGATCCACTGCGGCACGGCTTCTGGCTCCGCCACCACCACGAAGGAGGGCATCTGGCGCACTTGTGCAACCAGCTCGTTTCGCGCGTGGTCAATCTCGCCGCCCAGCCATTGCCAGTTTTCGGATTCGGCAAACCAGCCGTACAGGTCCAGGTTGCGCGCGCTTATCCCTTCTGGCAAGGCGACGCGCAACGTGGCTTTGCGCGGCAGCGCGCCACATGTGCGCACTGCAACCACCCATGCGCTGCGCTGCTCGATGGTCGGAGGCAACGCCTCCATCGCGCGGCGCAGCGCTGCGCTGGTGTCGCCTTGTTGCAACAATTCCAGGCGCGCGCCAAAGCTGCCAGATAAATCAGCAGGCTTCACCGTTATGGACGCGCCGGCAACAGCCAGCGTGTCCCGCGAGAGGTTGAAATCTTCGCAACCGGTCTGGCTGAGGGCGCGCAGCGCCGCAAGCGCCCCCACCAGCGCAACCAGCACACCGACTACCGCCCCCACCACCCTAGCCCACTGGCGCGGAGTTTGGGGCAACAACAGGCGGGAAGACTGCGTTTGTGAGATGTGTGGTGTGGGAGAAGAATAGGCAATGCTTCCCCGACGCGACACCCTCTCTTTCAGCGTCGAATCGTGAGTGACGTCACCCCGGCCTGGTTGAGAGGGTTCACGGCTTTTTGAAGTGGGTGTCATGTCAACACACTCACCAGACATGCATCAGTGTCAAACCACCGTCCATGCCACCACACCCAGCGGGCATATAACATGATTCTGGATTCTAGCATCCTTAACTTGCGGATCGTCCAAACGAAAGCGACAACACACCCAGTTTCTCCCTTATGCAGCCGCACCACCGGGCAAGGACGGGGAGGCTGCCTGGCACACTTTCGGGTTACAATGCGTCTTATCATTCGCACAGTAACACCCGTGATGAACTGCACACGTGGAGCAGAGCATGAACAGAGATCACAAGGAACTTGCGTCGAGAAGAGTGTATGCGGGTCGCCGCACGTACTACCTGAACTTATGTCAAAACGCTGACGGCACGCATTTTGTGGTGATCAGCGAGGAGAGAGTGGTCGGCAAAGACCTGAGACGCGACAGCGTGCGCATTTACCAGGAGCATCTGGATGCCTTCTGTCAGGGGTTAGAGCAGATTCGCAGAGTCATGATCGAAAACGGCGCGAGCACCAGTGCCGATGGGGCCACACCAGGCGCGGCGCTTTAGTGCTTGCGCCGCCAAACGCGCAAGTCACGTCAGACGCTGTGGCGATTACAAGGGTTTAGCGGCGCGGCTCAGGACCAGGGTCAGGATCGCCGCGCTGGATGCGCCAGGCGCGATATTCCTCCCAGGCGTCCTCGCGCAGGGGGTAGTACTTGCGCAGGTCGCCGCCTTGTGATAGGCGCAGGCGTGAAAAGTCCTCCCATTCCGCGTGCTCGCGCGCGCGCCGCGCCAGCTCGGGGGCGAGTTTGATGGGGACCACGACCGCGCCATCGTCGTCGGCGATGATGATGTCGCCGGGCATGACCAGCACATTGCCACAAGCAATCGGCACGTTCACTGCAGTGGGGAAGATGTTGGTCTGCACGTGAAAGTTGGGGGTGACGCCGCGAATCCACAGCGGCACGTCCAGGTGCTTGACGTGCGTCCAGTCTCGAATGCAACCATCAATGACCACGCCTGCGCCGCCACGACCTTTGAAATACGTCAGCATCATCTCGCCAAAGACGCCGCTGCTCATGTCGCCGCGCGCATCCACCACCACCACATCACCAGGCTGGACGTGATACAAGACGTGGCGGTGAAGCTGCATCTCTGGGTCAGCATACTCGCCGAGGTTGTGCAGGTCTTCGCGTTTGGGGAGAAACTGCAGCGTGAGCGCCGGCCCGATGATGGACTTGCCCGGCGTCCACGCCACCGGACCCAGCATGTGAGGGTTGCGGATGCCCATGCGGTGCAGCTCACCGCTGGCGGTTGCCGTGCCGATATGGCGCAGCGCCTCGATCAGTTCGGGGTCAGGTCGGGTGATGTCAGAAGTTGTGATTGACATGGCACTAATTCTGATACAGAGTCCGAAACGTGAAAGTCACATTGCCGCGCGCTCAACCACTTTGCTCGGCGTCCGCAGCCCGCGCGTCGGTTTAACATGGTGGCATGGTTGTCGCGTCTATCTCAGAGTTGTTTGATCTCAGCGGGCGGGTTGCGGTCGTCACTGGCGGCAGCGGCGTGTTGGGCGGCGCAATTGCGGCTGGCTTGCTCGCTGCGGGCGCGCGCGTGTGCATCATCAGCAGCAACATCGCCAAGGTGCAGTCTGCCGTTCAGGCGTTGGCACAGCCACACCGCGCCGACCGCGTGATGGGGCTGCGCGCAGACGTGACTCAGCCCGACGATGTGGAGGCTGCCGCGCAAGCGGTGTTACAACGCTGGGGCACGGTGGATGTGCTGGTGAACGCAGCGGGCGGCACCCGCCCCGACGCGCTCACCGGACCGCAGCGCTCGTTGTTCGACTTGTCGCTGGACGTGGTGCGCGCGGTGGTGGACTTGAACTTTTATGGCACGTGGATACCGTCGGTGCGGTTCGCGCGCGCGATGGCAGAGCGCGGCAGTGGCAGCATCATCAACATCTCCTCGATGACCGTGCAGCGCGCAATGACGCGCACACCCGCCTATTCCGCTGGCAAAGCAGCAATGGAGAACTTCACCCGCTGGCTGGCGGTCCATATGGCGAAAGAGATTTCGCCGCACATTCGCGTCAACGCCATCGCGCCCGGCTTCTTCCTCGGCGAGCAAAACCGCGCGCTGCTGATCGATCCACACACTGGGCAGCCCACCCCGCGCGGGCAGGCGATCTTGTCGCACACGCCGATGGGGCGCTTCGGCGAGGCGGAGGAGCTGATCGGCGCAGCAGTCTGGCTGGCGTCGGACGCCTCGCGGTTTGTCACAGGCGCTGTGATACCGGTGGACGGGGGCTTCAGCGCGTTCAGCGGGGTGTGAGCATCAGCCGGCGCGGCGGTTCAGGCGCGGGTCGAGCAAATCGCGCAAGCCGTCGCCCAGGAAGTTGAAGCCGATCACGGCGCTGAAGATCGCCAAGCCTGGAAAAGTGGCAAGCCACCACTCGAAGAACTTGTGGCGCGCGGCGGAGATCATCGCGCCCCATTCTGGTGTGGGCGGCACCGCGCCCAGCCCCACAAACGAGAGCGAAGCAGCCAGCAGGATCGCGTTGCCCATGTCGAGGCTGACTTTCACCGACATGATCGGCAGCGCGTTGGGCAAGATGTGCTTGAACAGCGTGCGCAGGGACGACGCGCCCAGCGCGATGGAGGCGCTGACGTATTCCATCTCGCGCAGCGCGATCACCTGGCTGCGCACCAGTCGGGCATATTCTGGCCACAACACCAGCGTGATCGCCAGCGCCGCGTTGAGCAAGCCCGGCCCAAGCGCTGCGGTGATCGCAATCGCCAAGATCAGCGACGGAAACGCCAACACCGCATCGGCGATGCGCATCAGAATTTCATCCACAATGCCGCCCACGTAGCCCGCCACCGCTCCGACCAAAATGCCCACGCTGCTGGTGGCTATCACCACCACCAGCGCCACTGGCAGCGAGATGCGCGCGCCATGCAACACCCGGCTGAAGATGTCGCGTCCCAGCTCGTCTGTGCCGAAGAGATGCTGCTCGCTGGGCGGCTTTAAGCGCGTGCGCAAATTTTGGGCGGTGGGCGAGTATGGCGCAATCGCCGGCGCGAGCAGCGCGATCAGCATCCAAGCTGACACAATTACCAAGCCAATCAACGCAGAGCGGTTGCGCGAAAGTCGCCGCAACGCCACCAGTGTGGGACGCAGCCGATCGGTCCAGAGCGGCTGAGCGGCTGGGAGAGAGGTAGCAACTGCCATTTCAAGAAAGCCGAATGCGCGGGTTCAATATCGCGTAGGAGACGTCCACCACAAAGTTAATCACGATATAAACAGCAGCAACGACCAGCGTGACGCCCATGATCGGCGCGAAGTCCAGCTTGGTCGCCGCGTCCACCGCGTAGCGCCCGATGCCAGGCCAGGCGAACACGGTCTCGGTCATCACCGCGCCCGCCATGAGATTGCCAAACGCCAGACCGATGCTGGTGACGGCTGGCAGCGCCGCGTTGCGCAGCGCATGTCGCAGGATCACTGCGCGCTCGACCAGCCCCTTCGCGCGCGCCGTGCGGATGTAATCCTGTTGCAGCACCTCCAACATGGCGGAGCGCACAATGCGCGTGATCAAGCTCATGCTGTACGCCCCCAGCACCAGCGAGGGCAAAATCAAGTGCTGCAAAGCGCTGTTGAACACGTCCATGTTGCCCGCGATCAGGCTGTCAACGGTGAGCAAGCCAGTCGCAGTGGGCGGCATTGCCAGGCGCGGGTTCACCCGCCCCGGACCAGGCAGCCACTGCAAGCGATGGTAAAACAACGCCAGCATGAGCAGCCCGAGCCAGAAAACGGGCACGCACACGCCGATCAACGAGATAAAGCGCGCTACGTGGTCAATCCAGCGCTCTCGATACACCGCGGCGATCACACCCAGCGGCACACCAACCACCACCGCGAAGAACGTCGCCGACACGGCTAGCTCAATCGTGGCTGGGAAGTAGCGCAGCAAATCGCGCCCGACTGGCTCTTGCGTGGCGATGGACTCGCCAAAGTCACCCTGCAACAGGCGGCTCACGTAATTCAGGTAGCGCTCGTGGGGCGGCTTGTCCAGCCCCCAGCGCTCGCGGTATGCCTGCACAATTTGGGGGTTCGCCATCGCGCGCTCGGAAAGCGCCATCGCCAAGGGGTCGGCGGGTATCAGATAGGTGAGGATGAACCCGAACAGCGTCACCAGCAGCAACAGCGGGATGGTGATAAGCACGCGACGGAGGAGATAAGCGAGCAGACCCATGAGGAGTTGCCAAATAAGCGGAAGGGGCACAAGGGGTTTAGCCCTCGCGCCCCTTCGCTACGTGCTTCTCGACAGTCAGAGGTTACTGCGAGACGTAGTAGTAGTCAATGAAGTAAACGGGGTTGTACACCACGTCCTTCAGGTCTTTGCTCACCACGATCTGCGTGCGCGGCTGGATCAAGCCGACGAAGGGCAGGTCCTGCAGCATGATCTGTTGCAGCTTGAGGTACATCTCAGCGCGCTTGTCTGGATCGGTGATGCGAGCCGCCTCCTGCGCCAGCTTGCCCGCCTCCTCGTTCTTGTAGTGCACACGGCGCGCTGCAGAGCCACCCTCCACAGCGAACGCTGGCGCCCAGCCGTGCGGGTCGAGGAAGTCTGGCGTCCAGTCCGCGAGTGTGATCTGCAGTTTGCCGCCGCGATAGTCAGCGCGCCAGCTCGCCTCGTCGCGCGGCTCGACTTCCAGGTTGACGTTGATCGCCTTCAGGTCTTCCTGCACCTTCGCCACGAGGGTATCCGCCAGCAGCACGTTGTTGAACTTGTAGCCGCCAGGGTACACCATCTTGACGGTGAAGCCGTTAGGGTAACCTGCCTCCGCCATCAACGCCTTAGCCTGCTCCACATCTTGCTTCAGCGCCAGGTTGGGGTCGGTGCCGAGCAAGCCCAGCGGGATGATCAAGGGGATGTGCAGCGCATTGCCATTCATCAAGCCCTCGATGATGCCGTCGTAGTCAATCGCCAACGCAATCGCGCGCCGCACGCGCGGGTCAGCCAGCTCAGGCGAGATCTCTGGATTGGTGGTCATCGCCAGGTAGGTCATGTCGAGCGTGTTGCCCACCAGCACGACTGCATCGGGGCTGTTCTTGAGGCGCTCAATGGCATCAATGTCCAAGCCGACAGCGATGTCAATGTCGCCGCGCTCGAACGCTTGTTGGCGCGCGGCATCGTCGGGCAGCTCGCGGAAGATGATGCGGTCGAAGAAGGCTGGCTCGCGCCAGTAGTTGGGGTTGCGCTCCAGCACCACTTGCTCGTTGCGCTTCCACTCTCTCAGGATGTAGGGACCAGTGCCAGCAGAGTTGTTGTTCAGCCACTCGGTCGCCTTGTCGGTCTCCTTGGCGTCTGGCGCGTCGGTGCCGCCCTGCTCGCGCACCACCTTCGAGTCGAGCACGGAGAAGTTCGGCGAGACCAGCATGGCGAGGAAAGCGGCGTTCGGCTCTTTTAGCGTGATGCGCACAGTGCGCTCATCCACCGCCTCGATGTTCTCCACGTGGTCGTTGTAGAGCCAGGCGGGGTTGTCCTGCAGATTGCCCAAGCGCTTAAACGAGAACACCACGTCCTCCGCGGTGAGCGGGTTGCCGCTGGCGAACTTCACACCGCTGCGCAGCTTGAAGGTGTACACCAGCGCGTCGTCGGAGATCTCGTACGACTCCGCCAGCAACGGCTCGACGCGGTCAATGCGCGCGCCTTTCTCGGGCAGGGTCACCAGCGTCTCGTAAGCGGCGCGGATGATCTGCGGCGGCGTGATCTCGTATTGCCGACCAGGGTCGAGTTTATCAATGTCGGTCTTCGGCAAGCCAACGACCAGCACGCGCTCCTGCTGGGCAGGTGCGGCGGGCTGAGCAGGAGCCTCGGTTGGCGCCGCAGGCGCAGCGGGTTGCTCTTGCGGCGCCGCTGGAGCGGGTGGCTGCGTCGGCTGGGCAGGCGCTGGTTCGGGAGCAGGCGTCGGCGCCCCACAGGCAGCCAACAGTGCTGCCAACAGCAAACCTCCGAGCCACACACGGGAACGAGTTGTGTTGCTTGTCATGCCTTTGTTTCTCCTTCCTTCGGCGGACTTTACATCGGTACTCCGATGCACAATAGGCTATTGTATGCGAAATCGCGCCCAACGGCTATGCGCCCCTGCCAAGGCTGCGATGGGTGCGCCTGAGCCGTGCGCAGAAACGCCTCTATAATGTAGAACATCTGTCCGATGGCTAACAAACTGGCACGGCGCTTCGCCGCGATCCGCTACCAACACAAAGGCAAGCCCTCCCCGCGCGCGGGCAGGTCGGCTTCTGGTGAGCCATCGCGCTCGCTTGGGTTAGACACCTGGCTGGACATTGCTGGCATCGGCTTGATGGCAGCGGCTGCGCTCACCTTGTTCGGCATGTTATCCTCGCAACGCAGCGGGCTGGTGCAGGGCTGGCTGGACTTGCTTCAGCGCGGCGTGGGCTGGGGGGTGTATATGTTGCCGATGCTGGTCGGCGCGCTGGGCATCTATCTGTTGTTGCGGCGATTCGGCGACCGGCTGCCGCGCCCTCCGTTGAAGCGCAGTGTCGGCGTGGGGCTGGCGTATCTGATCGCGCTTGCCACTGCTCATGCGCTCGCCATGTTGATGAGCGGCGCGGATGGCAGCCTGGTGGCGCAGAACGGCGAAGGCGGCGGCGCGCTGGGCTGGTTGCTGCTCACGGCGCTCGGCGCGTTGCTCGGCAACGTCGGCGCGGCGCTTGCGCTCGCCGCCGGCTGGATCACAGCGGTAGTGCTGATCACCCCGCTCACGTTGAGCCAGTGGGCGCACCTCTTCCAACACGCGCTGGATGGGCTACGGGGCGCGTTGGCTCAGTTGAGGGCAAGCCGCGAGTCCGCAGCCAGCGCCTCCGCACCGCTCGAAGAGCTGACGAGCGCCACGTCAGAGGCGATGGTAATCAACGGTGTCTCTCCGCGCCGTCCAGCAGCCGCTCCTGGGCTGGAAGCATCCTCCCCTGACCTGGACACCCCCCCTGCGCTGGCGCGGCAAGCAGCAGCGCCTAGCGCAAGCCGCGTGCCGCCGCCGCGCATCATCGGGGGGGGCGTGTCCTCCAACGCGCCGGCTGAGCTGCTGCGTCCGAGCGCAACCACAGGCACAGCTATCAGCGCTGGCGAGATCAGCTCGCGCCCCGCGGTGCAGCGTCAGTGGGCGTTGCCGCGCGTGAGCGAGATGCTCGAATCTGGCAGCGACGCCGCCGCCAGCGAGAAGGACATCCGCGAGCGCGCGGCGCGCATCGAGGAGACGCTGCGCGCGTTCGGCGTGCCAGGGCGCGTGGTGGAGGTGAACCGCGGTCCGACCATCACCCAGTTTGGCGTCGAGCCTGGCTTTGTGGAGATGAAAGGCGGGCGGCAGGTGAAGGTGAAGGTGAGCCGCATCGCCGCGCTGGCGGACGACATCGCCCTGGCGCTGGCTGCGCCGCGCGTGCGCATCGAGGCGCCTGTGCCAGGCAAAGGCATCGTCGGCATCGAAGTGCCCAACAGTGAAGCTGCGCTGGTCTCGCTGCGCGATGTGATGGAGAGCGATGAATTCATCGCCCTGTGTCGCAAGACGCGCCTGCCGCTGGCGCTGGGTCAGGACGTGAGCGGCAGACCCGTGGTAGCGGACCTCACCGCCATGCCGCACTTGCTCATCGCTGGCACCACTGGCTCAGGCAAAAGCGTCTGCGTGAACGCCATCATCAACACGCTGCTGTGCCTGAACTCGCCTCAGGAGCTGCGCTTCATCATGGTGGACCCGAAGCGCGTGGAGCTGACCGGTTACAACGGCATTCCGCATCTGCTCGCGCCCGTTGTCGTCGAGGTGGAAAAGGCGAGCGGCGTGCTGAACTGGGTGGCGCGCGAGATGGACAGCCGCTATCGCCTCTTTGCGCGGCATGGCGTGCGCAACATCACCGATTTCAACGCCCGCATCGCCGACCCCAACGCGGCGGAGCCGGAGCTGCGCACACTGCCCTACATCGTCCTCGTCATTGACGAGCTGGCAGACCTGATGATGCAGGCGCCCGACGAGACCGAGAAGATCCTCTGCCGGCTGGCACAAATGGCGCGGGCGACGGGCATCCACCTCATCATCGCCACCCAACGCCCCAGCGTGGATGTGGTGACTGGGCTGATCAAGGCGAATTTTCCAGCGCGCATCGCCTTTGCCGTCGCCACCAGCGTGGACTCGCGCGTGATCCTCGACGGACCCGGCGCGGAGAAATTGCTCGGTCGCGGCGACATGCTCTTCGTGCGTCCCGATCAAGGCACATCCATCCGCGCGCAGGGTTGCTTCTTACACGACCGCGAGATTCAGCGCGTGGTGAACCACTGGCGCGAGCAAGCGGGCGACATCAACACCGACAACACGCTCGTCAACCCTCTGGCTGCTACCCTCGCCCAGTCGCCACTGCCACTCAAAGATGATGCTCTAGCCACCGATCGGCTCGCCTCGCCGCCCACGTGGGACGAAGCCCGCGCCCTGCGCGACGCCGCCGAAAGCAGCACCAGCAAAGACGACAAGCTCTTCCAGGACGCCGTCGCCACAGTGAGGATGCACGGCAAGGCGTCCATCTCGCTGCTCCAGCGGCGACTGCGCATCGGCTACACACGCGCCGCGCGATTGATTGAGGAGATGGAGGAGCGCGGCATCGTCGGTCCTGCCGTGCCTGGTCAGCAATACCGCGAGGTGCTCGACGCGCCACCCACAGGAGAGGCGCCTTGAATCAACCTTCGCCTCATCCAGCCCGCGAGGAGCGCCTCCTTCATCCGCGACAGCCCATAACATCGCCTCAACGCCCACCATGCCCATCTTGTTGCTCATCCGCCACGCCAAAAACGACTTCATGACCCAGGGCAAACTGCCCGGTCAGACCCCCAACATTCACCTCAACGCCGAGGGGAAAGCGCAGGCTGAAGCGCTGGGCAGGCTGCTGCGCGAACAGCGCATAGACGCAGTGTATAGCAGCCCGCTGGAGCGCGCCCTAGAGACTGCCCTGCGCGTCGCCATGCCCCATCGCCTGCCGGTGCGCGTTCTGCCCGCCCTCGCCGACATTGACAACGGCGACCTGACTGGCAGAGCGATCAAACAGATCAGCGAAGACGCAGCCACGCGCGACCTCTGGCGCACGGTGATCGAGAGACCTTCGCTGGCGCGCTTCCCCAACGGTGAGGCGATGCTGGACATGCGCCAGCGCGTGGTGGACGCGCTTGAGCGCATCATCGCGGCTCACCCCGACCTACCCGTAGAGACAACCGAGGCGCAGCACGAGCGCCCCAACACGCGCCCCCAGGTCCTAGCCGTGGTCGCCCACGCCGACGTGATCAAAGCCGCGCTTGCCCACCATCTGGACATGCCGTTCGACTCTTTCCAGAAGCTGAGCGTCGGTCCGGCGTCCATCAGCGCGTTAGCCGTCTCGCACGACGCCCAGCGCCAGCGACGTTGGTCACAGTTGCTCTGTCTGAACCTGCAACCCTACGCCACCAGCGTGTGGACGTAGAAGGCGATCACGCCTGCCCACAGCACCGAGTCCATGCGGTCGAGCACGCCGCCGTGTCCTGGGATGAGATGGCTGGAATCCTTGGCGTGCGCCTGGCGTTTGATCATGGACTCGATCAGGTCGCCCAGCACGCTCAGCAAGCCCACCAGCGCGCCGCACAACAGCCCGACCGGCAAACCAGTCGGAGAGATGCTGCCGATCACACCCCCTGCCAGCGCACTGCACACGCTGCCGCCCAGATAGCCTTCCCACGTCTTGGCGGGACTGACGCGCGGCGCAAGCGGATGCCGACCTAACAGGCGCCCCACAACAAAAGCGGCGCTATCCGCCGCCCACACACTGGCAAGCGTGAGCAGCAGCCACCACCAGCCTTCAGGCATCTCGCGCAGCTCTGCGAGATGCCCGCCCGTCCAGCCAAGGTAGAAACCACCAGCGAATCCCACGCCCCAGTCGCCGATGGTGCGCCGGTCAGAACGATAAAGCTGCCAGGCGAGCGAGGAGAGCAGCACCAACGAGACGGCAGGAGCGAGGACCAGCAGGTCTGGGAAGCGAATACCTGCAAAGGACGCTGCCACCGTCAACACCATGAAAGCGAGCGAGGGGCGATAGCCAGCGGCACACAACAAGCGCCACAGCTCCCATGCGCCCACCACCAGCACGATCAGCAGCAGCGCTGTGAACCACCAGCCGCCGAGATAGCCCATGCTGAGCGTGACCACCACAATGGCGATCCCGCTCAGCACGCGCAGCGCGAAGCCTTGAGAGGGCACCAGCGAACAAGACAAAGTGACGTGTGCGCTACTTTACCCCGCCGAACCGGCGTTCACGGCGGGTGAAGTGTTCAATGGCGCGCTTCAGTTCTTTCTCGTCGAAGTCGGGCCAGCACACGTCGGTGATGTAGTATTCCGCGTAAGCGCCTTGCCAGATCAAGAAGTTGCTCACGCGGTACTCGCCGCTGGTGCGGATGATCAAGTCGGGGTCGGGGAGATCGGCAGTGTAGAGGTAGCGCGAGATCAGCGCTTCGGTCACGTCCGCTGGTTGAACGCCGTCGGCGATCAGCCGCCGCACGGCGTCCACGATCTCAGCACGCCCGCCGTAGTTCAGCGCCACATTCAGGATCAAGGTGTTGTTGTTCTTGGTGCGCTCGATAGCGGCTTGAATCTTCTTCAGCAGGCGCGGGGGGATGCGGTCGCACCGACCGAGATGGCGAATCTGCACGCCCTCACGATGCAGCGAATCCAGCTCACGCTCGATAGACGCTTCCAGCAGCTTCATCAAGCCGTCCACCTCTTCTTTTGGGCGGCTCCAGTTTTCGGTGGAGAAGGCGTATAGGGTGACGATGCGGATGCCTTGATCTTTGCACGCGCGCAGGATGCGATGCAGGTTATCCGTGCCAGCTTTATGACCTGCCAGGCGCGGCAGGTTGCGCGCCTTCGCCCAGCGACCGTTGCCATCCATGATGATCGCCAGGTGGCGAATGCCATGCGCCGCTGCTGGCATCTCTAGCGCGGCAGCCGCTCCGCCAAACGCGCGCGACATGGGAACTGCTGTGAGCGTCATGCGATGATCCCGTTTGTGCTTACATCTCCATGATTTCGCGCTCTTTGCGAGCGCTGAGCATGTCCACCTTTTCGACGTAGCGGTGCGTCACCTGGTCCAACTCCTGACGGCTGCGCTTGTGCTCGTCCTCGTTGATGGTCTTCTCCTCCTCCATCGTCTTTAGGAGCTCCAGGTATTCGTGTCGGTGGTTGCGCAGCGCGATCTTGGCTTCCTCCGCGCGCTTGTGCACCAGCTTGACCAGCTCGCGCCGTCGCTCTTGCGTGAGCGGCGGAATCTGCAGACGAATCACTTTGCCATCGTTGTTGGGAGTTAAGCCCAAGTCTGACGCCATGATCGCTTTCTCGATCGGCTTCAGGCTGGTGGGGTCAAAAGGTTTGATCATGAGCACCTGCGGCTCTGGGGCGCTGATGGTCGCCAGTTGTTGCAACGGCACGAGGGTGCCGTAGTACTCCACCATCAGCTTCTCCACCAGTCCAGGAGAGGCACGCCCTGTGCGAATTTGCTGGAAGTCTGCCTCCATTGCCGCGATTGATTTATCCATTTCCTTCTCAACGTCTTTCAGCAGACGTCTGACCTCGTCAACCATGATGTTCTAAACCTCGCCAGTTCTACTCGGTGTGGGCTACAGACACCCACACAGTACCTCTCAAATCCTATCACAAGCGTCGGCTGACAGTTTCTGAGAGCCACATCAGAGCGGCGCTCAGACGACCTCGCCCGTGGCGGTGACCAGGGTGCCCACGTCCTCGCCCATCACAGCCTGCTCCAAGCTGGAAGGCTGCCAGAGATTGATCACCAGGATAGGCAGGTTATTCTCCATGCAGAGCGTGATGGCGGTGCTATCCATCACGCCCAGCTTTTGGTTGAGCGCGTCCAGGTAGCTCAACGAGCGATAGCGGCGCGCGTGAGGATTCTGTCGTGGGTCGGAGTCGTAGACGCCGTCCACTTTAGTCGCCTTAATCAGCACATCGCAGTTGGTCTCTGCGGCGCGCAGGGCGCCAGCGGTGTCGGTGGTGAAGTAGGGGTTGCCTGTGCCTGCACCGATGATCACCACGCGCCCCTTCTCCAGGTGGCGGATGGCGCGCAGGCGAATGTACGGCTCGGCGACTGAGCGGATCTCGATGGCGGTTTGCACGCGCGCCTCCATGCCGATGCGCTCGCAGGCGTCCCGCAGGGCGAGGGCGTTCATCACCGTCGCCAACATGCCGATGTGATCGGCTGTGGTGCGGTCCATGCCGTGCGCCAAGCCGTCTTTGCCGCGCCAGAAGTTGCCAGCGCCCAGCACGATCACCACCTGGACGCCCAAATCGCGCACGGCTTTCACGCGACGGGCGATGTCCTCGACGAGCTGCGGCACCAAGCCAAAGCCTTCTGGACCGGCAAAGGCTTCGCCGCTAATTTTTAGCAGCACGCGCTTGTATTTTGGCCCCATGCGTCAATTACTCCGATGTTGCGTCTCGCAAAGCGTGCAGATGAAACAAGAGGGGCAGGAGATATGCCCCTCTTGTTTCGTGTGCGGTTGTCATTCACCAAGCTGGTAGCGGGCGAAACGCCTGACCACGATGTTTTCGCCGATCTTCGCGATGGCTGCGGTGATCAGGTCTCTCACCTTCATCGTGTCGTCCTTCACGAAGGGCTGTTCCAGCAAGACGTGTTCCTGATAAAACTTGTCCATGCGACCGGCGGCAATGCGCTCGGCGATCTCTGGCTTTTTGCCTTCGGCGATAGCCTCCTGGCGAAACTGCTCCATCTGGCGCTCCGCCACCTCTGCGGGGATGTCCTCTTTGCGAATGTAGGTGGGGCTGTTGGACGCGATCTGCAGCGCGATGTCATGCGCCAGCTCACGAAACTCTGGCATGCGCGCGACGAAGTCGGTCTCGCAGTTCACCTCGACCATCACGCCCAATCGCGCGCCGGGGTGGGAGTACACCTCGATCACGCCTTCCTTCGCCTCGCGCGAGGCTTTCTTTGCAGCAGAAGCCAAGCCGCGCTCCTGCAACCAGGCAGCCGCGCGCTGGAGGTCGCCGTCGTTTTGTTCCAGAGCTTTCTTGCACTCCATCATGCCTGCGCCGGTTTGCTCGCGCAGTTGCTTAATCAAATCTGTTGTGATTGCCATAGCTCTTCACCATACATTAAAAAGCGGAGCAGCATTGCTCGCTGTTCCGCGCTGAAAGATGTCTGAATCGCACATCCAGGTGAGGGATGAGTTTTACTCTTCCTCTTCATCAAAATCGGGGATGAAGGTGCGAGGCCAGGCAGTAGCTTCGAGGTCGTCTGTCGTTGGTGCTGCCGCGTGCGTGTCCTCGCCTTTTGCAGCAAGTTCAGCGTCGTCGCCCTTCTCGCGCATCTTCAGCCCTTCCAAAGCTGCGCTTGCCATCGCCTCAACGATGAGTTTGATCGCGCGCAGCGCGTCGTCGTTGGCTGGGATCACGTAATCCACGCCGTCGGGGTCACAATTGCTGTCCACCATTGCGATGACTGGGATGCCCATGCGGTTCGCCTCTTTCACAGCGCCAGCCTCGCGCTGCACGTCAATCACGAACAGCAGGTCGGGCAACCGTCGCATGTTTTTGATGCCGCCCAGCCGGCGGTTCAGGCGCTCGATCTCTCGCGTGCGCAACAGCGCCTCTTTCTTGGTCAGCCAGTTGAACTCGCCTCGCTCCTTCATCGCCTCCAGCTCGGCGAGTCGGTCGAGGCGGCTGCGGATGGTGCGCCAGTTGGTCAGCGTGCCGCCGAGGAAACGTTCGGTGATGTAGGGCTGTCCCGCGCGCTTCGCCTGCTCGGCGACCACTTCCTGCGCGTGTCGCTTCGTGCCGACGAAGAGCACTGTGCCGCCTTTCGCCACCGTGTTGCGGATCAGTTCGGCGGCTTGCTCCAGCGCAACGACGGTCTGCTGCAAGTCGAGGATATGGATGCCATTTCGCTCGGTGTAGATGTAGGGCTTCATCTTGGGGTTCCACCGCTTGACGCGGTGTCCAAAATGCACGCCCGCCTCGAGCATGGCTTTCATTGAAACAACAGGCATATTGTGCGTGCTCCTTAAAAACCTCTGCTTTCGTCATCTGGGGTCGGGATTCGGCGCGCACCGAACAGGCTCCTCCCCCATCGGAAAGCGTGTGTTGTTGCAGTGCGGCATTCTACCACCAACCACCCTGCGCTTTTGGCTCGGTGGGGTATAATTGCATCAACACTGGGGGATGACAGGTTTCGACGGAGCACGTATATCCCAGGTTGCGAGCCGAGCTGCGACGCTCGTTAAACAGCGCACCGCACAGTAAGTGCGAAGATCAACTGGAACGCTGTTCCGATGGCTGCATAAGCCGCAGGAACTGCATCCGCGACGCTTGTGATCGCGGCATCGCCTGCCCTCCTCACCGACGAGTGGCAGCCGCGGTGTCATAAAGTCGGTGGGCAGCCCGTCCTGAGTTCAGGGGACAGGTGAGCCAATCAAACTGAACTGGCGGCGCAGAGCGCTGGGTTGTTGCAGCGCGCGCCGCGAGAATGCGACAGCAACTACGCTCGTAGAAGCCTGAAGGATTGCGACTCTCGGACCCGGGTTCGATTCCCGGCATCTCCACTTCCACACGCTGCTCGGGCTGCTGCCTTTCGCTCCTGCTGAACATTCGCGCGGCGCCAGGCTGTGTAAGATACCCTTCAACACGTCATGGACAACCACCTGCTGGAGATTTCCAGTTTTGGCAGTTTGCTGCGGGCGCTGCGCAAGCGAGCCGGTCTCACTCAGCGCGAGCTTGGCATCCAGGTGGGCTACAGCGAGTCTCAGATTTCTCGGCTAGAGCAGGGGCATCGGCTGCCAGCACTTTCCGCAGTGCAAGGGCGCTTCATCTCCGCCCTGCAACTCGAGGACGTGCCCCTTTTGCGCAACCACTTCATCCGGCTTGCCCAGTCGCTACAAGACCAGGATAGCTCACCCCCTGCCGCGATCCTGGACGCAATGGGCACGTTGGAGAGCGCCCCCACCACGCCCGCCCAGGTGGTGCTGCGGGAGTCTGCACTCCGTCGGCTGGAGGAGCTGATCAACGAGCGACGCGCGGTGCTGGTGAGCGGCTTCGCAGGCAGCGGCAAGACTACGCTGGGGGCAATGCTGGCGCAACGGATGCAGCACACGCATCGCGTGTTCTGGCACACGGTGGCGCAGCACGACTCTGCCACTTTGTTCTCGTTCTTGCGCCAGCTCGCGCTTTTCCTCAGCGTGGAAGGAATCTCGGATGCAGCCCCGCTGTTGCGGTTGGACAACCCGCAAGACCCTCGCGCCATCCGCTGGTTGGTGCGCGCAATCTCGCAAGCACCCACTCTCCTGTGCGTGGACGAGTTTCACCTGCTGCGCGACTCACCCGCAGCGCTGGCGTACTTCGCGCAGCTCGCGCGCAGTGGTTGCTGCTGGCTGCTGTTGCTCTCGCGCCACGCTCTGGAGATCGAGGGCGTAGCCACTTTTGGATTACAGGGGTTGGAGATCGCGGAGGCGCGTCAGCTCTGCGAAGCGGCTGGCGTCGCGCTTGCCCCGCCCACATTCGAGGCGCTGTATCAAGTCGCACAGGGCAACCCCTTGCTGCTACGCTTTGCGCTGGATATACTGCGGCAACAGCATCACGCGCCATCAGACCTGTTGCGCGCGCTTGCCACACAGCGCGAGATCAGCGCATTCCTGACGCATCACATCCTCAGCGACTTGTCGCAGCTGGAAGCCGATGTGCTCTCGCTGGCAGCGATCCTGCGCACTCCCATGAGTTTTCTGGACTCGCATTTGAGCGCGGCGCTCCACGAACATGGATGGCGAGGCGATCTGGAGCACGTTGCCCTTGCGCTGCAAGAACGCCGTCTGTTGGACAACCCCGCCTATGTGCAATTGCATCCGTTGCTCAAAGAGCACCTGGCGGCGTTCCTGCACGCCAAGCCGCAAAAGTTGGCGCAGTTGCACCGCATCGCCGCAACCTGGCTGATGGCGCACCCGCACTGGTTGCTGGAGGCGCTTTACCACCTCAGCCGCATTCCAGACATCGCCGCGTTTACAGCGCTGATGGAGGAGAAGCTCTCGCACATAGACGCCACAGCGCAACACGCCAGCGCGGTCGCGCTCGTTGACCACTTGTTAGATCAACCTGACAGGGTGACAGAGGGTTTGCGCTGGAAGTTGCATCACTTGCGAGGGCAGCTTCTCCTTGAGACAGTGCGCGTAGCTGAAGCAGAAGCCGATCTGCGGCAGGCGCTGGCGCTTGCCGCGCAGGAATCTGCCACCCCCGCCGAGCGCGCCCAGGTCGCCATCGCCCTCATCTCTGTGCTCTTGCGGCGCGGCAAAGTGCCCGAAGCGGAAGCGCTGTGCGACGAGACAGTCGCGCTGCTTGAACCTGAGCAGAACATGCTGCGCGGGAGACTGCTGGCGAACGAGGCGATGCTGCGGCTGGTGCAGACGCGCCTGGACGAGGCTGAGCGCTGCGCTGCGCAGTGCATCCAGCTTGCGCAAACGCTGCCCCAGTTGCGGATCAGCAATCAGTTGCGCGCCGCCGCGCTGAGCGTGCAGGGCATTGTGGCGCGCATTCGCCACGATGTGCCCTCTGCGCTGACGCTGCTGCGTCAGGCGGAGGATGCCGCCTTGCTGGCGCGAGATATTCGGTTGGCATTTCGCTGCAAGACCAACGTCGCAGCGATCTACTTTGACGAGGGTGAACTCGACGAGGCGCTGCGCCTCTATGAGGGATCGCTATACGCCGTGCAAGGCATCGGCGACCTCATCAACTTGAGTCGCATCTTGAATGCGCTCGGCACCATCTGGTACTACAAAGCGGATCTGCAGAAAGCGCTCAGCTTCTTGCAGCGCTCGCGCGAGATCAAACAACTGCTCGGCGACATACAGGGCGAAGCCACCACAGACAATCAGCGCGCACAAGTGTTGATGACGCAAGGCATGATAGATGAAGCGCGGGCTATCGTGGAGCGTTTGCTCCGCCAAACGCAAGAGACTGGTGAGATGCGCTGGCGCGGCTTCTACCTGGAGACGCTGGGCATGGTGCTGCTGGCTGCCCAGCAATTTGTGCTGGCTCAAGAGAAATTAACGGAGGCGCTCGCGCTGCCTGGCGTGGCTCAGGACCCGCGCCTGGTGTGCGCGCTGCGCAGCCACCTGGCGCTGGCGCAGCTCGGCGAGGGCGACATTGCGCTGGCTGAACAGACGCTCGCCGCGACCCAGATGCCGCATGGCGCTCTCGTATCTGAGGCAGATTTTCTGCTCAGCGCGGCGCTGGTGCGCTCGGCGCGCGATTGCCCCGCAGCCATCGCCGAGCTGGAGCAGATAGCGCACAAGTGCGCACAGCGAGGGCTAAAGCTGAACGAGCAGAGCGCCCAGCGCGCCTACCATGCCCTGCGCAGCAGCAAGCCGCTGGCTCAGGCAATCGCCGCTTTGTTCACAACCGCGCTCTAGCATTCCCCCGATCAGCGCAACGCAGGGAAAGCGCTAGTCTGTTTCGTACTGATGCGCAGGCGGGGACGGGCTAGACGGGGGTTCGGTCTCGGAAGTGTGAACAGTTGCCCCAGCGTGTGGCGGCGGAGGGGCTTCAGATGAAGAGGCTGAGGCGCTCTCCGTGCTGCACCAGGTCAGCTTCCATCGTTTGTTGACCTCATCCCACTCCAGCCTGCGCCAGATTCGCCTCATGTGCCACCCTCCATCGCGCCGTGCCTGTCCCATCAACCCTTCGCGCAACACGTTCAGGGCAGGCTGTATTCCACCAGTTCTGTGATGATGCGCTCGCCGGTTGGCGCGACATTCTCCGCTTTCACCCATCCCACACGCGGCGCGTACCACTGTGTGATACCGAACTCAAAATCCACCGGCACGCTCATGCCTCTCACTTCTGCTTGAGTGCTCATCTTCAACGTGCCTTCAGCGCGGATGGCGCGGAACTCGCCCGCTGGCACAGCGACCACCTCCTCGCCAACGGCGCGGTGAGAGAGAGTGATGTCCGAGATCGCGTTCACGGACGTATCACCTATCTGGATGTCTTGTCGCAAGCGGAGGGTGGCGCCCCAGCTCTGCCCAACGCGGAGATCGCGCGGCACGAGCACACCATTCGCCTCTAGCAATTCCGTTCTGGCGTTGAACTGCGAAAGCGCGCTCAGCAACGCGCCGAATCCAACGATGCCTTCGTCTGTGCATCGGTAGTCATAGTCCACCAGCAAATCAGCATCGCCGAAATTTGCCTGCATGGTGAAGCCATCGGCATTGACCTGCCTCACGGTGTAAGTCGCCCGTTCAATGCGCGGGTCGGACGTCGGGTTGTTGCGGTATGTCCAGCTCGCGCCTGGCGCGATAGACCAGTACGGCATATCGCAAAGGCTGTCATTCGGCAGCGCAGGCGATTCAGGAGTGGGCACAGCAACAGTGGGGGATATGGCTGGCACGGTCGGAGGAGCTTGAGTTGGTGGCTTCGTCGCTTGCGCATCTGAGGGCGCAGGACCCGACGAGACAACAGCAGGCTGGGAGGGCGCGGATGGAGCAGGCGTCTCTGCTGCAGGAGCGGGTGTGTCTGAGCCAGCACAGCCCATGAGCAACACTGCAAGCGCGAGAGCGCTCAACACAGCAAGGGGCGGAAATCTCCACATAACCCTAGCGTATGCAGATTGTCGCCTGAAAAGTTGACATTTCTTGCCAACCTTGCAAGAAGCGCAGCCGTGCAGGTCTCTGATGCAGCGCGGAGAAAGTGAGGTTTCCGCTTGATGGTCAGGTGGTCGTTTGCCCACCCAAAGGGCGCACCTCCCTAGACGAATGGGTTGGCACGGCGCGTCTCCAGAATGCGCCGTGCTTGCTTCAGGAGCGCTGGCTCGCCGACCAGCAAGACGACGTCGCCCTCCTCCAGCTCCACGCCGCCGTGCGGCGCGATGCTCTGCCCCTCGCGCAGCACGCGGACGACGATCACCTCAGACGGCAGGCGCAAGTCCACAATCTGTTGACCAGCGACCACACCGCGCTCTGGCACGACAACTGCCACCAGGCTTTGGGCGATGGGCGGCACTAGCTCAGCACGCAGCCGAGACGGCTGGAGCGTGAGCTTCAACCAGCGACCCACCAGCAGCACCGTCGTGCCTTGCAGCAACACCGAAACCAGCACAATGAAGAAGACGATGTCGAAAATGCGCTCTGCCATCGCCACCCCTGCCAGCAGCGGAAAGGTGGCTAGGATGATCGGCACTGCGCCGCGCAACCCCACCCAAGCGATCAGCAGCTTTTCACGCAGGTTGAACGGGCTGCCCGCCAGAACGAGAAACACGCTGGCGGGGCGCGCGACGAACAGCAGAAACGCCGTGATCGCCAGCGCCTCAACTGCCACCGCTCCCAGCCGCGCTGGCGAAGCCAGCAAGCCCAGCACCAGAAACATGACGATCTGCATCAGCCAAGCGATGCTGTCGTGGAAGCGCATGATGCTATTTTTGTGGATGAAGTTGCTGCGCCCCATCATCAAACCGCACAGATACACTGCCAGAAAGCCGTTGCCGCCCAGCGCCGCTGTGGCGCCGTAGCAAAACAGCACAACAGCGACCGTCAGCACCGCGTAAAGACCGTCGAAGCGCAAGCGGATGTGGTTGATCACCCACACTGCGCCATAGCCAATGCCTAACCCAGCCAGGCTGCCCAGCGCGAACTGCACCACCGCCATGAGTGCCAGCATCCACACGGGAGATTCTGGCAACTGGATCAGCGCGATGGCGCCGAAGGTCAGAAAGACTGCTACAGGGTCGTTGCTGCCAGCCTCCAGCTCCAGCAGCGGCTCCAGCTCGCCTTTCAAGCGCACGTCGCGCGAGCGCAGCACAGTGAACACAGCGGCTGCGTCGGTCGAGGAGACAATCGCGCCCAACAGCAACCCCTCCAGCGGGGCAAACCCCAGCGCCACCGCAAACACAGCCGTCAACAGCGCTGTGAACAGCACCCCCAGCGTGGAAAGCAACACGCCCTGCTTCAGCACGACGCGCACGCGATGCCACTCCGTGTCCAGCCCGCCAGAGTACAGGATGAACACCAGCGCTAGCACGCCCACCCACTGCGCCAGCGTTAGGTCGGAAAAGTTCAGTACGGCAAGCCCTCCCTGTCCAGCCAGCATCCCCAGTCCTAAAAAGAGCAGCAGCGCTGGCACACCCAAGCGCCCCGAAGCCTTACTGCCAAGCACGCTCAGGCTGAGCAGCAACGCGACAATGACGAGCGTTCTTTCCATGTGTGTTTCGATGCGCCACGCCCCGCGCGTGGGACTGGCTCATTCGGCGGGAGTGCGTCGCCGCTGCTGGCGTCGCCGCAGCAATTCGGAAGCAGTCTGTCCAGCCACAGGGGCGCGAGAAGCAGGAGTGGGGATGGCAGAGGGTGAAGGCGCTGTCTGCGTCGCAGCAGGCACACTGGTTGGGCGAGATGCCGGCGCGGTTTGCTGAAGCGCTTCGGGGACGCGCTTGTAGCGGCTCAATTGCTCGAGCCATTGACCGACTAGCCCTCCCAGCCGACGCGACGCCACGTCGAAAGGCAACAGCAGCGCCGCGATCAGCAACAGCCAGGGCGAGAGATCGAGCTGGACAGCAGCAGCAGCGGCAGCAGGACGGAACGCTTGCGACGGCACATCGAGCAGCGAGCCGCCGCTCGCCTGCGCGATCTCGCGGAGGACGGCATCGCCAAGCTGGGGAATCGCGCCATACTCCAGAGAGTAGGGATGCGCGTAAGCCACCAGCGTCTCGTCGCCCTCGCTGCTGCGCACGCGCGCAAACCAGGTGCTGGACGGCGCCAGCTCCATCTCTGCCTCGAAACGTCCGGGCGTCACTTGGACGAGCTGAACCACGCGCTCCTCGCCTGCCTGCGAGAAGAGCGTGGCGGTAAGGGTGAGATTTGCCGCGAGCGCCTCCGCGACATCGGCGATCAGCACGGCGCGGTCGCCGCGCGGTTGCATGGAGGCAGCCACAGCGGAGTCGCTGCGCTCCAGGATGGTCCAACGCAGCACCTGCGCCCAAAAGCGCGGGAAGGTCTCCCAATTCACCCAGCTCTTCGCCCAGCGGGTGGTGGCGTCGGACGTGAACGCCACGGCGCGCCCCAAGCCGTATTGCCACGCAGCCAGCAGCGGGTCGGCATCGCTCGCCCACAACACAACCTGGGCGGCGGGTTTTGCCGTCGTTGCCACATAGCCAAGCAGCGGCGGCGTGAGGTCAATGCCGCTGAGCATGGGGCTATCAGCGCCACGACGTGGAAAGAACTCGCGCTCGACGATGTAGCTGCGTTGCGCGCGGGCAGCTTCTTCAGTGAAGATGGTGGGCAGGTTGGCAGCGCGGTTGGTGAGATGAAATCGCCCACCGCCGATGGCTGCAATGCGCTGCAAGAAGGGCACATCGGAGCCACTGCCGATGGAGACTACTGTCAGCGTCACATTGTCCTGCTCGCGCATCTTGCGCACGAGCTCCGGCACGCCCTCCTGACGCTCGGTGTCATCTCCGTCGGCGAGCAGGATGATGAAACGCGATTGGCGCGTGGAGCGGGTGATGATGCGTTCTGCCTCTTTAAGGGACTCGAACGCATAGATGCCGCCGCCGCCCGGCGCGAGACGCAGGATTTGGTTGATGTAGCGATTCTTGTCGCGCCCAGCAAATGGACCGATCACATCCACTGGCTCAGTGTCAAAGGCGATGACTGTGATTTCATCGTCGTCGTTTGCCAGCTCTGCCACCCGCGCCGCTGCCTCCGCCGCCAGCCGCATCTTGGTCACGTTGCCCTCGCGCAAGCCCATGCTGCCGCTCTTGTCCATGACGATAACGATAGACACTGAAGGGAAACGGCGCGGGTCCTTCACTTGCGCCTCGACGGGCAGCGTCTCTTCCAACGCGGTGCGGTAGTAACCGCCGACGCCAAAGCTAGAAGGACCGCCGATCACCACCAATCCGCCGCCCAAGTCGCGCACATAGCGCTGCAACGCATCCATCGCGCGCAGCGAAAGCTCGCGCGCGGGCACATTTGCCAACACCACAGCCTGATACGACCCAAGCGCTGCCAAATCTGCAGGCATGGCGGCTGGTGAGACCGTCTCCCAGGTGATGCCGGCGGCAGTGAGGGCGTTGCGCAGCGCGCCGATTTCATCGGCTTGGCGCTCATCCAGCAACGGTTCAGAAGCAACCAGCAGCACGCGCGGCGGTCCGCTCACAAGAACCGCCGCGGATAGCGCATTGTTTTGCGGGCGCGCGTCACCTTCCAGGATGATTTGGGCGCGCAAGGTGGAGAAGCCCGGCTCCGCAGCCATCACGCGCACGGTGAACAGGTTCGGTCCTGCCACCAAGTTGACGGCGCGCCGCTCCACGATCTGGGCGCCAGATTGAATCACCAGCTCGCCGCGCGCCGGCTGATCCGCGCGAACGGTGATCAGCAGCGGGATCATTTGACCGACCGAAACGCGCGCGGGGGCATCTATGCGCTCGATCAAGACATCGAACCCAGCCGGCGAGGTGATCGGCACCACGTCAATAGGCACACCGACCAACCGCGCCAGCGCTGCGGCATCGCCGCGCGTCTGCGCGCCGTCGCTCAACAGCACCACGCGTCGGCTGGCATCGCGCGGAAGCATCGAGACTGCCAAACGAATTGCACCTTCAATGTCCGTGCCGTCTGTGCGCACCTGCGCGCCAAGCGGTCCTAGCTCCTGCGCCGCCATCAGTGGCTTCTCGATCTGCGCGTCTGCGCCGAAGACCACCACCGCAGCGCGGTCGTCATCCGCTGTGTTGCTTACGCGCATAGCCTGCAACGCTTCGCGGACGAACTGCGCCGCGCGTTCCACCCCGTTCGCGCCCACACTGTCTGAGGCATCAATCACAAACGCGACCGCCAACCGAGCGGTGGGGCGAAGTATGCCAACTCCAGCCAGCGCCAACACCACACAAGTGATCAGCAGCGCCCGAATGCCTACGGCGAGCGCCGCCGCGCGATTCAGCCGCCAGCGTCCCCCTTGACCTCGCCAGCGCAGGCGCGGCAACGCCATCACCACGCTGAGCGGCACAAGCGCCAAGAGCAACAGCCACAGCGGCTGATTAACGAACATGTACTTAACGATTCTACGTGCGCAGGATGAGTGTTTGCTCATCGGGCGGTTTGCGCCTAAGGCAAGGGGGCTTTTGCCGCGCTATCATGTTCAGCGTGTTGCGCATTCCGTGGTTGGACGAGCGCGACCCCTTCCCGCCAATCGAGCGCGCACGACGCTTCCCCAATGGGTTGTTGTGCGCAGGTGGCTCACTCTCGCCAGAGCGCCTGCTGGAGGCTTACCGCCAGGGCATCTTCCCCTGGTTTGAGGAAGGCGAGCCGATCCTGTGGTGGAGCCCCGACCCGCGCCAGGTGCTCTTCGTGGACGAGCTGCACGTCAGCAAGTCGCTGCGGCGGCGCTTGAACAGTGGTTGCTTTCGCGTCACGCGCGATCAGGACTTCGAGGCTGTGATCCGCGCCTGCGCCGCAATCCCGCGCCGCGGACAGAGCGGCACCTGGATCACCACAGAGATGATCCGCGCCTACACCGCGCTGCACCACATGGGCTACGCCCACTCATTCGAGACATGGCTGGGAGCGGAGCTGGTTGGTGGCTTGTATGGCGTGAAGATCGGGCGCGCGTTCTTCGGCGAGAGCATGTTCAGCCGCGCGAGCGACGCCTCCAAAGTGGCGCTGGTGCATCTGGTGCGCTGGCTGCAAGCGGAGGGCGTGCCGCTGATTGACTGCCAGCAGGAGACGGCGCACACCACATCGCTCGGCGCGCGCCCCATCCCACGCACCGAGTTCCTGGAGTGGCTGCGGCGATTGACGTGAGAAACGCGCGCACTTCGACAGGCTCAGGCTGTCGGCTCAACACGCTATTACGTGCGCTGCGGTATCATCTCGCTTTGCAACCTCGCAATTCAGGACTGAGTCAAGAGCTATGGATTCCTTCATTGACGCATCCGCGCGCTACCTGAAAACCCACGAATGGGCGCGCAAAGAAGGAGACGAGATCATCTGCGGCATCAGCGATTACGCGCAAAAACTGATGAACGACCTGGTGTATGTGGAGCTGCCGCGCGAAGGTCAGCGCGTGAAAGCGGGCGACGCCTTCGCCGTGGTCGAGTCGGTGAAAGCCGCGTCGGACGTATACGCACCGGTCAGCGGTGTGGTGGTGGCAGTCAATCGCGCGCTGGAGCAAAACCCAGAAATCATCAACCGCTCGCCCTACCAGGAAGGCTGGATGGCGCGCATCAAACCCGACGACCCCGCCGAGTTCGACAACCTGCTCACCCCAGCGTCTTACGCAGCGTTGCTGGAAGCAATGGAGCAACCCCCTGCTGAAGATGACGATCGCTGAAGCGCTGCACTAACCATTCTGGATCTCCGCAAATAGCGATGAACTACATTCCCCACACAGACGCCGAGCGCCGCGCCATGCTGGAGCGCATCGGCGTGGACAGCATCGAGGCGCTGTTCGAGGCAGTGCCAGAAAAGTTCCGCTTCCCACGCCTGAACCTGCCGGAGCCGCTGACCGAGATGGAGGCGATGTGGGAGCTGAACACCCTGGCAGAAGCCAACGCTGACGTCAACCACCACGCCTGCTTTCTCGGCGCAGGCGCCTACAACCATTACATCCCCAGCCTGGTGGATCACATCCTGCGCCGCGGCGAGTTCTTCACCGCCTACACCCCCTATCAGCCAGAAGTCAGCCAGGGCACGCTGCAAGCCATCTTCGAGTTCCAAAGCATGATGAGCGCCCTGACCGGCATGGACATCAGCACTGCCTCGCACTACGACGGCGCCACCGCCTTCGCTGAGGCAGTCTCGATGAGTCTCGCTGCCACAGGACGCACCAAAGTGCTGGTGTCGCGCACCATTCACCCACACTACCGCGCCGTGCTGCGCACCTATATGCAGTTCCGCGCTGGCGTGGAGATCATTGAGGGCGACCCACATGAGCTGCTCAACCAGGTGGACCTCCAGACAGCCTGCCTGGGCGTGCAGCACCCCAGCTTCTTTGGGCAAATCGAGTTCGATGACCTCGGGCAGGTGGCGGAGCGCGTGCACGTGCCCGGCGCGCTGCTGATCGTTGTCACCAACCCCATCGCGCTGGGCTTGCTCAAGCCGCCTGGCGCGTATGGCGCCGATGTGGTGGTGGGCGAAGGTCAGCCGCTCGGCATCCCGCTCAGCTTCGGCGGTCCGTACCTGGGTTTCTTCTGCACGCGCCGCGAGCACATGCGCCGCATTCCGGGGCGGATCGTCGGGGAAACAGTGGACAAGGACGGCAAGCGCGGCTACGTGCTCACCCTCAAGACGCGCGAACAAGACATCCGCCGCGAGAAAGCCACCAGCAACATCTGCACCAATCAAGGGTTGATGGCGCTGGCAGCGTGCGTATACCTGAGCGCGATGGGCAAGCACGGCTTGCAACAAGTGGCGCGGCTGTGCTACCACAAGGCGCATCACGCCGCTGACCGCATCGCTGGGCTGAAAGGCTTTGAGGTGTGGCGCGACAGACCGTTCTTCCACGAGTTCGTCGTGCGCTGCCCTGCACCCGTGCGCGAGATCAACGAGCACTTGCTCGACGAGCACGACATCATCGGCGGCTACGACCTCGGCGCCGATTACCCCGAGCTGCAAAACCACATGTTGCTATGCTGCACCGAGACCAACACCCGCGAAGAGATTGACGCATTGGTTGAAGCGCTGTCGGAGGTGAGCCGTGGCTGAATCCAAAATTCGCGCCGCAGTGATCGGCGTGGGGGTGGGTTGGAATCACATCGAGGGCTACCAAACCCACCCACAATGCGAGCTGGCTGCAATTTGCGACATCAACATCACATTGCTCAACGAGCGCGGCGACAAATTCAACGTGCCCCCCAGCCGTCGCTTCACCGACTACCACGAAGTGCTGACATCACGCGAGATTGACGCAGTGAGCATCGCCCTGCCCAACTGGCTGCACGAGCCAGTCGCGCTGGAGGCGTTCGCCAACGGTAAGCACGTGCTGATCGAGAAGCCGCTCGCCTCCTCCGTCGAAGGCGGGCAGCGCATCATCGAAGCAGCGCGCGCAGCCGGCAAGACGCTGATGGTGTGCTACAACCACCGCTACCGCCCTGAGATTGTCTGGTTGAAGAGCCTGGCGCGCGCAGGCGAGTTCGGGCACATCTACGCGGCAAAGGCGGGTTGGCTGCGTGAAGGCTGGATTCCCACCCACGGCGCCTGGTTCACGCAAAAGGAGCGCTCTGGCGGCGGCGCGTTGATTGACCTGGGCGTGCACGTGCTCGACCTGGCGCTCTGGTTGATGGGCTACCCCATCCCCGTCAGCGTGAGCGGCGCTGCGTTTGCCGAGTTCGGTCCGCGCGGTCAGAAGACGCGCCCGCGCCACCTTAAGCCAGAGCGCTTCGACGTGGAAGACAGCGGTTTCGGCTTTGTGCGCTTCGCCGACGGCTCTGCTTTACAGTTCGAGAGCGCCTGGGCGACACACCGCGAGCCAAACCAGGACGCCTACTACGTGCGCCTGTTCGGCAGCGAGGCTGGCGCAAACTTCTTCGCCGGCGCGCCACCAGGCGAGACGGTGACGCTGTTCAAGTATGTGAACGATCAGCCCGCCTCGATCATCCCTCGCCTGCAAACAGGCGTGAGCGGTCATCGCCTGGCTGTGCATCACTTCCTGGACTGCCTGCTGGAGGGGCGAGCGCCCGAATCACCAGGTGAGCACGGGCTGATCGGGTTGCAGATCATCGAGGCGATCTATCGCTCCGCACAGCAGCGCTGCGAAGTTGCGCTATAGTTTCGCGCGATGCGAATCGTCTCCCTCTTGCCCTCTGCGACGGAGATCGTGTGCGCGCTCGGTTTGCGCGACGCGCTGGTCGGTCGCAGCCACGAGTGCGATTACCCACCCGACGTCGCCCACGTGCCCGTGATGACCTACAGCGCCATCGGCGCGACCGGACCGAACGGCGAGGTGAACCCCACCCTCAGCAGCGCCGAGATTGACCTGTTGGTCTCGGAACACCTGCGCAACGGCTTGAGCCTCTACGGTCTGCATCAGGATCGGCTGGCAGACGCCAAGCCCGACTTGATCCTCACCCAGGAGCTGTGCGATGTGTGCGCGGTCTCATTCGACACCGTGCAGTCCAGCGTGCGCGCGCTGCACGACTGCTGGGCAGGCAGCAAAGCCGTCGTCTTGTCGCTGGAACCAACCAGCATCGAAGGCATCTTCGAGACCATCATCACCATCGGAGAGGCGACCGACACGCTGACGCGCGCACGGGCGCTGGTGCAATCGCTGCGCGACCGCCTCGAGCGCGTGCAGGAGGCGCTGCACGACATCACACATCGCCCAACCGTCGCAGCGCTGGAGTGGCTCGACCCGCCCTTTGCGCCAGGTCACTGGGTGCCGGAGCAGATCGCGCTCGGCGGCGGCAACCCTGTGCTGGGGCGACAGGGTCAACCAAGTTTCCGCTGCACCTGGGACGACGTGGTGGCGACCCAAGCGGAATGCGTGATCGCCATGCCGTGCGGCTATGACCTGCAGGGCAGCGTGCGCGAGTTCCTCAACGCGGCTGCGCTGGATGTATGGGCAAACCTGCCCGCCACATACCTCTGGCAGCTATACGCAGTGGACGCCACCTCGTATTTCAGCCGACCCGGACCGCGCGTGGTGGAGGGTGTGGAGGTCATCGCTGGCATCCTGCACCCCAATCGCTTCCCTGCCCCTGGTCCGCAAGCCGCGCTGCGCGTCAACGATTTGGTGCAGGCAAAGCTACGCATCACCCCAGCGCAGTGACGCGCCTGTGGAGAGCGCGTGGCAGCCTCTGCTGCCTTCGACAGGCTCAGGCAGCAGAGGCTGAGCTTGTCGAAGGGCGCAGTTAGTCGCGCAGGAAGCGGCGAAATCCCTCTCCGTAAACTTCCTGCGCTTGCCCGATCACCAGAAACGCTTGCGGATCGGATGAAGCGACAATCGCTTTTAAGGTAGCAGCCTCGGCGCGGCTGAGCACGACGAACAACACAGGGCGCTCCGCGCCAGTGTAGCCGCCCACCCCTGTCCACCGCGTGACGCCGCGACCCATGCGATGCATCACCGCGTGCGCCACTTCGTCTGGCTTTTGGGTGATGATGATGGCAGTGCGGCTGACGTTTGCCCCTTCGGCGATGGCTTCTGCAGCCACACCGCCCACGTAAAGCGCGATCACCGCATAAAGCGCCTTTTCCCACCCAAACGACAGACCTGCTAACAACAGCACCAGTGTGTCGGTCAGTAGATAGCTCTGGCTGATCGGAATGCCGCGCCAGCGGTTGAGCAGCAGCACCAGAATATCCGTGCCGCCAGTGGTCGCTTGCGCGCGGAAGACCAGCCCTGCGCCGATGCCGCCGATGATCGCGCCGAACAGCGTGTTCAAAAAGATGTCGTTGGTGATGCCGCGCAGCCCGACGGACTCAAGCCCAGCCGTGCCCAGCGAATACACCGCCACCACCACCACCGTGCGCAGCAAGAACTGCCAGCCGCCCAGATTGCGCATTCCCAGCGCCAGCAGCGGCAGGTTGAGCAACAAAATCCATAGCCCCACGCCGACGAAAGGAATGTGTAACTCCCGCGAGAGGATCAGCGCCAGCCCGCTCACCCCACCAGGCGCCAGATCGGCTGGCGCCAGAAACAACGCCACAGAGACAGACTGCACCAACGCGCCAGCCAACAAGAAGACGTAGTCGCGCAGCGCGGACCAGGAGAACGACAACCTGAGCATACGCGGCTGTGACTATCGCATGTGCGACGCATCGCGCGCCAGCAAGCGCTGAAGCTTTGCCTCCATCTCCGACCAGCCGATCTCCGACAGACCGAACTTGGTTTGCATCTCTACTTCGTCCATCTCACCTTTTTGGTAATCGCGGATCGCGCACGTCCAGCGCAGCATTTCAAACGTGAGCGAGCGCAATCCAGCGGGCGGCGCAATTTTGCGGTTAAAGATGTATTCCAGGTTGCGCCCCGTGCACTCAAATAGCCGATGGCGAGGGCGAAACCGCGCGATGTGCTGCTCCAGCGCAGCAGCGCATACGGCTGAGATAGGCAGCTCACGCTCCTTGAACTTCAAGTGTCGCTGAGCATAATGCACATAGACGAAGCGGTCTGCCAGCGACACATCGTCCAGCGTCAACCGCAGGCATTCACTCTTCTTGATGCCCGTCTCCAGGATGAGGTGAATGATCGCCAGCGGTCGCGTGTCTGCGCGAGGCGATTCAACCAGCGCGCGCGCCGCCGCCAGCACGTCCTGCACCTGCGGCTCAGTCAGATAATCAGGCAGCGGATCAACCGCGGGTTTGTAGGGCACATCGGCGGCGATGTCCAGCGGAATATAGCCGCGCTTGTGCAGCCAGCGAAAGAACGCCTTCAGCGACGTCAGGCGTCGCTCTACCGACTTGGGGCTATTGGCACCCCTGCGCCTCTCCTCGTGCGCGATGAACGCGCGCACGTGCTCGCGCGTCAGGCGCGAGACCAGCCACATCTCTGCTTCATCGTGGGCGGAGGCGCGCAAAAACTCCAGGAAGAGGCTTAGGTCGCTCAGGAAGCAGCGCCGCGTGTTCTGGCTCAAGTTGCGCGAACGCAGATGCAATGCAAACGCCTCTATAGCCTCCTGCACCCGCAGCTCATTTCGCATAGGTGATCAGCATAGCACAAATGTTTCAGCACTCGCAGCGCACGATGCATGTGCTGCTGGGACAGGGGCTGCGCTGCTGGTGTAATATCCACTTTAGTGCATGAACTCTCCATCGCGTGCGATCTGGTGGAGGCTGTGGCAGAGGCAGCGCAACGCGCCGGCGCGCGGCGCGTCACGAAGGTGCACCTTAAGCTGGGCGTCCTTTCGGGCGTAGAGGCGGATGCGCTGCTGTTTTGCTACGACATCGCCGCGCAGGGCACGTTGTTAGAGGGTTCGCAGCTCGAAGTTGTGATGATGCCGGTAGTGATCTTGTGCCCCCACTGCGGCGTGCCGCGCGAGCTGCCCTCTATCCAGGATTTTCGCTGCCCTGTGTGTGGCACGCCTTCGCACCAGCTACAGCAAGGTAGAGAGATCGAAATTGACGGCATCGAGATCGAGAGCGAAGACGAGCCAACCGACGTGATACATGCCAACGGGAGGCAAGAGAAGCCATGAAAACCCGCTTGTTGGAAATTCGACAAGGCGTGCTGAGCAAAAACGATCAGCTCGCGGCGCAACTGCGCGCGCGCTTCCGCGAAACGCGCACGCTGGTGCTAAACCTCGTATCCAGCCCCGGCAGCGGCAAAACTGCCCTGCTGGAGCGCGTGATGACCGAAATGCGCGCGCAAGGCATCGCCGTCGCAGCGCTGGTGGGCGATCTGGAGACCGACAACGACGCCCGACGGCTTGCCCGCAGCGGCGCGCCTGTGCGACAAATCAACACACACGGCAACTGTCACCTTGAAGCAGACATGCTGATCAACCACCTCGCCGCGTGGGACGCAGGCGCCGTCGAGTTTCTCTTCATCGAGAATGTGGGCAACCTCGTGTGCCCCTCCTCTTACGATCTCGGCGAGGATGCGCGCGTGGTGCTGCTCTCGGTGACGGAGGGCGAGGACAAGCCGCTGAAGTATCCCGTCATGTTTCACTCCGCTGATGTGGCAGCCATCACCAAAGTGGACCTGGCGTCAGCCTGCGAGTGCGATCTGGCGCTGATGCGAGAGAACATCCTGCGCGTGCGCCCTGGCATGACGATCTTCGAGACCTCGGCAAAAACGGGCGCTGGCGTCGCCGATTTCATCCGCTACGTGCGCCAGTTGCGCGCGGAGAAGCTGGCGGAAATCGCCGCGCAACGCGCGTAGCTCATGACCACGACCATCGCCCGGCGCTCCACACAGCCAGCGCCACCACTTCGCCGATCTCGCACAACGCGCCATACGTGTCGCCAGTCAAGCCGCCGAGCTGGCGCGTCCAGATGCGCGCCAGGATGTGGGTGCACAATGCGACCGCACCCATCGCTAGGGCAGCGCGCCTCAGCGATTCACCGCTGGCGATCACGACCGCCAGGAGGATCGCGCCCATCAGCAGGGTAGCCAGCCACCAGCGCCCACGCTGCGCGCCGAGCTGCGCCGACCGCCCCAGCCCGCTTTCGCGGGCAGGTGGGTAGAAGCAAATCGCCGTGAGGTCCGCCCAGCGCCCCAGGCTGGCAGCGATGATCACACCCGCCCACCAACTGGCGCCGCTGTTGCCGATCAAAGCGATTTTGAGCAACAAAACCACTATCAGCGCGATCGCGCCCATCGCGCCGATGCGGCTATCGCGCATGATCTCCAACATGCGCTCGCGCGGGCGCCAGCTCAGCACTGCGTCGAACGTGTCGCTCAAGCCGTCGAGATGCAAGCCTCCGCTCAGCGCCGCCAGCGCGATCACAGCGCACACCGCCTGCAGCGGCGGTCCCCACACCATGCCCGCCAGCCCACCAGCCAGCGCTGCCAGCCCGCCCAGCAGCGCGCCGACCAGCGGGAACCAGACCAGCAAGCCATCCAAGCGCCATTCGTCCATCGTGCGCCCGCCAGGAATGGGCAACACGCTCAAAAACCGCAACGCCTCTAAAAAGTGCCTCATCGTGCCCGCTCAAGCGTACACCCGTGATAGCCAGTTGGCGTAGCGCAGGATGGTCGTGGAGGGGTAACAATCCAGCGCGGTGACGCTGCCCAAATCCACACGCCAGCGCCAGTGCTGCGCCAGCGGCATTCCAAACAACAAACACAACACCACCTGAATCGGCGTAGCATGGGTGACCACCGCGACGCGCTGCCCGGCGAACTGCTCACCCAGCGCGCGCCAGGCATCTTCCACTCGCGCCGCCATCTGGCTGAGCGACTCTCCTCCGAGCGGTGCGCTGTGCAACGGGTCGGCAAACCGACGCTGTGCCTCGTCTGGAAAGCGCTGCATCACCTCTGGATAGGTCAAGCCTTCCCAGCGTCCGTGCCGCACCTCGCGCCAGCGCAGGTCCGTGTGGATGGGGATAGGGCGGTTGCCGACAATTGCGCGGGCGACCAGGGCAGTGCGCTGCAAGCCGCTATGCACCACCACATCCACGCGCCGTGCGGCGAAGAAGCGCGCCAACGCGCTCGCCTGTCGCTCGCCCAGCGGCGTGAGTGGCACATCGGTATCGCTGAGGTAGCGCTGGCGGCGATTCCAGTCCGTCTGTCCGTGCCGGATCAGCCACACACGACGGGGGATGCTCAGGTTTTGCTGAACTCGTTCCATACAATCGCAGAGCTATGAATCGTTCTCGCTGGAGCTGGCTGTATTGGGCGTTGTTCGTGGGTTGCGTGGTGTTGGTGGTCGCGCTCAACCTGCCTTGGCCGGGGCTGCCGCCGCAGGACCCATCCGCGCTGTTGCGCGACGCCTGGTTTCTGTGGGGCTTCAACTACTTCGGTTTGCTGATCATGCCGATGGCTGCGCTGATGATAGACGATGCGCGCCGGCGCAACATGCGCTGGCTGCTATACGTGATCCCGTATTTCTTCGTTGGCATCTTGCCGCTGAGCGTGTTCATGGCGCGCCGCCCCACCGCCGACGTGAGCGCCGCGACAACCCCACGCTGGCTGGAACAGCGCTGGTTTTGGGGATTGCTGAGCGTAGCGGTCATCGCAATCTCGGTTGCCTTCCTGCCAGGCGGCTCCTGGGATGGCTTGGCACGCACGATGCAGCACAACCTGGGGCTGACGTTCATGTGGCTGGACATCGTTTTGAATCATCTGGTGGCGCTGCCGCTGGCACAGGCGGACATGCAGCGCCGCCGCGTTGCGCAGATTTCACAGCGGCTGTGGCTGATCGCCATCGCGCTCACTGGACCGCTGGCGTTGTGCGCGTATATGGCGTCTCGCCCAGCGCACCCACAGGCTTAGTCCTCGCGCGGCTTGCTGAACCACACGCTCACAGGCTGAGCATCCCCCAGATCAGCCCAACTCTCAAGGTCAAAGTCGAGCTGCACCACGGCGCAGGTGGGCATGTGTTGCAGCGTGGGGACGAAGTTCTGCGCAAACTCGGTCAGCTCTGGGTTATGACCGAAGATCATCACGCAGCGAGGCGCAGCGCCTTGTTCTCGGATCACCTTGAGCAGACGCTTGGGCGTCGCTTCGTACAGGCGCTTGTCCACGATGATCTGATCCACGTTGTAATTGAGCGCCTGAGCGATGATGCGCGCGGTGGAGAGCGCCCGCACCGCCGGGCTGGAGATCAGCACGTCGGGCTTGACCTGTCGCTCAGCCAGGCGACGCCCCATCTCTGGCGCATCGCGCAGCCCGCGCGCGTTGAGCGGGCGCTCGATGTCATCCAGCGAGGGGTCGTCCCAGCTTGATTTCGCGTGGCGGATCAGAAACAGCGTCTTCATCGTGGTTTCATCCCCGATCCAGTTCGCGCTGCACGCGCTGCCAGAGCTTGCCCTTCAGGCGCTGATAGTACGCTGGGAAAGCCCGTCGAATCTCCTCAGCCTGCGCCTCGTATTGTCCTAGCAGCACCTCCAGGGCGCGCGCAGTCTCCTCACCAAACGCATGAGCATGAGATGTCAGCAACATGCGCAACTGCTGTATCGCCACGCAGGCATCCTGCTGCTCCCCCAGCGCATCTTGTAGGTCCACCAAACGCTCCACGAATCGCGCGATGACGCGGTCGTAGAGCGGCTGGCAGCACTCCAGAGCGTAGCGCAGGCGCTTGCACTGAATGCGCAGCGCGTGGTAGTCCTCTGCGGGCGAGTCTGGTCCGATGGTGTCGCCTTCTTCGCGCACGCGCGCGTATTGCTTGAGCAGCAAAGCGGGCATCTCTCGGCGAGCGAGGTGCTGCGCCGCTGGCGGCATGTGCGATGGGTCGCGCAGCAGGTGTGTGAAGTCCTCCACCAGGCGCTGGTAGCGCAACGAGTTCAAGGCGCGCAGCAGATGGGCGCGCGCTTGTTCGCGCTGGTGTTCAAGCGCAGCCCGCCAGACCTCAGCCGCTGAGCGCAGCGGCGAGTCTTGCTGCTGCCAGGTTTGCACGCGCTGCATCTGCACATCGCAATCGCGCACAGCGCCCAGCGCGCGCCCGACCCAGCGCAGCTCGCGGCGAAGTGCCCGCGCTTGCTCTGGCAAAAAGTCCTGAAAGAGGCTGATCGCCGCGCGCAGACGCCGCGTCGCCACACGCATACGGTGAACTGCTTCTGGGTTCTCGCCCAAACGCGCGCCTGGCTCGTTCGCTAGAAAATCAGCAAAGTGCTCGCGCAGCACAGCGAGCGCCAGGTCACCACACAAAACCTGTTCGTCCAGCTCGTCTGTGCTGGAAGGGCTGCCCAGGTCCGCTTCAACCTGCGGTGTGCGGCGGTTTGCTGTGAGTCCAAGATGGAACTTGGAATCTTTCGCCGGGCTGAGTTTGCAAGCGCGGCGCAGCTCTTGCACGAAGCGCTCTGCCACTTCGCGGGTGTCTTCGCTCAGGTCGGGCATCAGCTCCACTTCGACGCGCTGCGCGTGGAATGGCAGACGGCGCTGATCGGTGGGGATGGTGATGTCGTCCAGCGCGATCTCCGCGATGGGTTCCCCATCCGCACGCAAGGCGACACGCTGACGTTGGGTGACCACCTCGCAGAGCAGTTGTAGCTTTTCGCGTCCGACCACGGCGCGGACGCGCTGCCCAACCGCCCCGTTCGACGCACTGAGCTGGCGCGCCATGCTGCGCCCATTTTTTACTGGCAGCGTCTCGCTCAGTTCCTGTCGCACGCGCAAACCAGACTTGCGCGTGCCAAAGGATTTCAAGGTGACGATGGTCGCGTCGCCATCGTCGCTGATGCGCGCGCGCAACACATAATCTGCCCGATAGAAGCGCCAATCAGAGGTGTCGAAGTAGCTATCGCTGTATCTCACCAGAGGAAGGAAGTTTAGTTGCAAGTCGCCGCGCTCGGCGCGCTGACGCAACCAGCCTTCAACGCGCAGCAGGCTGTGTGTGTCGAATTGCCACTCAATCTCTTGCTGGCGGATGGGCGTCATTCGATGCTTAGATTGTAAATGCCTCGCGCGCGGGCGTATGCGTCGCGCACCACCAGGCGATATGTGCCGCCGCTGAGCGGCTGGAACGTGACGCGCGTCTGGCGCGTCACCAGCATGCGCGCGCCGTTCGGGTCGAAGACCTCCAGCAATGGCGCAAACGCGCCCGAGACGCGCTCCGCGCGCAGGGTGATGGATTGACCCGCACTCAGCGCGACGTAGTACGTGTCGCGGTCGCCGCGCGGCGAGATAGTGCCGCTCAGCGTCTGCCCAACTATGAGTGTGCGAAAGTCATCGCTGTCGCGGCTGGACAGGCTCACGCGCAGCGTGTACGCGCCGCTGGTGTTGCCGATGCCGCGCGCGCGAACACGGTACAAGCCATTGGCTGGCAATGTGACAATCAGCCGCGCGCCGCGCGCGGCGCTGCCGTTGGCGCGCGCGATGACCCTTCCTGATGCGTTGTAAAGCTCCACCTGCGGGATCAGCGACGAGCCGCTTTGCCGCGTGTGCGTGATCAGCACCACCTGACCGCCCAAACCATCGAAAAGCCAGTCGTCGGCGTCGCCCGCGGGTGCGATCAATCCACTGGCTGTTTGCCCGAACGTGATGAGCGTCTCTGGCTCGTCTATCGGCACGCCTTGCGGCGGCGAGTAAAGCAGTAGATTTGCTGAGTTCGCGCCTGGATTGCGCACTGCGCCGCGCGTGGCGAGGTTGAGGATCAGCTCGCGCACCTGTTGCGGCGTGGCAGTGGGGCGCACTTGCAGCAGCTTGGCTGCCACGCCCACCACGTGCGGCACCGCCATCGAGGTGCCGCTCAGCACAGCAGTGCTGGCGTCGTCATCAATGCCTGCCGACAAAATATCGCTGCCTGGCGCAAACATGTTGACGCAGCGACCGAAGTTGGAGTAAGCGTCGCGCTGATCGGCGCGCGTGGTGGCGCCGACGGTGATCGCGCCGGCTGCGCGCGAAGGCGAATAGTTGCAGGCGTCGTCTGTGAAGTTCCCCGCCGCCGTGATAACCACAATCCCCTGCTCTACCGCGTTGTTCACCGCCAGGTCCAGCGCGTCCGACGCTGGACCGATCAAGCTGAGGTTCAGCACTGCGGGCTTACGATGATTGCCGACCACCCAGTCAATGCCCGCCAGCACCGATGAGACTGTGCCAAAGCCGTTGCAGTCAAACGCGCGCACCGCGTGCAGTGTGGCTTCTTTCGCCACGCCATACGTGCTTCCGCCCACTATCGCTGCCACATGCGTGCCGTGTCCTTCGCAATCGTCGCTGTTTCTGCCATCGTCGAAGAAGTCGAAGGCAGCGCGTGCGCGCCCTTGAAAGTCGCGGTGGCTGAGGCGGATGCCGCTATCCACGATGTAGACGTTCACGCCTCTGCCTGTTTCGCTGTAGGTGTAGCGCCCATCGAGCGGCAACGCGCGCTGGTCAATGCGATCCAGTCCCCACGCGGACGGTGGGACGCCGCCGTTAACGGTCGCGCGCTGCAAGCGCACCACCCGATCTGGCTCAACAAAGGCGATGCCCGTCTCGCGCTGCAGGCGTTGCGCTGTGCGCAGGTCGAGCGTGGTCACGAACCCATTGAGTGCAGCGGTGTATTCAATTGTGATCGGCAGCGCGAAGCGCTGCTGCAAATCAGCGCGCAACGCGCGCGCCGCATCGCGGCTGAGCGAGGTGGCGAAGACGACGATGTAGCGCTGCGGCTGATCGGACGTCTGCGCCGTGGCAGGTGAAACGACGGCAAGCAGCACCGCCAGCGTCAGCACCAGACGCATCATCCCCACAAAGCGCTGGGCTGTGCGGCAGAGGGTGACGGTCTCGTTCACAACATCAGACAGTATATTCACACCGCGCGATGGTGCAATACAATCGCCGCTGGTTATGTCACAGGCAGACTTGAAGGGCAGATGGGCGCTGATCCTTGGCGCGTCGTCGGGATTTGGCGCAGCAACGGCGCAGGAGCTGGCAAAGCATGGGATGCACATCATCGGCTTGCACCTGGATCGCGGCGCAGCGCTGGAATCGGTCAAGGAGCTGGTGCGCGACTTGGAGCAGTTCGGCGTGCAGGTGTGGTATCACAACGTCAACATCGCCAACGCAGAAAAGCGCCGCGAGACCATCGCCCTGATGCGAGAACGTCTGGGCGATGCGAAGTTGCACGTGGTCATGCATTCCGTCGCGTTTGGCTCGCTACAACCCTTCATCGGCGCAGACGCTTCGCAGCAGCTCACCCAACCGCAGATGGAGATGACGCTCGACGTAATGGCGAACAGCCTGGTGTACTGGACACAAGACCTGTGGCACGCGGGCTTGCTGGGGCGCGGCAGCCGCATCTTCAGCATGACCAGCGCGGGGAGCTTGCAGGTGTTCAAGACCTACGGCGCAGTGAGCGCCGCGAAAGCCGCGCTCGAAAGCCACACCCGTCAGCTCGCGCTGGAGCTAGGTCCGCACGGCGTGATGGTGAACTGCATCATGGCGGGCGTGACCGACACGCCAGCGCTGCGCAAAATTCCTGGCAACGAGGAGATCGTGGAGATCGCCATGCGCCGCAACCCCACCAAACGGCTCACCACGCCGCGCGACATCGCTGTCACCATTCGCGCGCTGTGCGACCCGGAGATTGAGCGCATTAACGGAGCCACCATCGTGGTGGATGGTGGCGAGCTGATCTGCATGTGATCCGCCGCGCTCAGGCGACGATCAACCGCACCGCCGCAATCGCCGCCAGCCCAACCACCACCGCGTTGAACGTGCGCTGGGGAATATGTGGCAGCGCCCAGCGCCCGACAAACGCCCCCAACACGACGAGCGGCAACATCACCGCATCGAACACCACGCCCCGCCAGGTGAACATGGGGCGCTCTGGCAACAGCCAGGTGAGCAGCGCGTAGAACGGCACCTTGCTCACGTTGAGGATCAGGAAATACCACGCGGTGGTGCCGACAAACTCGTGCTTCGGCAGCTTGAGGCTGGTGAGATACACCGACATGATCGGCGCAGCCGCGTTGGACACCGCCGTGGCGAACCCCGCCATGCCGCCGACTGCTGCGCGCGCCCAGCCCATCTCTGGGTTCAATTGCGCCTGCCAGCGTTGACGGGCGAAATGCACACCCACCATCACCAACACCAACGCGCCAATGGCAATGTTGATCTGGTCACGCCCCGAGACATCCTCGCCGATCAGGAACAGCGCCACGATTCCAGCCACCATGCCCACAGCGACCCAAGGGAGCAGCGCAAGCAGCTTGTCCCATCGGGTGTGTTGGCGATACCACGCCACAGCGAACACATCCGCTGCGATGAGCAGCAGCAGCGTAGTGCCGACTGTGTCGCGGGTGTTGAACACCAACGCCATCAACGGCACCACCAGGATGCCCGTCCCTGGCACGCCCGTCTTGGAGAAACCGATCAGCAACGCTGCGCACGCGCCGAGCAGCCACCCCTGCAGTGGCAACTCCAGCGTCATCATGGGTAAAGGCGATTCAGCAGGCGCGGGAACGGCGACGCCTCTCGCACATGCTCGATGCCACAGATCCAGGCGACCGTGCGCTCCACGCCCAGCCCAAAGCCGCTGTGCGGCACGCTGCCGTAGCGGCGCAGGTCGAGATACCACGCATACGGCTTCAGCGGCAAGCCATGCTCGCGCAGGCGCCGTTCCAGCAGCGCCACATCGCTGATGCGCTCGCTGCCGCCGATGATCTCGCCGTAACCCTCTGGCGCGAGCAGGTCGGCGCTCTTGCACACTTCTGGGCGATCAGGATAGGGCTGCATGTAGAACGCCTTCACCGCCGTTGGGAAACCCGTGACGAACACCGGGCGGTCGAAGAGCTGCGTGAGCGCCGTCTCGTGAGGGCTGCCAAAATCCATACCCCACTCGATGTGCAACAGCGCCGGGTCCGCGATGTCCTCCAGCGGCTTGCCATCGGGGCGCAGCACGGTTTCGCCCGCTTGAAGCTGCGCCTGAATGCGCTTGAGCGTCTGGATGGCTTCGTCGTAGGTGATGCGAGGGAACGGCGGCACGACACGCTCCAGCCGCGACGTATCCCGCCCAAGCAGCTTCAACTCCTCGGCGTTGTGGCGCAGGCAGGACTGCACAACATGCGTGACGAACTGCTCCTCGATCTCCAACAGCTCATCCAGCTCGCAGAAGGCGATCTCCGGCTCGACCATCCAAAACTCTGTCAAGTGGCGACGGGTCTTGCTGCGCTCCGCACGGAAGGTGGGTCCGAAGCAATACACGCGCCCGAAGGCGAAGATGTTCGCCTCGTTATAGAGCTGACCGGTTTGCGCGAGGTATGCCGTCTCGTCGAAGTATTGCACCTCAAACAGGTTGGTCGTCCCTTCGGCAGCGCTGGGGGTGAGGATGGGGGTGGTGACTTCGATGAAGCCGTGCGCGTCCAGCCATTCGCGGATGGCGCGCATCACGGTGGCGCGCACGCGCAGCACCGCCCATTGCCGCGAGGAGCGAATCCACAAATGGCGATGGTCCATGAGGAACTCCACGCCGTGCTCCTTCGGTCCGATGGGATATTCCTCAGCGCGCTGGACCACCTCCAGCGATTGCACATCCAGCTCGTATCCGCCTGGCACGCCAGGTGCGCGCGCGTCGGCTCTCACCATACCGGTGACGATCAGGCTGCTCTCCTGGGGCAGCTTGTCTGCTGTCTGGAACACTGCCTCGCTGACATTGGGCTTGAAGACAACGCACTGGCAAATGCCGGTGCCGTCGCGCACTTGCAAGAAGACCAGTTTGCCCTTGCCTGTGCGGTTGTAGAGCCAGCCGCGCAGGGTGACGATCTCCCCGACGTGTTGCGCAAGCGTCCGAATGGGGACGACGTTCATAGAGTGATGATTGTAACCAGCGCTGTGCTGGCTCATTCCCAGCCGACGCGCCGAATTTGCTGTTTGCCGCGCACGGCATCCCAGAGGCGATTGATGCTGCTCAGCCCGTGCAGCAGCGGCTGAAAGCTCCCGAAGCGATACGCCACCACATCATCCCGCAGCGCGTCGAGCGTCTCCGTCAGGGCGGCTTCCATGCGCGCGTTGAGCACGTCCGCAGAGGGCGGATCGTCGCTCCGCACCTCTAGAGGGTCGCCGACGCTGATGAACGCGTCGGGCTTTTGCTCGCCGATGAACTCGTAGCGCAGCGCCATCGGGTAAAGCAGGCACACACCCCCGCGCTGCGCTACACGACGCGCGATGTGCGCTGCGCCATGCTGAAAGCGCAGCGGTCGCACGTCGTTCGCGCGAATTTCGCCTTGCGGAAAGATCAACAGCAGGCGATTTGGCGCGCCGCACAGCACATCCACCGCATAGGCGATGCTGCGCATCGCGCTGCGCGGGTCAGCGCGGTTGACCGAGAAAGCGCCACAGGCGCGGAAAAATTGATAGCGCGATAGCTGCGTGTCCTCCACCATCACATAGCCATCCTTGCGCCAGCGCCGCTCGTTGAGCGCCATCGCCAGGTGTGCGTCCCACCAGGCGCTGTGGTTGCCGAAGAGCACCATCGGGCGCGGATCGGCGGTGGGGGTAGGGGCTGCCTCGCGCAACCACACACAGTGGAAGCTGAGCCGCAGCCCCGACGCAATCAGCGCGTGGTAAATCAATCGGTTCAGCAGGCGATTCTTTCGCGCGGTGAGCATGTTCAAAGCAAAACTGTGTTATACAATCTTCACAATAGCTATTGCTTAAGCGAGATGCGGTTACTCGCTATTCACAACGAGAGGAAGAGGAGAAACATGCTACGCAAGACAGGTCTCACCATTGCGGCGGCTTCGATGTTGCTGGCTGCCTGCACAGCGCCCATGCCAGCGCCTGCGCCCGCCCCTACCAGCGCTCCCCCAACGCCCGCTGCGGAAAGCAGCAGCGGACTGCCCGATCTCGGCGGCCGCGAGATCGTGGTGGCGGTGGAGAACGCCTACATCCCGTTCAACTTCATCCCCGTAGATAGCGACCAGCCTCAGGGCTGGGACTACGACACCATAGACGAAATCTGCCGACGCTTGAACTGCAAGCCAGTCTACCGCCAGATCGCCTGGGATAACATGATCGCGGCAGTGGCGGCGGGGCAGTTCGACATGGCGGCGGACGGCATCACCATCACCGAGGAGCGCGCCAAGACGGTGGACTTCTCCGACGGCTACATCGCCGTTGACCAGCGCATCATGGTGCGCCTAAACGAGGATCGCTTCCGCTCAGTGGAAGACTTCAAGAACGCCAGCGGCGTGAAGCTGGGCAGCCAAAAGGGCACCACCAACTACGATGAGGCAGTGAAGTTGGTGGGCGAGGCAAATGTGGTCGGCTTTGACACGTTCGACCTGGCAGTGCAGGCAGTGATCGCTGGCGACGTGGACGGCGTGGTGATTGACGACGTGGCTGGCGTGGGCTACGTGGGAGCAAACGCCGACAAGGTGAAACTGCTCGAGGGACGCCTGGTGGGTCAACAGCTCGGCTTCATCTTCCCGAAAGGCTCGGACCTGGTCGCCCCGATCAATGCCGCGCTGGACTCGATGAAGCGCGATGGCACGCTCGACCGCATCAACAAAAAGTGGTTCGGTCCAGAGTTCCAGCAGATGGGCATCACCTACGAGAACATCAAGCCCGGACCGACACCGATCCCGTAGCCCGTTCGACATCGAGCGATGCGCTGACACACACAACTCAAGGTCGAGGTCATGTCAATCGAAGTGACCTCGACCTTTTTCGTTTGCTGGGGCTGAAATGGCATCCTTTTCCGTACGCGGCGTCTCGCTGAACAACGTGGCGCGCTGGCCGTGGTGGCTGATCGTGTTGGTGGTCGCGGGCGCGCTGTTGGTGTCACAATTTTTGACAAACGAGACGTACGTCACCATCCTCAATCGTGTCGCTGGCGGGATTGGGGTGACCGTGACGGTGGCGCTGCTGGGTTATGCGCTGGCAATTGGCATCGGGCTGATCGTGGGTCTGGGGCGCGTGAGCAGCAACCCGATCATTTACAACCTGGCGACGCTTTATGTGCAAGTGGTGCGCGGCGTGCCGATCCTGGTGCTGATCTTTTACGTGGCGTTGGTGATCATCCCGCCGGTGTTGCAGGCATTCGGCGTTCGCCCCGCCACGTTCGACTTCACCTTCCGCGCGGTGATCGCGCTGGGTGTGGCGTATGGCGGCTTTGAGGCGGAGACGTTTCGCGCAGGCATCCAGTCCATCAGCAAAGGTCAAATGGAGGCAGCCCGCTCGCTCGGTATGAGCTACGTGCAGGCAATGCGTTACATCATCCTCCCACAAGCCGTGCGGCGCATCCTGCCACCGCTGGGCAACGACTTCATCAGCATGTTAAAAGACTCCTCGCTGGTATCTGTGCTGGGCGTGAACGACATCACCAACCTGGCGCGCCTGTATGCCGCTTCGTCCTTCCGTTATGCGGAGACATACAACACGCTGGCGTTCACTTACCTCAGCATGACGCTGCTGCTCTCGCTGCTGGTGCGCTGGATGGAGCGACGTTTGAAAATGGTTTGAGCTTGCTGGAGGGCACACCCAATGAGCATGATCGTGATCCGAAATCTGGTCAAGCAGTTCGGCAAGCTGCGCGCGGTGGATAACGTGAGCCTGACCGTCGAGCGGGGCAAGGTCGCCGTCATCATCGGTCCAAGCGGCAGTGGCAAGAGCACGGTGCTGCGCTGCATCAACCACCTGGAGACGCCCACCAGCGGCGAGATTTGGGTGGACGGCATTCTGGTCAACAACGACACCAAGAACATCAACGCAGTGCGTGCGGAAGTGGGCATGGTCTTCCAACAATTCAACCTGTTCCCGCACCTGACCGCCCTGCAGAACGTGATGCTGGCGCAGCGCGTGGTGCGCAAGCGCAGCGAGGAAGAAGCGCGGCGCATTGCCATGCAACAACTGGAGCGCGTGGGCATTCCAGAAAAGGCAGATGCCTACCCTGCCCAACTGAGCGGCGGACAACAGCAGCGCGTCGCCATCGCCCGCGCGCTGGCGATGAACCCCAAAATCATGCTCTTCGATGAGCCAACCAGCGCGCTGGACCCAGAGATGATCAAAGAAGTGCTCGATGTGATGCTGGAGCTGGCGCGCAGCGGCATGACGATGGTGGTGGTCACGCACGAGATGGGCTTCGCACGCAACGCCGCCGACGAGGTGATCTTCATGGATCACGGCCGCATCGTCGAGCAGGGTCCGCCAGAGCAGTTCTTCGTCGCGCCGCGCGAAGAGCGCACCAAACTCTTCCTCAGCCAGATTTTGCGTTCTGTGTAGCGCATCATGGCAGATCGGCTTGTCTTGCTGGATGGCGCGATGGGCACCGAGCTGACCCGACGCGGCGTGGACACAGCGCTGCCGCTCTGGTCGGCGCGCGCGCTGGACGCCGCGCCAGAGGTGGTGCTGCGCATCCACACCGACTACATCCTGGCTGGCGCGCAGGTGATCACTGCCAACACGTTTCGCACCAACCCGCGCGCATTAGCGAAGGCGGGCATGAAGGACCGCGCTGCGGAGATGACGCGACGCGCCATCTCGCTGGCGCGTCAGGCGATCGCTGCCTGCGGCGTCGAGGATCGCGTGCGGGTGGCTGGCAGCGTCGCACCTGTCGAGGATTGTTACAGTCCCGATCTCGTCCCCGGCGATGCAGCGCTGGAAGAGGAACATACCGATCACGCGCGCCACCTGGCAGCAGCAGGAGCAGACCTGATCCTGATCGAGACGCAAAACACCATCCGCGAGGCGGTGGCGGCGGCGCGCGCGGCTGCCTCTACGGGACTGCCATTTTGGGTGAGCTTCACGCTGCGCGACCCCCACACATTGCTCAGCGGCGAGGCGCTGAACGACGCCGTGCGCGCCGTGCTGCCGTTCAAGCCTCAAGCGGTGATGGTGAACTGTGTGCCAGTGGAGCAGGTCTCGCCTGCAATTGAGGTACTGTGCAACACGCTGCCCGCCTCTGTCTTGGTGGGCGCTTACGCCAACGCAGGACACGTGGACGAAAGCGGGAAGTGGACGCTGGCAAACGCGGTCCCGCCAGAGTCATACGCGGAGCAGGCATGGCGATGGCGCGCACAGGGGGCGACGATCATCGGCGGCTGCTGCGGCACCACGCCAGATCACATCGCCGCCTTGCGCGCAGTGTTGAAAGATGGCTAGCAAGCGCAACTTGCAGCCGCGCGGTGTTCACGTGGCGGCGGCGCGCAGCGCTTCGGCGCGGTCGGTGTGCTCCCAGGGCAGGTCAATATCCGTGCGACCGAAATGCCCGTAGGCGGCTGTTTGGCGATAGATCGGTCGCCGCAGGTTCAAGTCGCGGATGATCGCGCCAGGGCGCAGGTCGAACACTTCGTTGATGGCTTTGATCAACTTCTCCTCGCTCACCTTGCCCGTGCCGAACGTCTCCACGCTGATGGAGAGCGGGCGCGCCATGCCGATGGCATAAGCGACCTGCACCTCGCAGCGGCTCGCCAAGCCGGCGGCGACGATGTTCTTCGCCACCCAGCGGCAGGCGTATGCCGCGGAGCGATCCACTTTTGTGGGGTCTTTGCCGCTGAAGGCGCCGCCGCCGTGTCGCCCCATGCCGCCGTAGGTGTCCACGATGATCTTGCGACCTGTCAACCCTGCATCGCCCATCGGTCCTCCTACGACGAAGCGCCCGGTGGGGTTGGTGTAAATCTTGGTGCGGTCGTCCAGCATCTCGGGGGGGATGACGGGACGGATGACGTGGTGGATCAGACCCTCGCGGATGGTGTTCTGGTCCGCGTCGGGGCTGTGCTGTGTGGAGATGAGCACTGTGTCAATGCGAGCGGGCTTGCCGTAGTGATATTCCACCGTAACCTGGGTCTTGCCATCTGGGCGCAGCCAGGGCAGCTCGCCGCGCTTGCGCGCCTCGCTCAATCGGCGCGCCAGGCGATGCGCCATGGCGATGGGCATGGGCATCAGCTCTGGGGTTTCGTCGCAGGCGAAGCCAAACATCATGCCCTGGTCACCTGCGCCGATGCGGTCCACTTCTGAATCCACGTCGGTGTTTCGCACCTCCAGCGCGGCATCCACGCCTTGGGCGATGTCTGGCGACTGGTTGGCGATGGCGATCTGCACGCCGCAGGTGTTGCCATCAAAGCCCTTCTCTGAAGAGTCGAAGCCGATGTCGGTGATCACCTGACGGATGAGCTGGTCAAAGTTGACGTACGCTTTGGTGGTGATCTCGCCAAGGCAGATCACGAAGCCCGTCTTCACGGCGGTCTCGCACGCCACGCGGCTGTAAGGGTCTTGCACCAGGCAAGCGTCCAGCACGGCGTCCGAGATTTGGTCGCACATTTTGTCGGGATGTCCTTCCGTCACCGATTCAGACGTGAAGAACAGGCGCGGTGAGTTCATGAAGCTGCTGCTCACGGTCTTTGTCCTTGAAAGCGTTATGAGATGGAATCACGTATGCGTTTGACGCGCGCAATCAGCCAGGCAGCGAGGGAGGAGACAGAAGCGTGCAATGGACGGAACAGGTTTCGCTTGACAACTGGCGGCGTGGCAGTGGACATTTGGATTGTCTCTCATCTTTCAGATTGCTATCTGCCGGAATTGGCACGCCGGCGCACTCGCGCCCGTTGCCGCAGCGTCTTCGGGCCGGTCCCTCGGCTGCTCTGGATAAGAGCGCGTGAAGTATAGCATGTGATACGGACACCCCCCGCTGCGCGCGCAAGGGACGACCTCACGCCCGACGCCGCAAAGGTGTGCAGCGCATCAGCCAAAGAAGGTGGCGAACAACATCCTCAAAACAAAAACACTCTACAATCTATTGTGCTATTGTGTCATTGGCAAAAGCAGGCGGCGCGTGAAAGCGGAGTGATGCAGGCGCTGCATCCACCAGCGCGCAAATACCGTCACGCCAGCCCGTCCCGCACCACGACCTGCTCACAGTCAAGCACACACGCTCATTATAAGGAGGATAAAGATGTCAGAAGGTTACTCAAATGTGGCTGGTCAGCGCATTGACCTGCCAGCGCCAGAAACTGCTTTCAGCGGCACCACCATGAACGGCGCAACTTACAAAGTGGTCGGCACAGTGCTGCAGGTTGTGCTGCTGCGCTTGCGCGCTGGTCAGGAGGTTTACACGGAGAGCGGGTCACTGTCCTGGATGCAAGATGGCATCGTGATGAACACCAACATGCAGGGCGGGCTGGGAGGCATATTCAAGCGCGCAATCACAGGCGAATCGCTGTTCATCGTGAACTACCAGGCGCAGCGCGACGGCGCCGAAATTGCATTTGCCAGCGATTTCCCTGGCAAGATTTTGGCGATCAACCTCGGCGCAGGGCAAAGCGTGATCGCGCAGCGCGGCTCGTTCCTGGTGGGCGAGAAGAGCGTGTCCATAGACATTCACTTCAACCGTCGGCTGGGTTCTGGTTTTTTTGGCGGCGAGGGCTTCATCTTGCAACGGCTCACTGGACCTGGCACGATCTTCGTCACGATGGACGGTGAGATCGTGGAATACACCCTGCAGCCAGGTGAACGCCTCAAGGTGGATACGGGTCACGTCGCTATGTTCGAGCCGACGGTGCAGTTCGACATCGAGATGGTGAAGGGCATCAAGAACATCCTCTTCGGCGGCGAGGGGCTGTTTTTTGCCACACTCACTGGTCCTGGGCGCGTGTGGCTGCAGACCATGCCCATGAGCAAGCTTGCGGGCGCCATCGCCAGCTTCTTGCCGCGCAGCGAGGGCAAAAGCCAGGGCTTCGACGTGAACCTGGGCGACTTGCTTGGCGGGCGTTAGACACACCTTTCACTTTCCGCTCGCCGTGGCGACACGGGCGGAGCGACGGTCATACCGCAAAGGCGCGAAGTGGCACGACGGGCAGCGTTTTTGCTGCATCTTCGCGCCCTTTGCGCCTTCGCGGTGAACAGCTAAACCGCGCATGATGCGCAGCCAGCGCTCAAGGGTGAATCCGCGCAGGCTCAGAAGAACCGTTTCGCCAACGCCAGCGCGCCCTGCTTCCACGGCACGCGGTGTGACACGCCAGATTGATTCTTAAACTTCTCTCGATTTGCCAGATACCACTGGTAATTGCGGATCAGCGCCTGCTTATTGCTGTACTTGGGCTTGAAGCCCAGCACACGCTCGGCTTTCTCGATGGAAACGTACGACTCCTTTGCCATCGTCTCGTACACCCACTTGTAGAGCGGCGAGAGTTTGAGCGCCTCTAGCACGCGCAACGCCCAGATCATCGGCTGAGCGGGGAAAGTGCGAATCTTCTTGCCAAACCCGGCGTGGTCCAGCACGGCTTGGAAGTCCTCTGCCATTGTGCCGAACTCTTTCGCACCGATGTTGAAGGTGTCGTTGGTTTGCTCACAAGGCAACGTAGCACACAGCCAGATGGCTTCGCACAGATCCTCCACGTCGAGGAATTGGTAGAGATTCTTGCCGTCGCCCAGCACAGGGAAACCATGACCGCTGCTCGCCCAGTCGTACAGCAGTGCAAAGACACCCAATCGCTCCGGACCGATGAAGGACTTCGGGCGCAGAATCGGCACACACATGCCCTGTGCGCGGAAACGCTCGCAGATGCGCTCAGCTTCGACTTTGGCTTCTCCGTAAGGTCCCACACCTTGCAAGGGGTCATCCTCGCGCAGAGGGTGATGATCGGGAATGCCATAGACCGCCGTCGAGGAGATGTGGATCACGCGCTGCGCGCCCGCCGCCTGCGCCGCCTCTAGCACGTTGCGCGTGCCGACAATGTCCGTCGTGTAAATGTCCTCTTTTGAATACAGGGGGAGCGCAGCCGCCGCATGTACTACGATGTCCACGCCCCGCATCGCCTCGTCCAGCTTGGCGCGGTCTCGAATGTCTGCTTTGTAGAAGGTGATCTGATCACGCTCCGGGTAGTCGAACTCCGCAATGTCATAGCACACCACGTGCTGACCTTTTGCCAGCAAGTGACGGGTGAGGTTGATGCCGAGAAACCCTGAACCGCCGGTGATCAAAAACTTCATAGCGGAATTGAATAATAACCGATCCACCAAGCACCCCGCCAGGCTGACCGCTACGCCAGCCCACGAGTCTGACGGACCCAGCCGCCACCTTTTCCTACAGGTCTTAGACAACCAGCGATGCTCACCAAAAGACTCAGCTCGAGCGGATATACTCTCCGCGTAAATGCGGCGCAGTCAGATCATCCTGCTCGCCCCGCTGGGGCTGATGCAGCTCGCATTCGTCGCCAGCTTGATCACCGCAGATCGGCTGCCCCATCTCACCCTTCTGCTCTGGACTGCGCTGATTGGGTTAGTAGCTGGGGCGGCGCTCGCGCGCAGCAGCTTTTTCGGCTGGGTCGCTCACGCCATGAGCGCGGTGTATGGCACATTCACCATCGCGGTGCTGACCGGCAGCCTGCCAGAGATCGCCGCGCAGGGAGAATGGCGGGAGCGCCTCTTCGCGCTGGCGCAGCGCGTGGCGGAGTGGATCCGCGCCGCCGCCCTCAACGACGCCAGCCAGGATGCGCTCGTGCTGCTGGTTTTCCTGTGCGCTTTGTCCTGGCTGCTAAGCTACAGCGCCGCGTGGTTCGCGCTGCGCGAGCGGCTCGCCTGGCACGCGGTGTTGCCCACTGGCGCGGTGCTGCTTGCCAATGCCTACACAGACGATAGCGGTCGAAGCCATGCCTTCTTCCTGGTGCTGTTCTTCATCGCTGCGCTGGCAGTGCTCGCGCTGGCGTATTTAGCGGAAAAGGAGGAGGAATGGCTGCTGGAAAAGGTGCCATTTACTGGGGCGCTGCGCGGCTGGTCGGTCGCGCTGAGCTTGGCGCTCGGCTTTGCTGCATCGTTAGTGGGATGGCAGGCGAGCAATGCCTCTGCGCAACCGCTGCTCAGCCCCGAGACGCTGCGCGAACTGCAAAAGCCCTACGAGGAGCTACTCGCGCGATGGAACCGCCTGATCGCCGGCGCCAACAGCCGCACCGAGCAGCGCCTAGACACCTACCCTGACACGCTCCCGCTGGAAGGTCCGCGCACGCTCACGCCTGAGTTGGTGATGGAGGTGAACGCCCCAGCGGGGCGCTACTACTGGCGCGCCCACAGCTACGACCGTTACGACGGGCGCACCTGGCAAAACACAGCCGACCTGCAAATCGCGCTGCCGACCGACAGCGGACCGTTGCCCTCACCACTGTATCAGCAGCGCCAGGAAGTATCCGCCAGTTTTGTGCTTTATCGCGGCAGCGACACGATATTCTCGCCCAATCTGCCATTGGGCGCCAGCCTCAACGCCAAAGCCAACGTGGACATCGCGGATGGCGGCTTGTTGGAGATCATTCGCCTCAGCCTGGATGTGCCCCTGCTGACGGGCAATCGTTACACGGCGCGCGGCACGCAGAGCATCGCCACTGCTGGTCAACTGCGCAGCGCCTCGCCAAACTATCCGTCGTGGGTGCGCGATCAGTACTTGCAAGTGCCATCGAGCGTGCCGATGCGCGTGCGCAACTTGGCGCGCGAGATCGTCGGCGATGCCGCAACACCTTATGACAAAGCAGTGCGCATCGAGCGCTGGCTGCGCGACAACATCGCGTACGACGAGAACCTGCCCGCTCCTCCAGAGGGGATGGAAGCGAGCGATTACGTGCTGTTCGAGGTGCGCCGCGCGTATTGCAACTACTACGCCACGGCAATGGTGATGTTGCTGCGCAGCCTGGGCGTGCCCGCCCGCGTGGTAGTGGGCTACGCGAACGGAGAGCCTAGCGGCGCCAGCAGCGACTTCGAGAATGTCTGGTATGCCGTGCGCGATCGCGATAGCCACATGTGGGTGGAGGTGTTTTTCCCAGAGTATGGCTGGGTGGAGTTTGAGCCGACGCCCGCACAACTGCCGATTGATCGCGAGGACCCTGCTGAGCCAGTCGCAGAACCCACTGCCACGCCACCAACACCAACACCACAACCAGCCGAATCTGCCACGCCCACCCCTGAGCCAGCCTTCGCCGCTACACCCACTCCTGATCCCTCGCTCGCACAAGCAGCGCCGCCCGACACCGGTCGTACGGATGCAGAAATCGCGGCGCCAGCGTGGGTCGCTCCTCTGATGATCCGCACACTGGCGGGGATAGTGTTGGTGTTGCTGGGGATCGCTGCACTAGCGGGCAGCGTCGTGGGAGTCGGTCTATTCCTGGAGAGCTTCGGCTTGTGGCGGATGAGCGCAATCGAGCGCGCATACGCGCTGCTCGTGCGTTACACACAGTGGATGGGCATCGCACGTGGCGGCACACTCACTCCATACGAGCACGCCGAATTATTGACAAAACACCTGCCACACATCCGGGCGCCCGTCGCCACCATCACACATCTATACGTGCGACACCGCTTCGCACCTCAAGGAGGCATAACCGATGCCGACCAGGTTCAGGCCGCGCAGGCGCTGAGGGACGCTCGCCCGCATCTGCGGCGAGCTTTATTGCGCATGTGGTTTGCGCCTCAACGCGCTGCTGAAGTCACTCGTCCCATTCAAGGGCTGCAAGAGACGTGATAAACGTATACTCTCCAACTATGGAGGGTGAAATGGTCCACCAGCATAGGATACAGCCGCTATCTGGCAAGTGTCTTCGAGCAGTTGCGTGCATCGCAGCGCTGATGAGCGTCAGCGCATTCCCTGGTGCTGCCATCGCCGAACATCCGACCGCAAGGCACACCACATCCGCTGGTCAAGTTGTTTATAAAGACAGGCTCAGCACAGCGTGGGAGAACTGGTCGTGGGACAGCACAGTTAGCTTTCGCAACGCCAACCCGACATTCAGCGGCAGGGCGTCCGTCGCCGTCACCTTCAAAAAGGCGTGGGCGGGCTTCTCCCTGCGCGCGACAAAGCCCATCAAGCTCGCTCCGTCCACAGTCCTCTCGTTCCGTGTGCATGGCGGCACTGGCTCGCCCAAGCTGCTCAGCCTCACCATCCAGGAGAGCGACAGCGGCGAACCCGTCGGCGAGTATGAGTTCACCGCCGCGCCCGACACCTGGACGGAGGTCACCCGCACGCTGGAGAGCCTGGGCAGCCCCGCACAGGTGGCGCGCATCACCATCAAAGACAACAGCGGCTCGCCGCAGAGCACCTTCTATCTGGACGACATCCGTCTGACACCTGCCAAACCCACATCTCGGTAAGACAGGCGAGCGTGGCGTTATGAAAAAGCACATCGCTGACGAGCGTCGTGCGCTCGCCAGCGATGTTGCGTTCCACGAGGGAAATACCGACTGCTTAAACGGACTACTTAAGAGGGAGGGATCAGCGCCGTGATGAGAGGCTCAACCCACTTACCCTCTTGCAGGTTGTAGGCGCCGAAGCCGGCACCGAACTCCCAGTATGCCCAGCTAAAGCCGAGGCGTTCACACTCGCGCGCAACGTAGCTCGTCCACTTCTGGCGCGATTCCATATCGGCTTTGCTGTAGGCGCCGAACTCGCCAGCGTAAATCGGGCGATTGTGCTTCAGACCCCACTCCGCCGCCTTTTCCAGGTCTAGCGAGATGGAGAGCTGGTCCGCCGACCCACCGCGCCAGCGGGTGCCGAGCCACGCATTGCTATCGCTGACCCACTCCGCCCCCTGATGCGTGAAAGGGAACGGGGTGTAGTAGTGAAAGGTTGCGATCAGGTAGGGGTCGTCGGGCAGCTCTAAAGACTCCAGCCCGTTGATGCTGTTGAGGTCCACTCCACCCACGACCACCACGCGAGTAGGATTTGTGCGTCGCACGACCGCCAGCGTGTCCTTCACCAGCTCGTTCCACAGGGGGGCGGTGAGGTTTTGCTGAGGCTCGTTGAGCAGCTCGAAGAGCAGCTCCGGCGGGCGATCCTGATAGCGCGTGGCGATCTGATCCCACAGGCTGAGGAAGCGCTCGCGCTCGGCTTCAGGGTTGACGAAGATTTCCTCGTAGTGATGCACGTTGATAATGGCGAGCAAGCCGTTGCTCAGCGCTTGTTCTACAGCCCAGTCAATGCGCGCGAAGAAATCGGGATTGATGGTGTAGGGCGCTTCTCGCTGCGCATGGGCAGACCATCGAATCGGAATGCGCACGTGTTTGAAACCCGCGTCACGAACAATTTTGAAATACTCGGCTTCCAAACGCACCCCCCATTCCCCTTCGCGAGGCGCCTCCAGTGCGTTCGCCAAGTTGATCCCGCGGCCGAGGCGACGATTGATCTCAAAAGCATCTGGAACAGCAGGGGTGGGCTGTGAGTTTGGAGCGGACACTTGATTGGGCGGTGCAGCGCAGGCGGTGACGATCATCAACACGCTAAGACCCGCCAGCAACACAGAACTCTGAGCAGACATACCGACGCGGCATTATAGCCCGACGGTGACCAATTGCGACGCTGCTCCCAGCCAGCGCAGTGGATACAGCGCGCCCGCCACGACGGGGTCGTAAGCATAGGGGGACAGCGAGAGGTTGATCGCCGCCAGGCTGAGGAAGATCAGCCCACGGCGCGCCCACACTGGCAGGTCGGGCAGGTCGCGGCGCACGCGCCAGCGCGTCCAGAGATGTTCCAGGGCAAGCAACAACCCGATCCCCGCCCCCCAGATCAGCCCGAAGACGCTCACCGAATGCCATAAGCCGCAACAGGTCATTGTCAGCACCACGTTGCGCACAGGGCGCCGCGCGTTGCCGCCGAGCGGCTGATACACATAATCGTGCATCCAGCGCATGGTGGTGATGTTCCACACACGCCAGAACTCGCGCATTCGCTTCACTTGAAGCAGCTTCCACACGGGCGCGAAGTTCTCTGGCAAGACGATGCCATACAAACGCGCGATGCCTGTGCCGATGTCAGTGTAGCCAGAGAAGCCGATGTAATACGTCACCGCAGCGACGCTCATCGCCAGCACAAACTGCGCGGCACTATGCTGCGATGGCGACAGCAGCGGACTGAACGGATTAAACAACGTGTAGATTACCCCCACGAGCGCTCCCTTGAAAATGCCCGTGCCCACGCGCTTTGCAGCAAAACCGATGTCGCTCGGGCACAACACAGCGAGCGACTGCAACTGGCTCGCCCATTCTTGATAACGGATAAATGGCAGGTGGACAAACGTGGGAAAGAACAAACACCACGTCAAAAACACATCCAGCTTTGGCCGAGGGTGAGCCACTGCACTTGCGCCCGCGTAGTCCACCGCGAAATGCACCAGCCGCAGAAAAGTGAAGGCGGTCGTCAAGCCGATGGTGGGGAGCACGTCACTTGCCGTCAAGCCGCTCCAGTTCAACCAGGGCGTGAACGTGAGCACACCGAACAAGCCATGCAGGACGACATACGTCAGCACCAGCGCGCCCACGATCCAGCGGCTTGCTACGCCCCGCTGCACGGCAAGATACACCCACAGCGCCGCCAGCATCACCGCCGCGATGAGTATGGCAGGTCGCTGATAGCCCAAGAGCAACACGCCCACACTGATCACGCTCAGACTGAAGGCGAGCGAGGCGCGCCCCAGCAAGCGATGCAGCACTGCGCCAGCGGCTGCTATCCCCAACGCTGCAGTCGGGATCAGCACCGAGACCAGCGCCTGCGCGATCGGCAACACGTCCGCCAGCGTGAGCGACCACGTCATGCGTTGGAGTGTAACTGGAAGTGCCCATCACCGCGCAAGGGCTACAATCCACAGCACATGCGCAAAGCGAACGTGCATCGCATCACGCGAGAGACCGACGTGTTCGTTGAAATCGCACTCGACGGCAGCGGTCAGGCGGACGTTCACACAGGCATCGGGTTTTACGACCACATGCTGCATCACGTCGCCCATCACGGCTTGTTTGACCTGACTGTGCGCGCCAGCGGCGACCTGCACATTGACGAACACCACACCGCGGAAGACGTGGCTATCACGCTCGGGCAAGCGCTGAACCAAGCGCTGGGCGACCGCGCCGGCATCGTGCGCATGGCGGACGCCTGGGTGACGATGGATGAGGCGCTGGCGCAGGTGATCGTGGACATGAGCGGCAGACCGTACTGCGTGTTCCATGCCGAATTCGCCACGCCGCGCGTGGGCGGGCTGAGCACATCGCTGATTGCGCACATTTTCGAGAGCCTCGCCACCCACGCGCGCATGAACCTGCACGCGCGCGTGCTCTACGGGCGCGATGACCACCACAAAGCCGAGGCGCTCTTCAAAGCGCTCGGTCGCGCATTAGACGCGAGCACCCGCCTCGACCCGCGCCGCAGCGGCGTGCCCTCCACCAAAGGTGTGTTGTGATGCTATACCTCGTGGCGACGCCAATCGGCAACTTGGGCGACATCAGCCAGCGCGCGCTGGACGTGCTGCGCAGCGCCGACGTGATCGCCAGCGAAGACACCCGCCACACTGCCAAGCTGCTCAACCATTTCGGCATCGAGCGCCCGCAGATGTCCTTTCACGAGCACAACGAACGCCTCGCCGTCGAGCGCGTGGTGCGCCTGCTGCGCGAGGGACGCACGGTGGCGCTGGTGAGCGACGCGGGCACACCCGGCATCAGCGACCCTGGCTTCACGCTGGTGCGCCGCTGCATCGAGGAGGAACTGCCCTTCACTATGATTCCAGGACCGTCAGCGCTGGTGATGGCGCTGGTGCTGAGCGGCTTACCCGTGCACAGTTTTACCTTTCGCGGGTTTCCGCCCCGTCGCCCTTCCGCGCGCAAACGCTTCTTGGCTGTGGATGCCGCGTCACCACACACGCTGATCTTTTACGAAAGCCCCTTCCGCATCGCCGATCTTCTGGCAGACGCGCTGGACGTGTATGGTGATCGGCGCGCTGCGCTGGCAAACGACCTGACCAAACGCTTCGAGCGCGTAGACCGCGGCAAGCTCTCTGACCTGCTCGCCCGCCTGCAAGCGGAGCAGCCGCGCGGCGAATATGTGCTGGTGATCGAAGGCTGGCTGGAGCAGCGCGTTGAAGACGCAGCGCCCGCAGACGAAGAAACCGAGTCAATTTGAATGCCCTCCAACCTGCTGCACCCTTTACAGGTCTTTCAGCTTGACCACTTTCCTGCTCACTGCCACACGCGCTGTGCGACAGCGCCGACGACTTTCCACTGCCTGCTCGATACAATGGAGGCGCAGCACGTGGTGATCTCTTTCCCCACGCGCAGCATCGGCGGCAGGGACGTGGGCATGATCTCCCATTACACGCGATACATGGAGGCGCTGCTGGCGCAGCAGCCGCGCCCTCGTCGCATCCGCACGTTCCAGTTGAAGCGCGAATCGGTGTTCATCTTGAGCAACGCATCATGATCGCAGTGATTGACTATGGCGCGGGCAACCTGCGCAACGTGTGCAAGGCGCTGGAGCGCGTCGGCGCAAAGCTGACGCTGACCGACCACTGGCGCGAGGTCGCATCGGCTGAGAAGGTGGTGCTGCCTGGCGTCGGCGCGTTCGCCGATTGCCGCAACGGCTTGTTGGTGCGCAACCTGTTCGAGCCATTGCGCGCGCTGGCACTGGAGGGCAAACCGCTGCTGGGCATCTGTGTCGGTATGCAATTGCTCTTCGAGGTGGGCGAGGAGATGGGTGAGTGGCAAGGGCTGGGGTTGATCGCCGGGCGCGTGGTGCGCTTTCATGGCGCCGCATTCGAGGGCGCGCACGGCTTGAAGGTGCCCCACATCGGCTGGAATCAGCTTCACATCCGTCAACCCCAGCATCCCCTCATGCGCGACGTGCCCGACGGCGGCTACGCCTACTTTGTGCACTCCTACCACGCCCAACCCGCTGACCCCGCCTGTGTGCTCGCCAGCACCGACTACGGCTACCACTTCCCCGCCATTGTCGCGCGCGGCAACGTGTGGGGGCTGCAGTTCCACCCCGAGAAGAGCCAGGACGTGGGGCTGCGTTTGCTGCACAACTTCGTAAAGCACACGTTCGCGCCCGCTCCCCTGCCGCCGCTTCCCCACCCCATGGAGGGCTGAGCAATGTTCATGATCTACCCCGCCATAGACCTACGCAACGGTCAGGTGGTTCGACTGCAACAAGGCGATCCCAACCGCCAGACGACTTACGCCACTGACCCGCTCGCTACGGCGCGCCACTGGGCGAGCGAAGGCGCGCGGTGGATTCACGTGGTCAACCTCGATGGCGCGTTTGGGGAGATCACCGCAGCCAAAGCCAACCGCCACGCGCTCAGCGCGATCTGCGCCGCGCTCAAGCCGCAGGTGCGCGTGCAGTTCGGCGGCGGCTTGCGCAGCCTGGACGACGTGCGCGCCGCCTTCGACGCCGGCGCCGACCGCGTGGTCTTGGGCACCGCCGCAGTGGAGAATCCGCGCCTGGTGGCGGACGCGCTGGCGCAATATGGCAGCGAACGCGTGATGGTGGGGCTGGATTCGCGCAACGGACTGGTGGTCACGCGCGGCTGGCAGCAGGCGACGCACATCAGCGCCATCGAGCTGGGGCGCTTGATGCGCGAGATGGGCGTGACTCGCGCGCTTTACACCGAAGTGGGACGAGATGGCATGATGGCGGGCGTCGCCGCGGAGATGACCGCCGCGCTGGCGCAGGTCACCGGCTTGCGCGTGATCGCCTCTGGCGGCGTGCACACACTGGACGACGTGCGCGAGCTGCTGTTTTACACGCCGCAGGGTGTGGAGGGCGTTGTGATTGGGCGCGCGCTCTATGAAGGCACGCTCACGCTGAGCGAGGCGCTGAAGCTGACCACCGAGCAGGCGGCGCAACCACCATTGCCCTCAACCCGCTCTGGCGACGACGCAGCAGTATAATCACATCGCTTCCGCAGCCGTACGGCGCATCGCGATGGCTCGTCTGCGAGGTCGCGCGCGCAACCGTGAGTAGGGCAACCCCGATGGGCGGCTGCAACTGCTGAATGCCATTTTGCACAACAAGGAGTGAGACCGACCATATGTCTGAGACCATCGAACTGCAGGCAGAGCTGCGCAGCAACGTCGGCAGCGGCATCAAGGCGCTGCGCCGCAGCGGCAAAACCCCAGCCGTGATCTACGGGCGTCACGTGACGCCCCTCGCAGTGCAACTCGACACGCGCACGCTGAACAACACGCTGCGCAAAGTGGGCAAGAACACACTGATCCAATTGCACGTCGCCGGCGAGAGCGAGCCGCGCACTGTGCTGGTGCGAGAAGTGCAACGCGACCCCATCCAGCGCCGACTGCTGCACCTGGACTTTCAGCAAATCTCGCTGACGGAGAAGATCCGCGCCACTGTGCGCGTGGAGACCGCAGGCGAGTGCCCAGACGTGCGCAGCGGCGCCGGCATCCTCCTGATGGAGCGCGACACGCTCGAAGTGGAGTGCCTGCCCACCGACCTGGTGGAGGCGATCACCATTGACATCAGTCAGCTCAAGGTGGATGACGCCGTGCTGGTGAAGGACATCGTGCCGCCGCCAGGCATTCGCATCCTGGAGGACCCCGAAGAGAGCGTGCTGCGCATCACCCGCTTCGTCGAGGCAACGGTCGAAGAGGAAGCGGCGGGTGAGCCAGGCGAGGTGGAAGTGATCGAGCGCGGCAAGAAGGAGAAGGAAGGAGAAGAGGAAGAGGGCGAGTGAAGTCCTCTTCCGTTTTTTACAATTGCGTCTATGCAGTCTGTGCGGATCAGCCGCGCCGCGCTGCTGCGCGCGACAGGGGCAGCGCTCTTGCACGTGTTGGCGCGGTCAGCGCCGGCGCGCGCACAGCGCTTCCCCCCAGACGATGTGCCACCCACCCCCACACCAACCCGCCCACCGCGTCGCACACGTCCGCCAGCCTTCACGCGCGTGCCGATCTTGATGTATCACTACATCTCTGAGCCGCCGCCCAACGCCGATCGGCTGCGCCGCGCCCTCTCCGTCACGCCACAGACATTTGAGCGCCACCTGCAATACTTCGCCGAACACGGCTATCGCACCATCAGCCTTTACGACTTGCACGCGCACTTGAAAGACGGCATCCCGCTGCCGCCCAAGCCCGTGATCCTCACTTTCGACGATGGCTACCTGGACGCTTACACCAACGCTTTCCCCTTGCTGCAACAATACGGCATGACGGGCACATTCTTCATTGTGACCGACTTCATCAATTACCAAAACCCCAACCACATCACCTGGGACATGGCGCGCGAGATGTTCACAGGAGGCATGAGCATTGAGTCGCACGGGCGCACCCACCGCGACCTGCGCAACCGCAGCTTTCAATTCCTGGTGTGGGAAATTCTGGGACCGCTGGAGCAGATCACGCATTACGTGGGGCATCGCCCGCGCTTCTTCTGCTACCCCGCCGGGCAATACGACGATCACGTGATCGCCATGCTGCGCAGCGTGGACAAATGGGGCGCAGTGACCACTCAGCACGGCTACGTGCACACCCTGCAAAGCGCGATGACCCAGCCGCGCGTGCGCGTCACAAACGAAGCGTCTATCCGCAGCTTGGTGACGGGGTGATCCCCCTCACCCCTGCCCCTCTCCCATGTGAGAGAGGGGTTAGGGGTGAGGGAGAGGGGACGCTACTCGTCACGCTGTACTATCGGCACAAAGACACGCCACGGCTGCACCGTCACCCCTGGCGCAGCGCGCGTGATCTCGCCATCGTGCGCGCCGATCACCACGCTGTTGGGCAGCGTGTAGCTCTGCGTCACCGGCAACCCGCTGCCAGCCCGCACCACCACCGTCAGCGTCACCACGCCACCCGGCGGCACAACCACGCCGCTCCACACCAGTTGCTGTCCGCTCACGCTTGCTGGCGGCGTCGCGCTCACCAGCGTCGCGCTCACGTGCAGCGTGTCCGTCACCCGCGCCGTCACCGTCATGCTCCCGCTGTTGCTTAGCACGATGGTGTACGTCACCAGCTCGCCCATGCGCACTGTCTGCGGCGTCGCCTCCTTGCGCGTCCCAGTCGGTCCAGACGTGTCCAGCAAGCCCACGCCGTCCGCCTCCACCACCAGCACCCAGCGCACCCCGCCGTCCGCCTGCGTCATGTCGCCCTGCGCGTCCACCGCCGTCACCTGCCACCAGTACTCGCCCGGCTGCAAGCCGCTCGCGGTGTAGCTTGTGCCGCTCGTGGCGGCGTTG